>VMHT01138004.1_pt1 | contig 11257 bp, 16 predicted proteins | sample 4693611 | NCBI WGS metagenome assembly VMHT01 (sample SAMN12280063, study PRJNA550983) | marine metagenome | isolation source: seawater sampled from same location over 5 years 0.02-0.2 micron viral filtrate | place: USA: collected off the coast of southern California halfway between the port... ... | reverse complement strand
GTAGGAAGTTGCCAATCAGGATACTCGTCAGCTCGGACTAATTCCCAACCTTCTCGTAATTTTCCCATGATATTTTTAGTATCATCATAACCTCTGACTGATTCCCTAATCCATCTGTGTTTAAAACCTTCAGGTGCTGGGGGTGCGTCTAATGAAGAGGGTCTAGTCCAACCTTTTTTACGAGCTGTTTTTTCCCTAGTCTCATTAGATCTTGACGTTTTATTTACCATATTATCTCCAATCTATACATATTTTGCGTATTGTTCAAGAGTAAGACCTAGTTTTTTTGCAATCGCTACTTGACTAGGAGTTAGTTTTACCTTTTTAGAACCGCTTGTTTTTGATGTCCGTGAAGTTCCAGCAACTGTTTGAGGAGCTTTTTCTTTCACTTCTTCTTTTTGATTAAATTTATTAGGAAATTGATTTTTCATATAATCATTGATTTCCTCATAATAATCATCACTTTTAGGATCAAACCCCTCTTTTAAAAGTTTTTTATGATGGGCTAAAGCAGTAAAAGTCATTGCTTCATCTTGACCAAACCATTTATTTTCTTCCGCCCACTGTTCAGCCTTTGGATCAGGCTGTCTTGGTTGAGCTTGTTGTGGCTGTTGTTTTTCAGCCATCAAGCCTTCTTGTTGTTTTAACAGCTGCTCTCTTTGTTGTTTGGAAGCTATAGCTCTTTCTTCTTCAATTGCCAATCTTGTTAAAGCTCTTTGAGACTCAACTTGAGCATTAACATCATTATTATACAAAGCATCTTGATAAGATTTTTTAGCTTGTTCAATTTGAGACTGTACTCTTGTCTCATACTCTGAAAGATAGTTTTCATCAAGAGACTTTATTTTGTTTTCATAATCTTCGTATTTTTTCTTTGCAGTTTCTGCAAAACGAAGAGCCTCTTGTTCGCGTTGTTCAGTTTTTTCTACTCTGTCTAGAAGTTTTTTAATTCTTCTTTGAACATTTTTAGAGTATTTATCTAAACCATCATCTTTAGAATCATCTTCTTCAGTTTTTTCTTGTTGTTTTTCTTCAGTGGAAGCTTCTACTTTTTCTTCTTCGACTTTTTCTTCTTTAGTAGATTCTTCGCCTTGAAGTTCAACCTCTTGACCCTCTCCTGTAGTGTCAAGGTCTACCATTTTTTCTTCAGTCATTTTTATCTCCTTAATAGATAGTTAGTACGTCTTTTGGATCTTTCAACTTTGCTAATATTTCATCGTCATTAAGAATACGTATTTCTCCACCTTCAATTTTGACTCTGGAGCCAGCATATTTGGCAAATACTACCCAATCACCTTTTTTACACCAAGGCCCATTGGGAAATTTATTCTTATCAGCATAAGCATCAGAACCCATACTTAAAATTAAACCCACATTAGTAGTGAGTTGTTGTTCCTCGATGGCTTTATCAGTAAGTAATAAACCACCCTTTGTTTTTTCTACCCCTTTATAAGGTAAAATTACCATTCTCCAACCTGTTGCTTGAGGAACTCTTTCCATAGCAGGTTCTTTTTCTTTCTTTTTTTCTTCCTTTTTACTGTCGTTATTTTTTAAATAACTTGGTACTATTAGTTTACTCATTCTTCTATCACCTTTTTTTTTAGTTCTTGATAGTCTATTAATAAATGCTCTAAAGCATGTAATTTTCCAAGTTCATATTGATACTGCTCATAAGAACTCAGACTTCTACTCAACAAATTTTCTTTTTGATCTTCAATTTTTTGTTGAATAATTTTTTTTACCTTGTAGTCAAACTGTTCCACTATTTCGTAATTTTCTTAGATTTTTCGAAGCTGCGAAGCCCCGCCATTCCGAGTAAAGCTGTGACGAGTGGGAATAAAGTCGACATGTCAAGTTCAGGTAAAGGTGCATGATCTACACTAAATGCTGCCAATATAAATACTAAAAATTGTTTTAAGACATACTCCCAAAATATAGCTAACGCACAGGACATCCCGATGAGGGGCCTCCACGATCGCTGCATGATACCACCGATACCTGTGGCAGTGGACTTAGCGTCAGCTAAGTTGATATCCATTTGCTTGGAGTTAATCTCGTTTTCTAATTGTTGAAGTTTTATTTTAATTTGACCTTTTTCTTCTTCTGAAGTGTGGACACTGTCAATAACTTTACCGACAGTGTCTACTAAAGATCCACCTAATAGTTTAGATAACATTGATTAGATATATTGAGCGATTACCCAACCGATTACTACACCGATTATGAGCCATTTTTTCTTTGGGTGTTGTTCCCAAAGGTCCTTAATCCATTTTTGCATTAGAATACTCCTTCGAATTTAAGTCCTTTTGATGCTATTCCATAGCCACGTTTACTTTTCTTATCCTCAGGGACAGCGCCAACTGGTACTGTTTTTCCATAAGGAATATCCATACCTTGTGACTTAGGTCCTTTTTTAGGAGGAGTTGTTTTTGTCAATCGTTTAGTCATTAATGTAATGTTAGACTATTTTCAGGATTTTTCAAATAACTAATTTGCTGTGAAATATAACTATCTGCAACAACTTCTCCATAAACATCAACCATAGCCTCTCGACTCATTGAAAGCATAACTTGCGCTAACTCTATTAGATCAATACCTTGTTCAGCTTGTTCTTGAACAAAATCCCTTGTGCTGTCAATAATTTTTTGAACTCTTAGTTTTGTTGTTTCATCCATAATATCCATAACATACTTTGCTTTTAATTTACTTTCCACTTTTCTTTTCTACTTTCTTTATTGTACCTTTGTTTTTAGAAGCGTAAAATACTTGCTCTCCTTTTTTCTTTCCATACTCTTTCTTCATAGATTTTATAATTTTTTTACCTTTGTTTGTTAGTGGCATCTCTTCTTTCCTGATTTAATGTTTGCGTTGTCATCTTGTCGTACTGAACTTCAGCACGTTTATCTGCAATATCATAATCTTTTTGTATTCTTGCTTGATCAGTCGCTGTCTTCTGTTTAAGTTTTTCTGCATCTAATTGTAGCTTTGCTTGATCCACTTGCGCATCTATTTGATCTTTTTGTGCGTCTTGTTGTAGTTCTTGTTGCTTTAGTTGTATGACAGGATCAGGCTTACCTTGACCACTTAACTGAGCAGACATTTGTTTTATTTCTGCCATAAATTGTGCCTCTAATTTAGCAATAACATTGTCTGTTTGATCTTCAGGAACTTGTTGTTGTTGTACTAGGAATGCTGTCTGTTCTTTTGCTTTTAAAGAAATATGTTCTAAGACGTGTTTCTGTAATTTCATTGCCATTGGAGGATTACCAAGAACCATTTGATTTGTTCCAAAAATTAAATGATTTTGAATATGAGCATCATGATCTTGTCCCTCATAGGCTTTCAGTAAATTACCATCGAGTAAGTCAGCGTGCTCCGTGGCTGGATCTTTAGGCTCATTAGGACTATCTTTTCTTAAAATTTGATCAATATCTTTGACACCTAAAGCTTCGTACATTCTTCTATAAGCTTCTTTGATATTATGAATATCAGGTGCACTTTGTGCTAATTGTAATTCTGTTTGAGCTAGAGTTACTCTTTGAGTTGTAGAAAATATATTTGGATCAGAGACTGGCAATACATCGACACGATCGCTGAAGTCTTCAGCTTTTACAGTTCGATCTGCACCTTCTACAGAATAAGGATATGTTTCAGGTAAATAATCTGCAAAGACATCAAACAATAATTTGAATTCTCTTTTTTGAGAGTAATGACATCTTTTGTGAATACCTGACATTACTTTTGAGCCCCTCTCTAATAATGCCATTGTTGTACCAACTGGAGCGTTTTGATTTGCATCACCAACTTGCATGTCAGTAATAGCAGCAAATCTTTGCCCAGATTGAACAACAAATCCTAAAAGACTGTATAGAGTTTGAGAGGGTTCTTTGTAAGGTAGGGGTAAGAGAGCATTTCTTAAATCACCATTAGGTGCATCAATGTCTCTAAATTCTCCTGGCTGTATAGGTTGATCATCGTCTCTCATTCGAAGTCCACGTGACTTGAATCCTGCTGGTAAATTTGCCAAAGTACCTGCGTCTATTAATTGTCTTAAAATTTTTGTAGCTGTTCTTGATAAAGAACCAATTAAATGAATTAAACCAAAGCCATAGAAACCAAGCCCTGGTAAAAATTTGTAATGCACAAAATATCTTTTCTTTAATTTTTTATCATCACCCTTTTCATAGTTTCTTCTAATACCTACTACTTTACCTGAGTTGTCTTCAATAGTTACAATGTATGGTATTTTAATTCCTGTAGGCTCATCGTCCATACCTTTGTCTTCAAAACCTTCTAGATCTAAAGACACGTGAAACTCATATAGTCGAATAGATTTATCGATATAAGAAGGACGAAGACCTTCCATCTCATCATATTTTTTTTGCACTTCGGAAGGATCTGCGTCTGAAGGCATTATTTCAATATCTTTATAAAACCCTGAGACTTGTTTTTTTCTAAAATCATTGTAACTCATGTTAATAATTTGAGTAATTCTTTCACAAGAATCTAAATCACTAGCCATATAATTTACAACCAAATCTTCTGCTGGAACAAACTTTGAAACAGCTCTATCCATTAACTCATCGTAATAAACTTTTTTAAATGTCGAACCTGCAAGAGGTAAATAAAATAACATTTGATCAAACTCAGGTGTGTAATCTTCCATCTTGTTCATCAACTGATAGTTCATAAATTCTTGAACACGTTGTGACTGAGAATATTTTTCAGGAGTCTCTTCTCCCATAACTGCTGTGCGAACAGGACCGTTCGCTGGTAAGAGCTCTTTGAATGCTGATGCTTGAAACTGAGTAGCACTTTCAGCCAATAAAGGATGAGTCACACCACTTGCTCCTGCAAAGGGTTTGGTTCTCTCTTCGTATTTTAATCCTAACAGATCTAATCCTTTAATGTAAGATTCTTCCCAATCTTTTCTAGATGAGCGATCGTTTTCTAATTCACTTAACAATTCATCGGACAACTGATCTAAATCTCTGTCGTCCATCACTTCAGCTAAGTTCGAATAAAATTCTACTTCTTCAGGAATCTCGGACATTGGATCGAAGTCAAGAGTTGCTCCTCCATCTTCATCTATTTCAATTTCCATTCCTTCAGGAGTGGGAATTGATTGTCCATCAATCTGTACTTCTGTATCTGATTTAATAATCTCTAGTTCAGGAGCTCCTGTTTGATAGAGTCCTTTATCAATATTATCTGCCATAATTTAATTTATATCACCTAATCGACCATTTACAACATGTCTATTTTTGGTATCGATATAGGTCCTCCTTTTTTCTTTTTGCTTATTTTAGGTGTCACAAATCTAGGAGTTTCCACATTAGAAAAGTCACTGTTAAGATCCACCATATTATCTAAAAATTTTGTAATTGTATCTGCGCTGTCAGATACAACATATCCTCCAAAGTTTCCTGAATCCCAATACTGAACTACATTATTAAAGTTATTCATTAGTATCTTTTCAAAAGATTCAGAAGTCACCTGTCTCTCATTCATACCTGTTAAAACAATCTCTTCTTTTTCAGTCATTTGTTCAGGATCATAATACTGAGACTTAAATTCATTCTTCTTTGCCTCATTGGCATTCCACACAGGATCTTGTTTCGATGTAAAAAATTTTTCTTCAAAGACAGCAAAGCCAGTATCTGTTAGTTTGTCAGCAATCAATTTAATTTTAGAAGCTCTCTCGTTATCAATAAATTGAAATACCATTTTTTCTGAAAAAGCATCAACAGAATTATCTGGAATATCTTTAGGATCAAAATAATCTACATCAACTCCTTTTTCTGTAAAAGCGTATTTACCGAACTCTTCAGGATTAGTTGTAAACGCTTCAAGAATAAATTCTGTGTTGGGTAATTTTTGTTGTAAAAAAGATTCTTCAGCCTTGGGATTAGGATCTAAAACGATACCTTCAATACTAGGATTAAGCTCTGCTATTGTATTAACAAAACCACCTTCGGTTCCTCCAATATCAATAATAGTTCCTCCTTTAGGAAGAGTCTTAGATATTGCCTCAGCAGTTGCTATTTGAGCCTCCTTAAAAATTGGTATGCTCGTGTAAATGTGATTTTCAAAATTACCTATTCTCTTTTCATCAAATATTTCTGTTGCCTCTAAAGCATCAGAAGTATCCAACAACTGTTTATAATTTTCTTTAGGAACATATAATTCCCCACCTAAAATATCTGAAAAAAAAGTAACACCTTGTTCTTGAGAAGCTTTTACTAAAGGTAGGTTGCCACTAACCGTTGTTTCTCTTCTTTGGTCAGGCTGTTGTATGTCTGATCCACGGTCCGTGGTTTGCGATTCGAGGTTGGACGAGACTGTTTCTTTTGTCTCTTCGCTTTGGCTAGTTGTAATAGGCTTTGTTTCATCTTCTTCCTTTCTATCAATATTTATAAGGTTCAGCAAGTCTAATGGATCAGGTTCAGGAGGAGTCGGAGTTTTGTCGTCATCCTTTTTCGGTGGAACTTGATTAGACTTCTCTAAATCTTTTAATGCTGTCACCGAAGGTGACGCCGCTAAATTTGTGATAAGATTGTATACATCATCTAAAGATATGTTACCGAGAGCTAATTCTTTTTGAATCTGACTGGCTTGTTGCGATCCCACAGCACCCACGAGCAACGATCCGAGGACCGTGGGACTTGCTCTCATTAGTAACTGTTGTATCATTAATCTCCTTCCACGATCAACGGGCCACGAGTCATCGCTTCTTTGTCATCGTCAATAATTAATTTGGTATCATGAGTTATACCATTCTTGTCGTAATTCTCTAAGACTTTAATAAGTTCATCCTTATTCATATTTTCTAAAGGCGTGTCCGTTTGAACTTTGTTATCGTAAAAACCAGCAACCTTACCTCTGTTGACTTCAGCAGCCACGGCCGCCGAATAGTGTTTATGTTCTCGCGCTTCTTCTCTGATCTGTTTTAAGGAGGCCAAGTGAGACGCTGTCGATACTCCATACATTTGATGAAGATCTTGTTTCATCTCATGAATGGCCTCCACTACGAAAGGATTATGATTAGGGTTTAATAGATCAGTGGCTGTTTGTCTAGCTCTATTCTGAGAATAGCCAGCTCTGCGCGCCGCTTCGGCAGCGGAACATTCTCCGAGTAAAACTTTGTGTACGTATTCATAAACAAAAATCATCTGTTTCGGTGTTAGTTTCTGTTTCAATCTCCTGTCTTCAGGATTAATTAATTTTTTAGTAGTACTCATATTTACGTTTACTCCTTGGTTCCATGTCATCTTCATCATCATGCAAAGAGACAAAGCTACCTTGTCTGTATCTTAACAAGGCTAGTGTTGTTGCGTCAACTAAATCATCATGCTCTCCATAAGGAAATGATGCTATCTCTTCTTGAACATCTTCAGCCCATTCTGTGTCAGGTCGCCAAACGTGACCAGCTTCAAAAATAGGAGAAACAGAATTTAATCGTACGTGTTTGTCTTGACCTCTGTTGGGAGAGAAAGCTGTCGCGTATACTCCGAATCGCCGAAGCTCCTGTATCAAGGGTGTCCCTGATGCCTTAGCTTCAATGATGACACTATCAGGTTGATAGAGTTGAAGTTCTTCTTTTGCTACTTGTTTTAACTCAGGAAAGTCCCAACGCCCTTTTCTTGCATTCAATAAGATCAAATGTGTTTCAGGTCCTTCATCAGGATGAAAGACACCCCAAGTTGTAATAGCTGAATAGTCAGCAGACTCCTTTTTGGAAAATGCAGTATCATAACTTTGAATTTTATAAGAACAAAGGGGTGGGTCTTCCTTCTCCCAAATGTTCCACCATTCGCGTTTCACGATACTCGTGCCATCGTGTGTTGGATTTTGTTGCCACTGAGCGTTCCACTTGGTAGGAACAAGAGAAGCTTTCACTTTATCTAGTTCATTAAGCTTCCAATACTGAGGCCAAATAGGTGTACGCTTTTCTTCGTCATCGTCTTCTAAAATTGCCGGGAATTCTATGATGTCCCATTTATCAGCTTTGAGATCACCCATCTTTTTGATCAATTGACCAGTCAGATCCTTGTCAGACCATCGAGTCATAACGATTACAATACTTCCCCCTGGTTGCATACGCTGTCGAGGACCAGATGTATACCACTCATAGGCGTTATCCATCGCATTTTCAGACAAAGCATCTTGTTCACTATGTGGATCATCAATAATTAGTAGGTCAGCACCACGACCTGTGATGGCACCACCCACACCTGCCGCGTAATACTCGCCTCCTAGGTTAGTTTCCCATCTTCCCGCCGCTTGGTTATCAGTTCTAAGGTTAACATTAGGAAATATTCCTTTGTATTCTTTGGTATTCATCAAGTTTCTTACTTTACGACCGAATCTTATCGCTAATTCACCAGTGTGAGTCGCTTGAATGATCTTGAGTCTCGGATTTTGCCCCATCATCCATGCCGGGAATAAAAATGAGGCGAACTCACTTTTTGTATGACGTGGGGGCATGTTGACAATTAGCCTTTGGTTCTTCCCTGTCAGAAATTTTTGAAATTGTTGCGCGATTTTGATGTGATGATTGCCTTCAACGAACTCAGGCCACACTGCTTTGACAAATCTCATGAAGTTTCCACGTGCATGTTCTTGTTCAATACGCTTTCTAAGCAATACCATCGCCTTTAATTGGTTAGCATCTAAGTTTTTATAGTCTATGTGCATATTTCACCCCTATAGTGTGTATATGTTGCCAGGACAAGGCCAACGTCATGCGGACTGGGGCCAAATTTTTGGGGGTCGGTGCTCGATCTCCGCGAACCTCGGACCGTTGGCCCTAAGTACCTAGGCCCTATTGTTGCATAATATATGTTATCAGCCACCCAAACGCTATATTTATCAACGTTTTTCGCGTCTCGCGAATTGGTATGTCTATATCTAGTGGTACTCATGCAATATTTCGCTGATCGTGGACCATGGTTGCCCCACTTGGACTGTGCAAAGTGGTGGAAACTCGCCATTTTCTGCAAGAAAGTCGATATCCGTGGACCTATACAGAAAAAACGCTCTCTCTTTGAGGGAGCGTTGCAAGATGAACAGTCCGTTCATAATCTGTTTGTATTTATGATGAAAAGCTTTTTGATGTGGTCTCAGGCTCTGTAACAATCTAGAACGCTCACAGACCTTACATTCGATAAACAAAACACGTTTCTTTTTATTGAACAATATCAAATCAGGAAAACCGTTTATTGTAGTTGTTTCAATCCTAATTGGATTAAATTCAGGTAGTTTATCCTTCACCATTTTATATAAGTTTTTTTCTGCACTCATTTAAAAATACACCGTTACACAATAGAGAAAATTTAACGATTTACAATTATGGTACTAGAGATTTTCTGACAACTTCTTTTTAAATAATCAATTTGGAAAAAGTGTCTAATTACCTAGAGGGTATAAAAAAGCTTTATTTTTCAATAAACAAGCGGACACTATGCACACTTCTAAAAATGAGTAGTGTGATAGGTAAAACCCACCTAATTAAAGCTAAAACACATAAGCGGACACTATCACACTTGTTTTAAAATATTTTTTTATTTTTTTTTTATTTTTTCAAAAAACCTCTAGTACTGTCCGCGTCCCACGATCCACGCCTCACGACCCTCAAACCCTGAAACGTTCATACTTTGTTCACTTTAGCACTACATTCGGTATATCGAACAACATTCGCCAAAAAGAAAACACCCTTTAAACCTCTTTTAAGAGCCATATAGCATATCATAAATTATCTAATAAAAACATACACGGACCTTTTTAAAACGCTCTTAAAACGCAAAAAAATGCCTGTGGATAACTTCACTTAGATGCGACAAAAGTGACCATTTTTTTCTTAATTATTTATCTTTTTTTATTAGGTATTATCATAAATTAGTGTAAGGTCTTACTTAGATGACAACAAACCATACTTTAGAAACCGCGCTAGAAGACAATAAGCCAGTTACCACTTTGGGGAATGCTGACGATATTTTAGCCATCGGGTCTAAGGTGCTAAAACACTCAAAGAATTAAGTTTCTTGGGTCTTCGGACTCGGTGGGTTGCTGAGGTTGGGCGCTACATACTTGCCCCTCAGTGCGTAGATAACTCGAACCAATCAGGCTAAGCTTCCAAACCTTATCTTGAGACGCTGAGAGCAAGTCTTCGGAGCACAGGGCTCAATCGGTGACACCGATAAGGAAACAGTCAAACAGAATTCAAATTATGTATTTTTGATAGGGCTACTAAGTTAGCCTTATCATGAATGCATAAGCATTCAGAAAGAGAGCAAACAATGACTATATATAAAACAAGCCACCCTGATCAAAAATTAGGGTTAAACAATTTATCACCTGAGCAAATCATTTTGCTACATAAATTACTTTTAGCTTACCATAAAGGTGAAGTTAGAAACGTAAGCTCAAAGGTAGATGTTTTCTTTGGTGAAATATCTAAAGCTGATCAAGATCAGTTGGTTAGTCTTTTAGACTTTCAAACTCAGTTAATTGAAGACACTCAAGGAAACACATATTTTCAAAAATCTGAGTTAGTTCAAGATCTCAAATCATAAATACTTTTGAATACTCGCTTTGAGTATTCATGAATATTTATTTATTCAGAAAGAGAGCAAACAATGAAAAAACTAGAAATATCTCTACCAAGAAATGAGAGAGATCAGGAATTAGTTGACGATCTTACAGAAGCAACAAACTTGTTTCTTAGTGAGTTAGTATCTAAAAGACTTCAAAACACCTTGAAGATCAAAATTCACGTAAGAAAAACCACAGTCAAAAAGAATTGGGGAGATAATTGCCAAGGTGTTCACTTAGCCAACGCAAAAGGTTCTAGCCCTGAAAAAAATCACAAGATCATAATCGATCATACTGCTGATATTTTCAAAACTTTGGCACACGAATTAGTGCACGTTAAACAAATTGCTACAAAGCAATATCAACAACGTTGGTGGAAATCTGATAACGAACTTCACACACGTTGGGAAGGTAAGGAACTAGGTCCAAAGAGAAGAATTCCTTACAGACAAAGACCTTGGGAAATCGAAGCTTTTGACTTACAACATAAATTGTACAGTAAGTGGAAAGACATTCTTATCAACAGAATTTATCTTATTTCTAAAAAACAAGCTGAACAATCAGCATAAATACTTTTGATTACTCGTTATTGGGTAATCATGAATATTTATATATTCAATAGGCTAGGGTAGTGCCTAGGTAAAAAGAAGCGAACCTTGTGTTC
>VMHT01115027.1_pt1 | contig 11257 bp, 9 predicted proteins | sample 4693611 | NCBI WGS metagenome assembly VMHT01 (sample SAMN12280063, study PRJNA550983) | marine metagenome | isolation source: seawater sampled from same location over 5 years 0.02-0.2 micron viral filtrate | place: USA: collected off the coast of southern California halfway between the port... ... | reverse complement strand
GATGGCACTGAGTAACAACAGTGTATGCTACACAGAGAAGCCTGATATGGGTATCTTTATGAAAGAGTGGACATCACTGTACGAGTCTAAGTCAGGTGAGCGTGGTATCTTCAACAGAGAAGCCGCGATTAAACAAGTAGAGTCTATTGGTAGGCGTGACACAGACCACGACTTTGGTTGTAATCCTTGTAGTGAAATCATTCTGAGAGATGGACAGTTCTGTAACTTGACTGAGGTTGTAGTCAGAGCAGAAGACACGCAGAAAGATATACTCCGTAAGGTTAGACTAGCTAGTATACTGGGTACATTCCAAGCATCGCTGACTAACATCAAACGATTACGCCCTAAGTGGGTACACAATACAGAAGAGGAAGCACTACTAGGTGTATCTCTTACAGGTATTATGGACAACGCATTTATGAATGGCAGTAATGATGACAGTAGAGGTTACTACGGTAAGAAGAGCTTAGCTGATTTCTTAGTAGAGCTTAGAAAAGAATCTGTTAAGACTAATGCTCATTGGTCAGAGCTACTAGGTATCCAACAAGCTACTGCCACTACTGCTATTAAACCTAGTGGTACAGTCAGTCAGCTAGTGGATAGTGCCAGTGGTATACACACTAGACACAGTGACTACTATATCCGTAGGGTTAGAGCAGATGCTAAGGACCCTATAGCTCAGCTTATGGAAGACCAAGGCATACCTGCTGAAGCTGATGTGATGAAGCCTAATAGCGTTAAGGTATTCTCCTTCCCTATGAAAGCTCCTAAGGGTGCAGTAACTAGGAACGAGAGGAGTGCTATCGAACAGTTAGAACTGTGGCTTACATATCAGAGGTACTACTGTGAGCACAAGCCTAGTGTTACTGTTAGTGTTAGAGAACACGAGTGGATGGAAGTAGGTGCGTGGGTATACAAACACTTTGATGAAGTATCAGGTGTTAGTTTCCTACCACACTCAGACCATACATATCAGCAAGCACCATACGAGGAATGTGATAAGAAGACACACGATGCACTAGCTAAGATTATGCCCAAGCAAGTCAACTGGGATTTGATTAGCGAGTATGAACTTACAGATTCTACAGTAGGTTCTAAGACACTAGCCTGTACTGGTAGTGTGTGTGAGCTTGTTGATTTAGTAGAAGAAGAGAGGGACATAGAATGATGAACACTATATTATTAATATTAGTATTACAGGTGATTGTCGTTTCATTAACAGGGTGCACTACATTTGAAGATAAAATGCAACTTCAATGTCAAGCACCAGTAGATTCAAGTATGTGCTCAGGTTGGCAGACTTGATAGGGTGGCTTGTATAGCCGATGTTTTACATTAATATAGGAGACAATATGTTAGAAAAAGTAAAGAACGGTGCTGATGGTGCGATTGACGTTGGCATTAAACTGATTAGCTTATCAATTATATTACAGATTATCTTTGGTCCAAAGGTAGCCTTCCTAACTGGAGATGTAATTGGTTCTATTTTAGGTATAGTATGGACCTTAGGCAATGGGGGATTGGCAGGTATAATCGCAGCCCTTATCATTTGGAGACTACTCGACAAAGATATTGTTGATGAGCTCAAAGACTAAGGCTAACAAAACTTGGGGTCTCGTCCGTATGGATGGGACTTCCAAGCTATACCACAAATTAATGAGTGACAAGAAATCTGTCACCGGTGACAAAGTTAATCCAAGACTTTGGCGAACTGACTGGAGGAAATAAGTGAACGAGAAAAAAGTTATTAAAGCACTGAATAGTATGCAGTATAACTTCAAACCTATGGATGATAAGTTCTCTAGGTATGATGCGTTTGATGAGAAGAACGGTATTATGTTAGAGATTAAATGCAGGAATAGACACTACCCTGATACTCTCATTGAGAAAATAAAGTATGACTGGAATAGAAACTTTGCGAAGGAACACAAGTTTGAATTTTGGTATGCGGTGTCTATGCCTAACAAACCCGGCAGTCATTCTATTTATATCTTTGACCCTGCTAACTTAGAGGATGAGGATGATGGGTATGATTTTAAGTGGCACATAAAAAAACTCCCCGAGAACACAGAGTTCCAAGGGAGTCAATGGATAGACAAAGAAGTTGGTTATCTACATATAGATGATTGTCTAATGTCCTTTGAAGAGAACACTACTCATTAGTAAACATACCTCTTGATATAGTAACTGTACCTAATAGCTTTCTTGCTAAAGCCATTCGCTCTTCGCTTAAGGTTTTGGCAGAAGGTTGTTCTTTCATTAAGAACTCTTTAACGTCAGGTCTACCCTCAGATATGAGTTCTCCTTTCTTACCTCTACCTCTAGCTCCACCTTTTCTTACCTCGGTCCAACCCACATCAGGATAAGTTCTAGGAACTGACTCAGGAAACGGAGGTGGATTATCCATCCTACTTAGTCCTGTTTGCTTAGGTTTAATCTTTAGTATGTTAAAGTGCATAGGAGGACTAACAGTAATTAGTCTCTTTAATTTGGATGCACTTGTTAATGCTTCTGCTAAGTTGTGCTCATCACTCATAACTGTAAACCCATCACCGTCTAACTTAAGTTTACTTCTAAAGTTTACTCCTCCCTCCACTACTGCAGAGCCCGGTCTAGAAAATGTAAACCACACACCATCGGTATCTTTCTTTAGACCAGTAAGATTCTTCATAACTTTCTTTCTAGTTAATCCTTCTACATCTTCAAACTGAACCTTAGACATTCTTTCGTATAGCTCATCTACTGATTTAGGTAGGTTGTCTACATCGAACACTTGTTTAGCCACTGCATTCATTTGTTTAGAATGGTTAAAGTCATTCCAATGATTGCCTGTCTTTTTATTAGCAGGTCTTTTAACAGTAACTAAATCTCCCTTACCATACTCTAAACCTTTACCTACAGACATCTGTAGTTTGACATCATCAAGACCTACCCAGTTAGCAGTCTTGTTTATACCTTTCTTACCTATGTCCATCATAACATCAAGAGCACTCTTTTGTTTCCAAGTGTTCATAATGCTACGCTCTACTTCAAGTATCTCATCCTTAGTTAGATTCTTAGCTTGGTCTCCCATAGCTTTGGCATTAGCGTAACCAAAGAAACCTTTCTCTAATGGTCTTGTTACATCTCCTACCTCATCTACATAGACAGCCCTAGATACTATATCGTCTAGTGCTTTAGTCTCTCCTGTCTTACCTTTCTGCTTATTAATCCATCTATTAAAGATAGCTCTTCCTATCATCTCTCTGTCGTTCATTGCGTGTGAACCCTGAGCTCTAGTGGCTGATTCAAATAGAGGTCTATTAATTCCAGTGTCTCTATACAAAGCCCTGTTACTAGGCAGTTGCATCTTCATAGCATTGAGCATTCCTGTACCTAATGCTTCACCCTTACCTTTAACATTACCTATAAGAGCTTCTCCTGCTTTCATCAACTCAATTTCTTTTGAGCTCATACCTGCTTCCTTGGCAAACTGCTCAGCTACTTTCATAGCTTCTTCTGTTTTACCCATAGGACCATAGTAATCTGTAATGATGTTAGGATTACCTGAGGTTATAGCACCCTTTAATTCTCCCGCAGCTTTTGCACCTTTCTTAAATAAACCTAGACCTACATAATTTAAAGGGTCTACAAGTAAATTAAGTGCAGTAGAGCCTATATAACTAGCAGTCTCACCAAAGCCTTCTCGCTCAGACCAACCTTTCTTTTGTAAGTCTTCACCCCACAATTGCTCTAAATCATAGTTCTCTTCTTGATTCCAACCACGCTTGAGACCTTCCCACTTTGTCTCATCATCTCTCATACCTCCTACAAATAAACCTTGTATAGCATTTGATGGCTTGTCGAGAGCGTTAAGTGTATCCGTAAACCAACCCATTATAAGTCAACCATATTTAAAAATAATAATCTATTATATCTGTCTGCTTCGTCTTGTCTTTTCTTTAGGTGAGGAGTAGAAGGTTTCTCATACTGCTCTGAAAATACTTTAGCCTTACTACGGACAGAGCTTTCATCAGTAAGTGAGTCAGAAAGCAATCCTCGAGCCCTCCAACCTAACTCGTGAGGTCTGTCTCCTTTAGCACCGAAGATGTTCTTCTGTACGAACTTAGATTGTAAGTACATACTATCTTCTTGGTCTCCCTTAAACTTATTGTAGTCTCTTAACTGGCTCTTCTCAAACTGAAACATACCTCTTCCCGGACCACCTTCATACTGTTTCATACCAACATCAAATGTACCATCAGTCTCTACTGATATGTTGGCTAGTATAGGAGGTAGCTGTTGTAGACTAAAGCCTGCTCGCAATAGACTATCTATAGCTGACTGTTCGTTAGGTGTAAATAGTCCGTCCATTATTTTAATCCTTTGCGTGCTTCTTCTTGTAGTTTCTTAAGCTCTCGTTTAATCTTTGTTCGTTGTTTGTTGTAGTCTTCTTTACTCAGCCTACCACCTTTGTACTCTTTATACGAGTTACTAAGAACTTTAGTTAAAGAGTCCATTCTATTTTTATACTTCATACCCACACGCATCTTTAACTTATTCATCTGAGTTCTATCGTATGTCTTAAGTTTGATTCCGGGTATTAAATTAAGAACAGCTTCAGTTAATGAAGCATCATCTTTAGTAGGATGAGATGTTCCGTCAGCTCTTATAGTATCCATAAGTCTTTTACCTTGGTGATACATAGGCATAAACTCTTTAAAGATAGCATTCTTTCTAGCTTCTGCAGATATATCAAACACACCAGAGCCTACTCCCGGCATCTGGGATGCACTGAAAGTATCAAACCCAGTCAATATTTTAGCTGTACTTCCTATAGCACCAAAGGATGGCTGTAGTGGAGCAGGTAAAAAAGGTACGCTGATACCTGTGTGATTTGAAATGTCTAGTATATCACCGCCCGGTATGTACCTAGTAGCATCTAAGTATTGACTCTTGTCTTTTCTAGGAACTTTAATTAGTGTGTTAGCAACACCCGGCATACCTATAGAACTTAAGTCATATCCCATATTTAATTCTTTCTGATACTTTCTTTCTTTCTCGTAGTCTCCCGGAGATATATCTTGACCAACCATATTAGCACCGTGAAGTATAGCACCCCACTTAGCTAGTTTCCAAGGTCTCTTAAGAGCAGTCTCAGCTAGTATAGGAGCAACCCTATATGTGTATGCTATGAATGGTAGGGCTGATTCTCTAAGCATCCTAATTCCTGGGGCTGATATATCGTAGTCTAGCATAGACCTGCGTGCAAACCTAGCAGCTTCATCCGGTGTAGCACCATTAGCTAGTTGAGTTTTAAACGCACCCAATCTGAACACTTGGTCTTCTACCTGATATAGTTTATCCATAGGTGTGCTCTTAGCAAACTCTTTAACTTTATCCCAACCTCTTTGCAATCTACTAGAAAACTGAACATCATCTTTATTTCTCATACTCATATACTTTTTAAATATAGAGTTCTCATAATCAGTTAATTCTCTAGACATCATATCAGCATCAAAGACACCTAATGATTCTGCAAGTTTAAACTCTTCTGATTTTTCCCCACGCTTTGCTTTTAAGAAATCTTTTCCTGCACTTCTTAATTGTTTCCAGTCACCATTTAATAGGTCGTACAATATAAAGTTAGAGCCTACGTTGTTTGTATGTACTGTAGGATTAAGAGTAGTCTTACCTCTCTTCCAAAACTGTAGTGCTTTATGATGAAACTTAGTAAGACCTCCAAAACTACCGTCCCCTCTGTTCCATCTCTTGTAAGCGTTGGCTGTAGTTAAGTCTGTGTATACTTCTTTAGGTACAAACTTACCTGCAAGAGAACCAAACTCCTTTACCTGTGTTCCTTTAACAGAAGTTGTAGGTATTCTTCTCCAGTTATCAGGGTCTATAACCTCATCAATAGAATCAACAGCTATCTTTTCTCCATCAATAACCATTTTATTTATATCATCATAGAATTTAAACGTAGCTATATCGTTAGTCATTAAGTTACCAGTCTTAGCCATAGCAAATCCTGCACTTAATATTTCTCCCATCTTAGCTCTGTCTTCCGGAGACCAGTCTCTATTAACTCTTACAGTTTTGTTCTGTGTACTACCACCATCAATAACTTTCCAACCATCTTTTAAATGTTTATCAAGAGCGTTCTTAGCAATCGTTTTAGTTTCTCCTCTACGCATAAACTCTTCACCAAAGACTTTAATTTCTTTCTCTGCGTTTCTCCTCTTCTTCATAAAAGGAGTCTGATGTTTTTCGTAAGAACGGTATAGGTATTTGCCTTTGTTCTCGTTAAATATTTCCTTGTCTAGTATCTTTAAGTTTACTAACTCTTGACCTATTTCATCAACAAGTTCTCTACCTTCTTTGGTTAAATCTTTTAGATTACCGGGAATGTTACTTTCTTCACCAGTAAGAATCTTATACAGTAGTTTGTCATCTGCTAAACTTAACTGAGAATACTTTCCTAAAACCTCGTCAAACCTAGAAGCCCATTGTTGTTCTGTCTGTCTTCTGTTCATCTTAACATCAACATACTGCTTAGGTAAACCAAAGTTATCAATAAAGTATTTACCAAAGCTCTGACCTAAAGCACTTTCTTTAACTAGATTACCACCCTTTTTCATCTGATTGTATATAGGTGCACCAACATTAGCACCTACTGTAGATACACCTCTTGATATAAAACCTAAATCTTCTGCTACTTTACCAGTATCTATAGACACACCAAAATCACTATAGCCTTTCTTCATAGCAGGCAACAGTGTATTCGTAAATTTAAACATAGCAGGAGATAATACTGCACCACCGGCAGTACCATAAGCCATATTAGATAGTCTTGTTTGTCCCTCGGCTTCGTCTACATATCCGAGAGGTGATGATAGAGCACCAACCATAGCACCTGCCTTAGCAGCACTCCAAAGATTCTTAGCCTTCATACCGGGTATAACCCAACCTACAGGGTCTCCCATTAAACCTGCAGTATAAGCTGCAAGTATAGTACCACCGTACTCAGGATTAGATATATACTCATTGAGCCTAGCCATATCCTCAGCCATCTCTTCTTCTTGTATATTAAATAGTTGTTTGATTCCACGATAGGTATCAGCAGCCCCTAGACGTGCAGCAAATGCAGCCTTGTCTGCTACTGAATCGTGTGCATATGTTTCTGATAGAGAGGGAGTGCTTTGACCTAAGCTAAGTCTAATAGGTTGTGACTCTTCGTTTCCCGTATCCTCAGACAAATCTATATATTTAGTTGCCAAGTCGACTCCTTTTATTTAGGCATTACTCTTGCGTTAGGCAGTGTTATCCCTTGTCTAAAAAAGTAATTAAAGTTTCTTGCTTTCCATTCTTGATACGCTTGTCTAATTTTAGCATCTTTAACTTCAATAAACAGTGGCATTTCTAATTCGTATTTACCATCAGCATTTTTCTTTGCTGTATCAAATTGAGAAACCTTAACAGAAAGAAGTCGTAAAGACCAAGCGTCAGAACCAAACCCAGATTTAATTGGATTCTCTGGAGCAGAATCTTTGTGTTCTTTAGGTGTAAAAATATCTAAAACAAATCTTTTAATATCTTTTGCTACATCAGCTACAATGTTTCCGTTTTCTTTGACTACTTTATCAAACTCTGTAGTATCTCCTATTACTGCTTCTCTAGTTGCTTGTGCATTATTGTTTACTAACTCTGCAGTTACTTGAGTATTTGCTACGTTTTGATTACCATAATCCATTTCAGGTAAGCGTGTGTCTGCTGTTCCTGTAAGTTCCGGTACTGCTGCAAAAGCCTCGTCATTAGAAACTATTCCTTTAACCATTTTTTGAATTAAGTTATCTCCAATACCGTTCTGTACATTTGTAGCACCCGTTATTCCAGTAATATTATTACCTGTCATTTCTCTAAAGCTAATGTCGTTTCCTTTAGCATTAAAAATAACTTCTTCTAAAGTTTGTCCTTTCTTAGCCAAAACTTTGTTAGTTGACGTGTCTACAAAATCATTCTTTAATTTTATGTCAAACATAATAGGAGTAGTAAGACCCGCATCAAGAAGAGGAAAATCTCCTGAGTTCATTAAGGCTTGTCTACCCTCTAGGCTAAACGCTGTAGTATCTCCTTGCTCTAAAAACTTAGCAAGGTTAGCTTCATAGTCACCACCCATACCATTGTTTCTCATAATAGCTTCTGTAGCAGGTCTAGGTTTACCACTAGAATCTATGTACAAATCATACATACTGTTTATTTCAGAGCCCATTGATTCTGCTTGTTGGATAACACTGTCAAACATCCAGTTCATTTTAAACACTGGATTAGCAGGGTCAGCACCTTCAAGGAATTGATAGTCTCCTGTAGATGGTATAGCTAATCTTGTTCCTTCTCCAATATAAGATTCATCTGTAAAGGCATCTTCATAACTTGCATTAAGCTGAGCATATATATCTTTTTCACCCTGAGAAATATCAGTAGGGTCTACGTCTTCTTTTTCTGCAGCTTTAACTATAAGAGCTCCTTGATTATTAAAAGAAAACTTACCGGACTGTGTAGTTGTCTCAGCTCCTTGAGTAGCACCTCCACTCATACTGGCTTCTACAACATCTTGTGTTATAGGCTTAACACTATAGTTTCCTTCATCGTCTGTTGTTATTTGTGCGAGTATAGTATTGCCTTCACTATCTGTAATCTGTTGAAGTACCCCTATTTTTTGGTCTCGTTCTAACTGTGCTTTTAATTCCTCTATTCTTGTTTCTTCTTTTTCTGTTCTAAACGACAAGTCTCTATTTTGTAAATCTAAAGAACTTGTTCTATAGTCTGTATCAGCAGTTAGTCTGTCATCTTTTTGGTCTAGCTCTCTATCTTTCTGAGCTGACGTCGTGTTCTGAACTTGAACACTTCTAGATTTATCCATAAATTTTTGACCTATTCCCGGAAGACCTGCTTGAACAAAATCATTAGCTAACTTCATATAACTTGAAGGGTCGTTTGGGTCTAAGTTAGTAGCTCTATCCATAATGCCAGAAATTAACTCTGTTTTTTCTTGCTCAGGAGTTTTCATTCCTGCCATACTAGCTAGGTTTTGCATAAGCATACCTCCGGCTACTCCTGCTCCATATACAGAAGCACGACCCGGTTGAAGCTGAGCTACTTTTAATGCTCTATCTCTTATGTTTTGATTTTCTGAAGTTGTAACATCAAACATATTTCCAAACATAGTTTCTGCCATAATTATTCCTTATCTTAAAAGTCCGCTAGGTCTAGAACTAAATATAGAACTAGACATATTGCGAGTGTTGTTTCCTCCAAATCCGTAGTCTGACCTTACTGAGTAATTAGGAGAACTTGCTGTAGGAACTGTAGAAGAACCACTAAGTAAAGAATCAAAATCATACTGACTTGCTTGGTCTGCAAGACCTGAAAAATAACTAGAAGTAGTATCTGCTAAGTTATCGCCTGCTGTTCTTATGCCTTGCATATTCATACCCGGTCTTAATCTAGCACCTATCGCAGAGCCTAAGTCTGCTTCTCCAGAAAGTAATCCTCCAACTTTTATAGCCCCTTCACCAAAACCTAGACTTTCTGCTGCGAGCATATTTCTGTAGTCCATACCTGTTTGCATAGATGCTAATTGACCTTGCATTCTATCTCTACCGATAGCATCTTCTACTGCCAACTGGTCGTAATAACCTTGTGTTCCAGTTCTTCCTTGTGCTATAGCAGCTTCTTGTTGTTGAAGCCTAGATTGATTATAAGCATCAGCATTAAGAGCTTCAAATCTTTTAAACTGTTCTTGTTCCATTTTGTATGGGTCGCTCATCATATTTTGAAGAGCTGAACTAGCTGTGCCTGAAATACCTAACCAATCTCCCATCAATTTTTGATATTCAGGAGAAAGAGTCTGAACCATTTTTCTAGTTTCAGGGTCAAAGTCTACGCTTCCATAAGCACTTTCTGAATCAAAAGGCAGGCTTCTTTCGTAAGCTAATCGATTTTGTTCTTCTTGATAATCTCTATTTTTTTGTGCAGCTTTCCTTTGTTGACTAGCCGAGAACAATCCAATTCCTGCGTTTATTAATGCTCCTATTGCCATCCTAATCTCCTATGCTGTGCGTTTCCACATATACACTACTATATATGGTTGTAAGTTATTGTGTGCATTTCCACCACCAGTTGAGCCTGTGTTTGTTGTTGCTGCTCCTCTAAGTCCAGTAATATCGTGAATACTCATATTCTCAGTAGTGGTTGATTTACCATAAGTGTGAGTATGAGCAGGCATTTCAGCAATAGATAGTGTATGTGTTTCAGCACCACCTGTCGCATTGAGCGTATCAAATGTACCACTTGATGCTTTACCTACTGGAACTCTACCTTCTGCGTAAGCTGCCCAAGTACCAAATCCAAGAAGTGTTGCTGGGTTTGTACTTACTGCTGCGTTAGTATATATAGAGCCAACTGGGTACATTGCTTGAAAAGCTGCTTGTACAAAAGCAGTTGTAGCTACTTGAGTTGTATTAGTTCCTGGACTTGCTGTTGTTGCACTAAATGCTTCTGCAGCATCTCCATTAACATCTGCTTTAGTATTTACTGCTGTTTCTATTGCTGAAAATTCAGTGTGGAAATCAGCTCCGGATATTACTTTTGCTGCGTCTGAGTCTGCTAAAGCATCTTTTCCAGACCAAGCTACAACTTTTGAATAGTCTGCCATTATCTTATTTTCCCTTGTTTATGTAAAAGTGTTAAGTCTTGTAAAGACGCATCAAAACCATTACTCTGTACGCCTATAGATATTTTTATATTCTTTGCTGAACCTGTAAGAGATGTCCTATATTCTTGTAGTCCATATACAGGTTTATAAGTAGATGAGCTAGGATGTACTGTCGCATCGTGTGTATGCGTAGCTGTTGTTGCTCCATACAAAGATGAGGATGCACCCCATAAAGAAGTAGAGCCTGTTGTTGTAGGATTTAAAGTTATAGATGTAGTTTTAGATGCAGTAGCACTAAAATCTTTATACCACTTTAATGCTAGGTTAGCACCAGAGCCACCTTCCATAACCATAAATAATCTTTTTAACAAAGACGCACCTACAGACTCTCCTAAGTTTACCCATACAGTTTCAAAGCTACCTGTATAAGAAGCATAGCTATATGTAGTGCCATTAGCTGCTAAGTCTGAATCATAATATCCTTCATAAGTAGCAATACTTCCGTCTTTCTGTCCTACTAGCATACCGTAAGTATCTGTATAGGCTATGCTTGCAGGTTCT
>VMHT01108085.1_pt1 | contig 11257 bp, 5 predicted proteins | sample 4693611 | NCBI WGS metagenome assembly VMHT01 (sample SAMN12280063, study PRJNA550983) | marine metagenome | isolation source: seawater sampled from same location over 5 years 0.02-0.2 micron viral filtrate | place: USA: collected off the coast of southern California halfway between the port... ... | reverse complement strand
GGTAATACCGGTTCCTGGTAGCGCCGTTACCAACGGCATTCAATTATCTGTTGCTTTAAAACCGAGTAGGACTACAAGTAATATAGACACTACTTTTTCAAACAGTTACAGAGACGGAATTGTGTATGGCACTTTATATAGGCTTATGCGTATTCCTGCAAAAGATTGGACTGATCCAGCAGCAGCAGCTGATTATTTAGGATTGTTTAATCAAGAAATTGTACAAGCTGAACTAAAAGCAAGGGGCGGAGATTTAGGCGTTAAAAGAACTGTTAAATACAGAGGCGCCGGTTTAAGCCCACGTAAAAGGTATAAGAAGTATGGTTCAGAGATTGACTATTGATGGGCTTTCAATTGAGACAATTCCTCTTTCTGAGGTACGTTGTGCTTTTGAAAAAATACAACCAGATTTAGATCAAGTTAGAAAAAAGTGTCAAGCTGACTGGATAACACCCGACGTCTATTTATCTTTACAAGAAGAGCTGTCTACTTTGTACATGTTGTATGAAGAAGATACATATATTGGGTTTATAATCGTTAATACGCTAAGAAGTATTAGTGGCGAGGACACACTGTTTGTCTGGGCAAGTTACCAGAAACCAGAGTATAATTATGTAAAAGCTATGTTTAAGTTTTTAGAAAAAATAGCGGAAGAGATGAAAGCAGTAGCTATTGAATTTGAAAGCAATAGAAAAGGGTGGGAAAAAATAGCACCCCTGCATGATTTTAATTTAGTAACACAAACATATAGAAAAGAGTTATAACAATGGGATTTTTAAAAGGCAAAAAAGTAAAACGTAAAACCTTTACTAAACAAACTGAAAACGAAAAAGCTGGTTTGGATATTTTGCAAAGAGGACAAACTAGGCAAGACGTTCTTTTCGATCCTTTGCGTACTGAGTATGCTCAAACAGAAGCTGTAGAACGAAAAGATCAATCTGCTGGAGTTGCTGGTGCGGATTATTATCAATCACAAGGAAGGCCCTCCATAGGAACAGTACAAGCGGTTGATACAGCAGCCGGAAATGCAGTAGATGCAACAAGCGCATTGATTAAAGGGATAGCAAAAGGTCAAACTGCGGAAACTAAAAAAGATCTAGAAGTAGTAAAAGGTAATGAAGCCGTGGGCAATATGCTTGCACAAAACACTGTAAAAGGTGGAGTACAAGCCGCAGGAGCAGAAACTGCGTATCAAGTATCAGAAGCTGACCGACAGTTAGCCAAAACAAATGCAATGCGGGGCGTATTCGCTTCAGCAGCTAATCAACTGGCTGCTAATGTTGGGGATACGGGTGACCCATTTAAGAAAAGCTATCAAGGATTTGATGCTACAGGTCAATTTGGAGAAGGAACTACGGGATTGTTTGGTTTTGGTAAAACACCTGTAATTGCTTATGCTCCTAGAGACAAGTCTAAATCAACTAGCAGAGGTAGGGTATAAGCCAATGGCAGAAGATTATTTACAAAAGTTTGCGTCTCCTGGGTTTTACAAGCCAACCGCACTTGGTACGCCTACTTCTGGTAACAGAAGAGTTAGTGGTAGTACGTATAGTGACGATGTAGACTTCCAAGCGCAAAAAGCGGCAATAGATTCTTACGAAAAAAATGTAGAGGAATACAACCCACAAACCGAAAGAATTTTAACCACTGCAATAGACACAGTAGATGAAAGCGAAGATATGGCGGTTAGTGCAAACGAAAGAGCCTTAGCGCAAGCTGAAAGAGACAGGGGTAGATATGGAGTGCAATTTAATGCGGCTCAAGCTGGAGAAGAATCTAGACTTGCAAACTTTGCGGGACAAAGAAACATATCAAACGCTAGAAACATGGCGATGCGTTCTGATGAAATGCTTAATGATATAAGGCTACAGATAGGTAACACTCTTGGGGCACAGAACTTATCAAATGTGTTGGGTGGGCTCTTACAATATGGGCAGGCTTCTGTTAACAAAAAAAATGCTTATCAAAAAAGTAGAAACGCCGCTAAAAAATCTCAATATGGGTTTTTAGGTAACTTGGGTTCTAGTTTAGCAAAATTAATATAAAAGATTATGGCATCATTATTTGACTTAGTAGGAAATTATAATCGCGCTAGAGATGCATCGATGAAGAGGCAGATTGATGGTGCAACATTTAATCAAGGCGTTGTTAAACAACAAGGCGCAGATTTTACAAAATTTATTAAAAGTGCTAATTCTGATTTAGAAACAGACGCTTTAAATATTAATAATATTATTGACCAAGGCGGAAACATTGCAGATTTAGAAAATAAACCCGCGGGATTTGAAAGCAATGAACAATTTAAAACTTGGTATCAAGGCACTGGTCCTGGTACAGGTTTTGCTAACAAGAAGTATTCTGGCCTTGGGGACACTAATTTAAGTGATTATGTAGCTATGTATGGGCACAAAGGCACCTTTCGTAAACTTAATGAAATGGGTTTTGGCTCAGCTTTATTAGGTCCAAACAAACAGTTTGACCCCGAAAATTCTACAATTAGAGAAAACGCTGAAACCGGAGAAATGGAGATAGTTCCATACGTTCGCACTAATAGTGAAGCTAGAAAACAATCTTATTCTTCTCCTATGACTGTAGGTGGAAAAGACATTAGAGATATTATTACTGAGTTTGGCCCTGAAGCAGCAGAACAATCTATAGTTGGTTTAAGTTTGGGCAATCTTAATACTGTATTTCAAGAATATGCGAGAGATGTTGAAATTGGAGGTGGCGGAAATCCCGCTGTATCTAATTTAGCACCCATGACTCAAATTCCTTGGGGTAGTTCTGATAGGGTAGACATTGAACAAAAGATAGAACAAAGAGTAAACGAAAATGAAAAACGCGTTGGGGGCCAACCTGTAGCAGATGCAATGAATACTGCAACAGAATTTACACAGGGAGGACAACAGACGAGCACTACACCCGCACCGACTCCTGCACCGACTCCTGCACCAGCTTCAGTAACTGAAACAGCTAAGGATTTTCCAGTAGTCGATCCTTCTAAGTATGCAGGCGTTTTGACTACTATGTACAATGCACAAAGACAAGAATTAGGTACAGATTTTTACATGGGTCCAGGCGATGCAGAAGCTCTTTATAACCAATTAACAAATACTACAGGCATTTCTAAAAATGTTAGAGATAAAACAATAGAAAATTATAAGACAATAGCAAACAGAAATCTTGAAGCTAAAGTAAATGATCAAATTTTAAATTATTTTGGTGGAAAAATGACAGCGCGGGGTACTACCTTAGAGGGCGGAGTGCCTGTAACTGCAGCGGGGCGATTAGCGGATGCAAAAAGCAATACAGAAAATCCAATTAGTGATGAAAATTATGCAGTTTTAGAAAAAAAGGCTAATTGGTACAAAGCTAATGAGGATAAATTAATAGACAAACTAAAGGGCAACCCCGAACTTTATAATGAGTTCGTACAAAACCCAGATGCTTTTGTTACTAAGTATGTAGATGATAAAAACTTTTTTGCTTCTCCTGTTCAATCGGCAGACCGAAAAGTAATTAGTAGCGCAGCAAAAAACACGGACATTAAAATAGATAATAAAGCAGTGGTTAACGCAGTTGAAAATGGAGATAATCAAACAGCTACAAAATTACTGCTTGATTCTGTTCAAGGGAAAAATCATTCAGCAAAAGATGATGAAGCAATAGCAGGCGTAATAACAAAATACAACGGTAACTTTGCTGAATTAGATAAAGCAAGGAGAGTCACTTTAGCTGCAGAACTTTTAGCGGGTATGCCAGACTCACAACGAGATGGTAATTTTGCAAAAGCTATGATTAATATGATTGAAACAGGGGACATGACTATGACAACCCCTCAAGCTGCAGCGGCTCAAGCTGCAGGCAGAAGTGATCAAATTGCTAAACTAAACCTTTTAAGAAACCTATCTAAAGACGCAGCAGAGTATGCTAAACCTGGAGATGTTACAAAACAGGTTTTAAGTATCCGTGAAGAAATACTCGGCGTAAACACAGACGACCCTTTAGTTCTTAATTCAGGAAATCTTGCAGATCTTGCTACTATGGTAACAACTTTAGTGCAGGCGGCTGAAGGGCAAACACAAAGCCCTCAAGAAATGAAGGCGGCTCTTGGGTTAGGATTAACCGTTTTAGATAAATACTATGAAATAGAAGCTGAACCTAGCTGGTGGCAAGAACTTATAACATTAGGATTTGCTGAAGGACCAGAATCTGGGGGTTTTAACTTTACACCTAATTTTAGAGCTTATGACGTAGATGGAAACGTTACTACAGATCCCGTTGCAATTGTTAGTTTTGGGACCTCCTCTAATAATACAGTAAGTGCTAATAAAATAAAAAAAGACCTACGGGCGATTGGAATGGGCATGTTCTATAAAGCTATGGAAAACGCAATTGCGGAAAATGGGTAGGTAGCGTGTGTCAGTTTCTGCTAATTTCCTTAACAATTTAAAAACCAACGAAGGCTATAGAAATGACGTCTACCGAGACAGTTTAGGTGTATTAACAGCTGGAGTTGGACACAGGTTAACAGATGAAGAGCTTGGTCTATATAAAGAAGGCGACATTATAGATGACAAACTTATTAGTCAATGGTTAGATCAAGACTCCACCAAAGCTTATACAGCTGCAAAAGCACAAGCAGACCAGCTAGGCCAAGGTGGTGATAGTAACTTTGTTGATGCTCTTGGGGAAGTAAACTTTCAACTAGGAACTAACTGGTACAAAGAACACGACGGTACTTGGGGCTTAATGCAACAGGGTAATTTTAGTGGGGCTGCAATTGAAGCTGCAAATTCTGATTGGAATAATCAAACACCTGTGCGAGTACAAAATTTTCAAGCGGCTTTGCAACAGCTTCAAACAAACCAACCAGACCCTATAGAACCACCAACCACTCAAGCAGACCCAACAGTAGCTCCGGCTTCAACACCACAACCTATTAGTATAGCGGGTCTTTTTGCCTCAGCTAGTAGAGAAACCGACGCTGTTAAAGGTCTTTTTGCCGGAGAAAAAATTGAAGGACTGGGTGATGCGCAAGGAAAATTAAGCCGTGGCGAAACTTTTACAGAAGCTGTTAAAGCCGGTGGCAAACAGTTTGAGTCTGACGTATACACTTTTGGTGCTATTGCAAATTTATTAACCGGTAATGATGAGGCAGCACGTGTTAAATTAGGTAAAGCTAAAATTTTAGATGACAGCGCTTCAGAAATACTTAGTCAAATGGGAGCTTTTCAAGAATTTTATGATGCGCCTACGTTTGATGGTTTTGTAGAACAGGTATTAAAAGGAGTAGGTTCTTTTACCCCTATGGCAATTACGTCTGTTGTATCTGCAGGCACGGGCGGTATCGTAGCTAACCTTGGAAAAGGGTCTTTAACTGGAGTTAGTCGAGCTTTTTTAAAAAAGAAATTTAATAATATTGTTAAGAAAAAAGACAACAATATTAAATTAACCGCTGCAGAAGCAGAGTTTCTTGAAAATGGATACGACGCAGCAAGGGCTGCTAAAACTTATACAAGTGCAACAGCTACTAAAGTTGGAATGGGCGTAGGCGCATTTGGCCAAGAGTACGTAGTAGGTTCGTCACAAGCCTTGAAAGAATTTGATGATGCTGGCTTTGAGCTAACAAAAGAAGAAGCAGCGATGGCTGCACAACTAGGTATTCCACAAGCCCTACTTGGTACCTTATCTGAAGGTCTTTTCTTTAGGGGCATGACCAAAATGGCGTTGGGAGATGCAGTTGCTGGCGACATGGCTGCAGGTACTTTTGTAAAAGAGCTTGCTAAAGCGGTAGCTATAAAATCGGGACAAAGTTTTGTAGTAGAAGGTGTAACTGAAACTTTACAAGAGGGGGCGTTAATTGCACAAAGGTTTGCAATTGATCCTGATTATTCAGAACAAGAAGCGAAAATGCGTGCAATGGAATCAGCTTTTGTTGGAGCGTTTGCCGGTGGTGCTAGAGCAGCTCCTGCAAGTGTTATATCTAAAGCCTACAATTTACTAGCTACTGGTAGAGAAGTACAAGCTGATACAATGAGCCAGGAAGATGCCGAAACAATAAATGCTAGCCGAACTCAAGTAGAACCTGACGAGGATATACTTGCACAATTAAATGATCTTGTAGCCCCTAATTCAGCTAGAAAAGCAGTTATTTTAGAAGACACAACTGCAGACCAAGCAGAAGCTTTTATAGTAAATCAGTATAGACCTGATGCTAAAGGTCCGGATCTCCAAGTTGTAGAAAAAGATGGAGCTGCTGCAATTGTAAAAGCAACAGACAAAGACCTTATTCAATTTATTGAAGAAAATGGGCTTACAAACGAAACAAAACAACAAATACTACAGTTTAGCCAACCCCAAGATTCTTCTCATGATTTAGCTATAGTAGTAAAAGACAAAGACAATAATCATGTCTTTACTCAATCTACAAACAAAGCAGGTAAAGCCGTTGCATCAAAAAATGCTTATGATCTTTACCAACAAGAGTTTGATGATGGCGAAGTTACGATTGACGAAATGACCAAAGAAGATGCTTTAAAAGAAAAGCAAGCTCGTATAAAACCAAAAGGCCCAGAAAAAGCAACTGTTAAAGATGTAGTAGAAGACGATGATCCTACTTATGAAACAGCTGGAGATGAAACAGAAACAAATTTTGGTAGAACTTTAGCTGATGCGTTTGAAGGTGGTAACTTAACAGTTAGCCCAGAAGTCAATACACAAGTATTAGCTGAACCTGCTTTAACACCCTCTAGTTACAAAAACAAAACTATTGGGGATAAACAAAAACCTTCTCCAGAAGAAAAAACTAACTTTTTAAATTCTTTAGACGATGACAGAGAAAGGTCTTTTTGGACGTCGTACGAGAACGGAGTACAAAGAATAGATGATGTACCTAAAGGTAAACTAAACGAGTTTACTAGATTAAAAAACAGGGATGACAAATCTAATTTTATATTGTCAAAAGTTCCAGCTGTAGATAAAGAAGGTAACCCAATAAAAGGACAATTTGCTTATTCTATTATTGCAGATTTAAGCCAAGAACAAGCGGATTTTGACAAAGCAGTACAAAGAGCTAAAGAAGCATCTTACAGACAACAAAGAGAAGAGGTAAACAGCTCTCCAGAAGCACGGGCTTTTACTATAAACGGAGAATCTGTAGATATTCTCACTCTTATTAACTACGCAGTATATGCAGCTGACAGCAGCGAAGTGTCTTCTTCTTTATCCCCTGCAGAAAGAAACAGACAGGGTTTTAAAGATTTAATTGGAATAGCCGAACAATTAAATCAACCAATAGAGTACAAAGGCAAAAGAGTTGCTAGCATGACTGACGCAGAAGTAAATGCAGTTAAAATAAGCAGTTTTAAAAAACAAGGTGATAAGTTTGTTATAAACAAAGCGGGTTCTGTTGAGGTTGGAGTGCCAATAAGAAGAGAGCCTGTTAGTAATAAAACTTTAAATAATGAACTTAATAAAAATATAAACACAATTATTAACACGCCAGACCGAGGCAATGCCGCAGACAACAAATACATAAACTACACAAGGAAAACTTTTGAAGACGAGTTTAAGAAGGCAAGAGGTTTTCAAGATGTAGTACCTTTAGAAAAAAAAGGAACGACTAAAAAAGGGGAAACAAAAACTATTAGAAAACCTTTTTATTATTTTGTAGGGCCCACAAAAAAGGTTTTTTTATCAGAACGCGAATATTTAAAACAATTCCAAGAATACCTACAAGATATTGCTAACGAGGAAGGTATTTTTATAGGTATAGAAGATGTAGCTTTAAATCAAGAAACTATTGTAGATGAAGCAGGTAATGAAATAGACCAAATGCAAGCGGCTGGTATAAAAGCTGAATTTGGTTATGACGCACACATAAATGTTTTAAACGCTAATTCACAGAAACTAGGAAAAACATATTTAAGTACTCAAAAACAACCAGAGTTAGAAATAAGGCCCACTCCAGCAAACCAAGCAGGGCCCGCGGGTCCTCTTAACGCTAGACAGTTTGCAACTATTACTGGGCAAAGAGAAGTAACTAGAAAAGATCCAAAGACTAAACAAAATAAAAAAGCTTTTGAACCTATTTACACCGGAAAATCAAAACAAACAATACGCCCAAATCAAAATAAAAAAACTTCAGCCACAAAAACAGTAAGAGACTATTTTAAACGAGAAGACGTGTTTGGTGCTTTTGCTGGGGATAGAGGAATTTCTATAGTTGATATACTTTTAAATGCTATTAATGACAAACTAAAATATGGTCGAACTTTACGTATTATTTCGCTTGATGATGAAATTGTTCTTGGCAGTGAGTTTAATAATGTTTATGTAGATGATAATGGCGTTAGCCGTAGTTCTAAATGGATTGTAGAAAATATAAAAAAGAATTTACGTGAAACAGGAAAACCTGCTCAAATAGTACAATTCGGTGCGCAGGGAGATGTCATTATCTTAAACTTGCAGCAAAAACCAACAAACGAACAGTTTGCACTTATGATTAGAGCGTTGGGGCATGAGATAGGGCACGGTGTGTACATGCAAGAACTAGAACGTTCTTTAGCAATTCCTTCAGTAAAACAAAAATTAGATAAAGCTTTTGCTAGAGCAAGAAAAGCGCTGCAAGAACAAGGCAGTACAAACTATGATGGTAAATTTGGTTTTGAAGAATGGTATGCAGATCAATACGCAGTGTATGCGTTTGATCCAGATCAAAAAGCCACTAACTTTGTACAGTCTTACTTTAAACGTATTGTACAAAGGCTAAAAGCTTTCTTTGATATAGTTAATAAAAATGCAAAAGGCCGATTTACTTTAGACCCAGATTTTGTAAGTTACATGAATGATGTTATAAAAATTGCTAACATCTCTCCACCAGGGAATGCCACTTTTAATAGTTTTACCAGAGATCAAAAAGCAGAAGTTTATAGAGTTTTAGATGTAATGGAACAAACCGTAGATACTCCAAAAGGCGTATCTAAAAAAGCGTTATTCTTTATAAAACGTCAGGTAGAAGCATTGTTAAGGGCCCCTCTACCTTTGTTACCAAAAGATAAAAAACATGTGTCTTTGAATTATGTGTTTAAAACTGCGCATGGTTATTTAAAAGAGATAAGCCCCGCTCTTGCAGCAATTATGTATTCGGAATCACAAAGCGAAGATAAAAGTGGATATATAAATGTTCGTATTTTAGTTATAAATCAAAAACTAAATGATATTTATAGTTTGGTAGAAAAGAAGAAAAATGGCGAGCCTAACATGGAAGCTTTAACTAGAATTGCAGAAGAAGCGGAAGCTAGTACACCTACAGCTGAACTTAGTCCAGAAGCACAAAAAATGAGAGAGTTTTTAAGCGAGTTTTATGATACTTATATTGATGGTAATTTAGAAGGTGTTTTAAAACTTCCAGACTTTTTCCCAAGAAAATGGAGTTTAGCAGAGCTGCGACAAAGCCCTGAAAAAAGAGCAATGATGGCAAAGCTCTTACGAAAATATAATCCAGATGTACAAAATATAACTGATGGGCAAGGCACCACTTACAAAAATTGGGAGTCTTATGTTGAGTCTTGGCTAGAAACAGACGAAGACAATGAAGCAGTTGCAAAAACTGACAATGGCATTTCTACTTTATCTCTCGGTATGAACCAAGCAAGGGTTAAATATTTTAAAAAGATACCAACTGAAGCGGCAAGGCGGGGCCTTAATGAACAAGGAGAAATAAATCCTGAAGGGTCAAAAGACATAGAACTTCTTAATCCAGCGGCTTATAGCCTTAAAGCTTATATAGAAGATACAGTAAAAAGAGTTGAATATGATAAACGAGCTAGAGTAACCGCAACAGAACAAGACTGGTTCAATATTAAAGATCAATTAGGGGAAGATGCAGCAAATATAATTGTAGGTCCTATTGATTCTGAATCTTCTAAACTAGCTGCGTTTGATGAAGGCCCAAGTCTTACTAAGGATTTAACTGGTTGGAAAGCCACAGAAGTTCTTCTTTCTAGAATAGAGGATGTTAATGATAGGCGAGGCGCCCGTCGAGCGATGGAAGCTATGCTTGGACGAGTTGGACTCGGCATGTCAGGTTGGGCTAGACAGGTAAACAGTTGGGGTCTTTTGACTAACATGGTTACACTTTTAACTTTTACTACTTTAGCATCCTTACCAGATTTAGCAGGGCCCACTTTACGTAGTAAAGGCATGAACAACTTTGGTCAAACAATGGATCAAGTAAAGTATTATCTTAAAAACCGAGAAGCTGCAGAACAATTTGCAAAAGATTTAGGGGTTATTACACATGACTCGTTAGAGACTATGTATATTAATGCTGCTGAATTAGGTTTCATGACAAAAGAAACTAAATATTTAGCAAACAAGTTTTTTAAGATAACTGCTTTAGATTTCTTTACTAAATTTACAAGAATATTTGCTGCTGGTATGGGCGAACAATTTTTAATTAATTTGGCTAAAACTAATGATGCAAACAGTAATAGATACTTAAAAGAATTAGATCTTACGCGAGCAGAAGTAGAAGCGTGGAGTAAATCAGAAAACAAACGAGATTTTTCTGGTCCAGAAGGCGCTAAAATAAAAGCAGCTATTGGTAGGTTTGTAGAAGAATCTATTGTTAGACCAAGTGCGGCTGAAAGACCCGTTTGGGCTTCAAACCCCTACACAGCTTTAATTTGGCAGCTTAAATCTTTCTTTTACGCATATGGCAAAAACATCATTGGTGGTGCTATAAGAGAGACTAAAAATCGGTTTGCACAAGACGGGTCTCTTCCTGGCGCAGCAGTCCCTTTAGTTTTGGGTGCAGTAACTTTGTTGCCATTAACAGCTTTAGGTTTAGAAATAAGAGAGTTTATTAAATACTTAGGCAGGGGTGGAGACGCGTCTGTATTCCGTTCTGATAACATGCCTTGGGGACAGTATTTTCTAGAAATACTAGATCGAAGTGGTGTGCTTGGGGCTTTTGGTTTAGTAGTTCCAATGTTAGAAGCTGATAAATATGGAAACTCTTGGTTTGTAGCCGGATTAGGCCCAACTGCAGAAAAAGTAGAAGACTTGTGGCGCGGTAATGCAAAAGTAGATGACTACAATCCATTTTCCATTTAAAGCATAACGTGTATATAATAAGAGGTAATTTATGGCATATTCAGACACAATTAAATTAGTAGTAGGAGACACTCTTCCTGAACTAACTTTCACTCTAAAAGACAGCAACACTGCTGCGTCTGGGGCTACGTTAGAT
>VMHT01057248.1_pt1 | contig 11257 bp, 18 predicted proteins | sample 4693611 | NCBI WGS metagenome assembly VMHT01 (sample SAMN12280063, study PRJNA550983) | marine metagenome | isolation source: seawater sampled from same location over 5 years 0.02-0.2 micron viral filtrate | place: USA: collected off the coast of southern California halfway between the port... ... | reverse complement strand
CTCTTCATACTATCCTTCTTAAAGCTTTTTGGTAATATAAATGCTAATGATTTCGTCTTATCACATGCTGTAATACGCTTTATAAAATGAATTGCTATTGATGATTGCCTTCCAAATGGTGGATTTCCAATAAAATGCAAGGGAATACTCCATATATCTAGGTCTAATTCTAGAAAGTTTTGCTGTTTTATACCTGGTGCTTCAGGCGCAATATCATAAGCTATTAAGTTCCTATCACCCAAATATGTTGTGAATGACCCATTTCCAGCACTTGGTTCTATCCACAAATCTGTATCATTCTTTTTAATTATCTGATTATATGGTTTTAATAGTTTTTGAACGACAGCATGAGATGTATAATACTTCTCGTTACCTTTTCTTTTCAAACCTGTATTGCTCATATTTATTTATTATTTATTATTATTATTTTATATCAATTTTATAATATTTGTTTTTCATTATATATATCTGTATTTGATCTCTAGACTCAAAAAAAGGACATTTCAAATGTCTGTCCAAATGTCCATGTACGAATTAAAATGCCAGATATCGGTGTTTTTTTTTGAAAATCAAATTGTTTGAAAGTAGTATGACCATAATAGGTAATAATATTTATTTTTTCTGGAATTGGAATTGTGACGATAAAAAAAATTATACATTATTTTTGGTAAATACTTAAAAATATTATCTTTATTTAGTATAAAATGTTGCCAAGCGTCACCAAAACGAGTAAAAAACGAGTAAAAACGAGTAAAAACGAGTATTATAATTATTGTGAATGTTGTGACTATACAGCGTCACAAAAATCAAATTGGGACAGACATATCCTTACCAAAAAACATATTAAAAAAGCGTCACCTAGCGTCACCAAAAGCGTCACCAAAACGAGTAAAAAACGAGTAAAGTCATATTTTTGTGAGCATTGTGGGGTTGAATATAAAAGTAGAAATGGTCTATGGAGACATAAGAAAAAATGCGAATATATAAATGAACCAGATGAAGAAGAAAGTGAAGAAGAAGAGGAAGCATCTTCAAATGATTTTGTTAAAATACCCAAAGAAGTATGGGATGTAGTAGGTCCATTAATTAAGAATGGAACAAATAATACAACTAATAATAATAACTGTAATAATACATATAATAATAATATAACAGTCCAGGTATATTTGGATGATCATTGTAAGGATGCGAAAACAATAGAAGCGATAGTAGATAAGCTAAGGTCACAGGTTGAATATAAATTAAAGGATATAGCATATTCATCAAATTTACAACTAATAAAAGATGCACCAGCCGATTTATTTATAAAAGAAATAAAGAGTATGCCAGCAGAAGAGAGACCAGTTCATTGTGCGGATGGAAAGAGAGGTAAATTTTGGGTTAAAAAGGAAGAACAAGGTTGGGTAAAGGAGGATGTAAATGAAGGAGGTAAATTGAAGGAATCAATACAGGGTTTTAAAAATAAGCTATATTTGGATGTGAATGCTGATATATCAGATAAAGGAAAAGGAGATGATGTAAAATATATGGAAAAGAAACAAAAATATTACCATGAATTATGTGAAAAGAAGACAGTTGATAACGCAATAATAGCGAAATTGGCTACCGAATGTAACATAAAAGATGCGATAAAGGATATAGAGAAGGTTGAAGAATAAAAAAATTGATTTAAAATTACATGATAAGGTAATTTTAAAAAGGAAAGCGAATAATCATGAATAACAAAATATACGGATGCGAAATAAAAGGTACCAAATATGTGGTGATATTTGAGATGTTAGGATGGAATTTCTATAAGATAGTAGGAGAGGATACTATGAATACTACACCAACAAGAGGGTTAGATTTTAAAGATTGTAAACTGTGGAAGGATGAGCGTGTAAAGAATATGGGAAATAGGTATTTACAATTGAAGTCGTTTATGAATATAATTTGAAAGATTACCGCCTATTTCGTTTTGATTAGGGATATCTTTAAAATAAATTTGATAGAAAGTTTTATTTTGTGAAAATAGATAACCCAAATAAACAATAAAAACAATAATATTAGCATATAGGTCTCTAAAGAATCCTTTAATAGGATTTTTTAATTTGTATGCTACTAATGCGACGATTAAAATTTCTAAAGACACAATAAAAATACTAAAATCTAATTTAAATTTTTTATTCCATGGACTAAAAAACACAGCCCAAGTAGTAAAAATAAGCGCACCGATAGAAGAAGGTAAAGGAGATTGTTTAATAATATTAAATAAGTATAGTGCAGTCCATAACCAAATCCAATAACAATAAATGTATTGTGGGGGAACCATAATATATATAATAAATGATATTAATAAAAAATAATAATAATATAATAGATAATGACAATACTAGATGGGAAAAAAATATCAGAAAAGAAAATAAATGAAATAAGGGATGAAATAAAAAAAAAGAATTGGGAGAATAAGATAGGATTAGCAGTAATAATAATAGGAATGAGAAAAGATTCGTGTGTGTATGTTAGAAAAAAGATAGAAGCGTGTAATAGAGTGGGAATAAAAAGTTATAAGATAGAATTGAAATCAACAGTAACGAATGATGAAGTATGTGAAGAGATAGAAAAATTAAATGGTGATGATAATATACATGGAATATTAATACAATTGCCGATACCAAGACATTTGAATGAAGAGAAGATTTTAAGAAAAATAACTTATTTGAAAGATGTGGATGGATTCCATGCGAATAATATGGGATATTTGGCGATGGAGAGAAGAGAACCATTATTTATACCTTGTACACCATTAGGTTGTTTTGAATTACTGAAAGAGTATAATATAGAGATAGAAGGGAAAGAGGTGGTGGTGATAGGGAAGAGTAATATAGTAGGATTACCGATGGCATTAATAATGATGAAGGAGATGGCGACAGTTACGGTATGTCATATAAAGACAAAAAAAATAGAAGAACATACAAGAAGGGCAGATATATTAATAGTAGGTGTAGGAAAAGCGCATCTGGTAAAGAAGGATTGGGTGAAAGAGGGAGCTGTTGTAATAGATATAGGTATAAATGTATTGAAGGATGAAACGCGAAAGAGAGGATATAGATTAACAGGAGATGTGGATTATGAGAATGTGAAGAGTATTGCGTCATATATAACGCCAGTTCCAGGAGGAGTAGGACCGATGACAGTATGTATGTTAATAAAAAATACATTAAAAAGTTATAAAAATTTAAATGGTTATTAATATATATATATAAAATATGGGCAATGCGATATTAAAAGTAATGGATTATGTAGGGAAAAAATTGGAAGTAGTAAGGAAGGGAAGTCCAAGATATAGAAATTGGAAAAGTAAATGGAAGAATAAGAAGGATGTGGAGAATTATAGGATGGTAAGAGGAGAGGATTATTATGAAGATGAGATATATACTAAGGATGAATTTGGTGTGCAAGTAGTGCAATTATAAAAATAGTATAAAGAGAATCAAAGAAAATAATAGAATGGATTGGTTGATAATATTTATATTAGCATTAATGACTTGGTTTTTTGCTGGTCTGGTAATAGAAATAATGATAAAAGAAGAAGAGGAGAAAAGAAATAAATATGATGTGCCAGAAAGATACAAAATAAAATAATATATGTGTATATTTTATAAGATGTTAGATAAGAAAAGTTTGTTTCACAATTATTATTATGGAAAGGAATTATTATTATTGGGATTATTATTAATAGGAATAGGATTAAAAACTTTACAAGTGATAGGGATAGGATTAATAACCCTAGTATTATTTTTTTTTAGAAATAATTTGAGTATAGATAAAAATAAAGCAGGGGATATAATAGCACCATCATCATCAGAGGTGATGGAAATAAAAAATGAAGGAGGGAAGAAGAAGATATCGACATATTTATCGCCATTAGACAGGCATTTTATGATAGCACCGGTAGATTGTCGTGTTAAAAAGATAGAGAAGAGATTAGAGAAGGGAGATGAGGAGAGAGTGACGGTATATTTTGAGGATATGAAAGGTAAAACTTTTAGTTTAAGCCAGATAGTGAAAAAGATATTTAAGGGTCCGGGTTTATTGGGGAGTTGGGTATTAAAACTGATGTATGATAATAGAATAGTATGTTTTTGCAAGGAGGGTGATAAATTAAAAAAAGGCGAAAGATGGGGATTAATACGATTTGGAAGTGCTATGGAATATAAAATGCCACAATCATATAAAATGAATATGAAGGTGGGGGAAAAATATTCTTTAGGTAATATAATAGGGAATATGAAAAATACATTGAGAGATGTAGAAAAGATAGAAGAATGGGACAGTGATTTATTTGAAAATATGACATTAAAATATTTGGCTACGGGGGCGATAGCACCTATAATAGTATTTTTCTATGGATGGTATAGATGTAAGAATATAAATAACCATAAGGATATATTAGAATTTTCTTTGTTTAAAAATTCAAAGGAATATGGTGTAGATGGATGGTTATTGTCACATTATACATTTTTTATCTTGATGGGATATTTATATCCAAATACATTAAGAATATCATTTCTAATAGGATTGTTATGGGAGATATTTGAGTGGTTTTGTGGTGTATATAAACCAAAATGTTTAGAAGGTATAGGATTTTGTACATCACCAAGTGGGTCAAAGAAGCGTGGAAAAGTATGGTGGTATTGGAAATGGCAAGATCCGATAGCAAATTTATTAGGATTTATGACAGGGAAGTATTTAAGTACAGGAAGAATATTATTGTAAGTTAAAATAATATATTTATTTTAAAAATATTATTTAAATGTTAACGGAATTGAAAGGGAAGATAGCGTCATTAATGACGAATATATTAAAGATGACTTGGAAAGATAATAATTCAGGAAAGATAATAGAATTATTAGAAGAATGTGGATTGAAAAAAGGAAGGAAATTAGGAAGATGGGTAAAAAAAGGTTATTTAGATGGATTGATAACACAATATGGAGAAGATAATAAGATGGAAGAGATGGCATATTGGATAAATCCTTGTAAAGAGATAGATATACTAATAAAATTTGGTTATGGGTTTCATGTGGCTTTTGTATTAGTAAAGGGCAAAGAAAATTCACCATCATTAGATAAATTTTTATACAGCGATTATATTTATATTTATACTAGCGAGGATCAGGATAGGACTTGTATATTTAAATTGGAAGATGCGAAAGTAATAAATGATGAGATACAAAAATATTATAATGCTGTTCAAGAGAAATTAATGGGATTAAATAGTAAATTGAAAGGATATGATTTGTATTGTACGAATTCATTACAGATATTACATAAGAATATTACGAATGGTCAGATAATAAATTTTTTTAATAATGAAGTGATGATGACAAATTTAACAAAATCGATAAAATATATAAATAGTAAGGGGTTAAGGAGTGAAAGAAGAAAAGAATGTATGTTAAGTAAGCAGGCATTATTAGATAATAGTTAAGATAAACGTAATTTTTCTAAGCGTTTTTCATAAGCTTCTCTTAAACGTTCGTTAATAGCGAGTCTGATATATTCATTCCAAGGGTGCATATGATTATATATGATATATATAATTATATTTAAACCTATAAAAACGAACTAAAAAAAAGGCTCTATGCGACAGCTTCAACGACATTATCATTAGAATAAGAATTGTTCATAGGGACTTGTGTAGTTAAATTGATTTCTTTACCCTTAAGAATAACAGTATTGGCGAGTAATGAGGAAACAATGTAAGGGTCCATATTAGAGGAAGGTCTTCTATCTTCAATATAACCAGTTTTATCATAATAAGTTTGGGTAGGAACTCTAACAGAAGCACCACGATTACCAACGCCAGCGGTGAAGGTTTCCCATGATGCGGTTTCGTGTTCTCCGGTAAGTCTTTCTTTATTACCAGAACCATAATTTTCAATATGATAACTATGATTTTTTTTAAGGGATTTGAGAGCGGCTTTGATAGTAGTATCATATGAATTAGGAGCTCTCATAGCAGTAGTAGAGAAATTAGTGTGACAACCGGAACCATTCCAATCACCAGACATAGGTTTAGGATGAAAATTGATAGAAAGACTACGTTCTTCAGAGGCTCTAGTGGCGATATAACGAAAAAGGAGAAGAGAATCGGCAGCATCAATACCACTAGCGAATATTTGAAATTCACATTGACCTGGAGCGACTTCCCAATTATAACCGGTGCATTTAACAGTTCTAGAGAATGAAATACAATTGAGGATATATTCAGCGACATCACGCTGTTTAACATTATTAGGACCTACGCCACAATAGAAATCGCCTTGCGTTTTTCCGCTGGTACTAACCCATTCTTTACCATTAACGGTGGTCATGCCGACGGGTGTTTCAAAGAATCTTTTTACAGCACCAATTTCAGTTGATTCTCTGGTAGTAAAAAAGAATTCTTGTTCCATGCCGTACCAAGGGTCTTGTTCTTGAACGGTATTATTATCAAAAATAAGTTCAGCTCTAGCTCTGGAATTATCAGGATGGGAGATATAAACAAGTTCATTATTTTCTTGAGATTTTTTTTTATCAGCGAGCCAAGTATCACATAGAACGATGTAAGCATTATCACCTCTTCTAAAAGGGTCATAGCAAAGCTTAACGGGACGTAAAAATACTTCAGAATCGGTGCCGTGAGCTTGTTTGGTAGATGAACCATCATAATTCCACATAGGAAGACCATCTTTATTAGGATTATGGGTAGTTAAAACTTTGGTTTTAGAACGGAATTGTTGATTATGGTCGAGCCATACATATTCGACATGACAAGGGGGGTATTGTGTTTCTTCCATTATAAGAAAAATATGAAAAGATTTATTTAAATTGATTTAAAATTATGATTTAATATAGATTAATGAGTTATACAGAATTATCAAAAACGATAACAAACATGTTAGATGGTGATGACAAAAAAGGAAATGGAATATATTTTACATCACAAGAATTGATAGGAAGGATGATAAAAATGCTAGGAAAGAAGAGATTTAAAAGGATATTGGAACCGTGTTATGGTTCAGGAGAGTTTATAAGGGCATTGGGTAATAAATATAAGAAGAGTAAGATAGAAGGGATAGAGATGAATGATACAATGACAGAATTATGTGAAGGAAATGAAGAAATCAACAAAGAAAATGTAGTATTGAAGAGGGGAGATTATCTGAAAACAGAATTTCAAGGGGGTTATGATCTGATAATAGGGAATCCACCATTCTATGTAATGAAAAGAGGGGATGTAGAGAAGGAATATTTAAAATATATAGAGGGAAGACCGAATATATTTGTATTATTCATATTGAAATCATTAAAATTACTAAAAAAAGGAGGAATATTGAGTTTTGTATTGCCTTCAAGCTTTAAAAATTGTTTCTATTATGATAAATTAAGAGATTTGATAGATAAAACGTGTGAAATTATAGAAATAGTAGACTGTGAAGGGGCGAAATGGCTAGAAACGACACAAGAAACGATGATATTATGTGTAAAAAAGAAGGTAGGAAAAAATGGAGAATGGGTTATAAAAAAGGGAGGATATACAATATTTAATACAAAAGAGAAGGTGAAGAGGATAAAAGAGCTATATGAGGGGTCAAAATCTCTAAATGAGATAGGATTTAGGGTTCATGTAGGCAATATAGTATGGAATCAGTGTAAAAATATACTATCAGAGGATGAAAATGATACAAGATTGATATATTCAGGAGATATAAAGGATAAAAAGTTGATAAAAAAGGCTTACAAGAATGTAGAGAAGAAGAATTACATAAAAAAAGGAGGAAATAATGAGTTGATGATAGTAATGAACAGAGGATATGGGGTAGGAAGGTATAATTTTGACTATTGTTTGATAGATACAGAGAAGGATTACCTTATAGAGAATCATTTGATATGTATAAGGTATGAGAAGGATATAGAAAAGGATAAAAAGAAGGAATTATATGGAAAAATATGTAATTCGTTTGAGGATGAGAGGACGAAGGAATTTATGAGGTTGTATTTTGGGAATGGAGCGGTGAATACGACGGAGCTGAGGGAGATTATACCTATATATTAGGGTCATTTTGACTATTTATATTATCGTAATGAGCTTTTAATAGGAGTTCAACACCGCCAATGATAAAATGACCAGCAGCGTTAATGCTATATATGATATCTTTAACATACATAGCATACAAGAACCAACAAATTTGGTTACCCATGTAAATAGAGATGGTGCCATATGATAAATCTTTGGCGGATTTGGTTTTAATCATTTTATATATTTGTGGGAGTTGTGTAGTTAAACCGAATATACTGGCGAATAATCCGATATAAATAAAGAAATTCATTATAGATAATGAAGCGAATTATTTAAATAACTTTATTAACACAAATCACAAATATGAAGGTGATGGTAATTAATTAAGAAATTATCTCTATAACAATTATTGCACATAATAAATCTATAATTGGGAGCACCCCATTCAACGTATTTTTTAAATTGTTTCCCGGGGTCCCATTCTAATACATCAAGGCAATCAGGACATTGTTTATGAGGTTTTTTTCTTAGGAAGGAAAAGATATACCTCCTAAGATCGTCAATCTCAAATGGATTCATATATAATATTTAGATAATATATATATGTCAAGAGAATATGAAGATCTATTTAAAAAATTAAAGGATTTAACCAACGTTGCAATAGACCAAATTATGACTAATGAGAATAATACAATAGAAGACCTAGAAGCAGGAAGAACGATGCTTTTGAATGTTAAGGGCAGTATACGAGAGGCGTTAACACAAGGAGTTGAGGGGTCAAATGTTATGCGAAGTGCGATAGATAGTATAATATCAGAAAGATATTTGGAGGATACAGGACAAGAATTGGATTTTAATTCAGAAGATCGTCCGGATGTAATATTGGCTTGGATAGAACCAAAAGGGAATGATTACAGATATAAAATAAAAGAAGAAGCGGTAAAAAAATTAGTAAAAACAGCAAATAAATTGGATTTTTTAATAAAAAAAGCGGATGAAGGAATAGCAGCAAAAACACAAGGGAAGGAGGAGATGTGGAAGACGATAAAAGAAATAATTGGAAAAAAAGTGGAACCTGTATTAAAAAAAAAATTAGGAGATCGGGCGCAAGAAGATTTTAATATATTATTAAAAAAGTTGAAGGAGGAAAAGAAGGAGGATGGAACTTTATTGTTTTACAAAAAATTGGCTGGATATGGAAACCGGGAAGAATTCAAAAGCAATATATCATTTAAAGAAGCAAGCAGAACAGGAGGAAGACGTACAAGGAAAAGAAAAAGAAGACGAAGAAGTAGAAAGAAAAAACGTAGAAAAAGGAACTTAAAAAAACGCACCAAACGACGTAGAAGGAGTAAAAGGAGAAGGAGACGTTAGCCATACATACTTCTCATACGACCATAATCACCGCCAGCCTGATGCATCATATAATTGGCGGCGACTTCGCTTCCTTTGCTAGCCCATACTTTCAAGGCTTTTTTATTATTATCATCCATACCCTTAGCAGCGGATGATTTAAGATAATTTTGAGCGAAAGTGATGGCGTGTTTTTCTTTATAATATTTACTACCGATGCCAGTACGTGGGTCATCTTCAAATTTTCCTTCGTCATCATTGTATACAGGATTGGAAGAATGATCTATAACGGTCCAATCTTCTTCTTCAGGGTTTTCAATGTTTATTTTTTGTTCTGTCATGTTTATATATTGAATAGATATAATATTTTTATATCAATTCAATTTAATGTTTCATATATAGAGTGCTCCCTTTTCCTGAACAGCACCTTCCAGCTATAAGAAAATTTAGATTTTCGCAAAGGCTATGAACTTTAGTTTTGAATATTTCCATTTCATAAACGGTACTGAAATGAATAGGTGATTGAAGACTTCTAGGATAATGGTTTTTAGGACGCGCGGGTAGATCCCATTTGAGACAAATGGAGGAATTAATAGAATCGGTTATATTGGTTACTTCAGTTTTATTAAAAGGACCGCAAAGAAAACAATTGTAATTGAGTGGATGTACATATTTTTTATATATTTGTTTTTGTTGTTTGGAAGGTATTAATGGAATGATATGTAATTTTTCTTTGTATATTTTAAAAAGATATTTATTAGTTATAGCAAGTTTATGTAAATCGGATAATCTGCAACAGGTTTGATTGTCTAAGAACTTGGAAATATGTATAAGTAAATCATTGGGTAAATAATTCATATATATATATAAGAGAAGGATATATTTATATGATTACCAATAATGTATAGTAGTTATTATTCGGATATGTTGTAGATTTATACGTTCATCATCAGTTAGGTGGCGTAAAAGGTTTATGAAGGCGGCGGAGATTTTAAGAATCCATATATCAATAAACATGATAAAAAAACTGATTAAAATATAAAAATAATCATAAGCCTGGAAAGTTAAAGAGAGAATGAGAATTTTAGAGAATAATGAGAAAATTAAATATGTGAAATAAAAGTAGGATAAACAATTATGGTATTTTTTAGCGCCAAAATAACCTGCGATAGGTCCGAAAGCTTGTAAGAAAAACCAAGGTTGATAAAAACCATATAGGAATAGAAAGAATGCTTCGATGGAGGCGAATAATTTAACAGATTTTCCGTATCGGTAAGTTTCTCTTATTTTAAGAGGTGGGTCGTTAACTTGTGGTTGAATTACTCGTATTTGTGGTTGTATGGGAATAGCCTGAACAATTGTAGGGGGTTCTTGGTTAGTCATATAGTATAATGCAGTGGTATTTTTTTAAATAGTTTAAAAAAAAACATTAGCTGAGTTAATGTTTTTAGTGGGAACGTTTTGCGTTTTCCTTACCATTAATGGTGTGGCTGTTGGAAGGTGAAAATGTTGAATTACCATAAACACTAAATTGTTACCATAAATTAAAATCACCGGAGAAAATTGTGATTGGTTACCGTAACAAACCGTGAAAAAACTTAATTCCGCAAATGAATAGGAGATTGTTACCATAAAACACAATTAATGGCGACGATTAAAACTTTTGTTACCTTAAATGGTGCGGCGTTCCAAAATCAACAAAAAGTGAAAGTGTTGAAATTGAAATTTACACCAAATTACTGTAAAAAAAGCACTAAAAGCACCAAAAAACCACCGAATTCTCAGAAACTTTCCCTAAATTAAATTAATTCCTAAATTTTCTTTTCTCATGCAATAAAAAGAGACCGATAATTAAGT
>VMHT01011782.1_pt1 | contig 11258 bp, 9 predicted proteins | sample 4693611 | NCBI WGS metagenome assembly VMHT01 (sample SAMN12280063, study PRJNA550983) | marine metagenome | isolation source: seawater sampled from same location over 5 years 0.02-0.2 micron viral filtrate | place: USA: collected off the coast of southern California halfway between the port... ... | reverse complement strand
CTGGAGTGTCCTTGTAGGCCTTCATGAAGAATTTACGGGCTTTTGATGCCTTCCCCGCTTTCCAGAACACATGGCCAACTGTTCTGTAATCTCGCTCGATTGGCGTCAGTTTGGTAAGAAGAGAAGGCGCAGTCTGCAGAAGGATTTTTTCTAGTTTTTTTCGTTCGCGAAGCAGTACTGAGGTAGCGTTAATTGCCAACTTGTGTTTATCCCGAATCGAAAGAACTTCAGCTAGAATTCTGACACCTTTGACGAGTAACGTTTGAGTTGCCCCGTCACGTTGTTTGTTTGCAAGCAACATCGAGGTAAATTCTGTAGACATGACCTCAACCATTTCATGGCGCCCTTCTTCAAAATAGCGAATCATCTGAGATAGGGTTTGGTTGGGGTCTGACATGCCAAACATGAGACTCCCTCACAGACCTTCCGATGCGGCAGTCAATGTCGTTGTTTCAACAACACCCTCGAGGATGCGGATTTTTTTCAAAATGAGGCTCGATAATTGGGGAAAAGTCTCCACTATAATCTTGCAATACACATCGTATTCTCCAAATAACACCATCGCCTCTGAAACTTCGACCATTTTGTTGAGCTCATTGACGACCTGTTGTTCTCGACCCGGTTCAGTAGACAACAGCACCAGTGCGATAGCGGCCATGACACATCATTCCGAACCTCATGTTTAATTCTTCACGTCTCTTGGTTGAATCGAACAGGATGTCGTCAAAGGTCATAGCACTGACTGGTTCTCCAGGAACTGGGAAATCAACACTCGCTCGATTACTTGTTGAACGAGACATCCACGTGCTTCGTTTGGAAGAAGTTGCCCGAATTGTTAACGCAATTCAGACTTCGAGTGACATGAACGAGGTAGAAACGAACAAATTATCTCAATGGGACTGGAAAGAAAATCATCATTGCGTTATTGATGGGCACCTGTCTCATTACTGCAATATTGATTGTGTGATTGTTCTTCGTTGCCATCCTTCAGAATTACGCATTCGTCTCGAACGACGGCCCGACTATGGGCCAGAGAAAGTGGCATCGAATGTTGAATGGGAGCTTCTCGGGGGAGTTTGGTCGGAACTTGTAGACTTGCGGCCCAAGCATAAGGTCCTAGAAATCGATACAACGGGACAAAAAATCGACATTGAGAAAGTAATTCAATTCATCATCGGAGACAATGAAACCGATGCATCAATTGAGGAAACTATCTCTGCATCAATTGATTGGATCGGAGCAGAAGATGCTACCGAAAGCCTATGACCCTTCTTTGCCTCGATGAAACGATAGAGATGGCGTTGGAGCAACTCAGAAAGCGATGGGAAGCCCTTGCTTCTCCTCTCGTTTCCGGCTTAGGTCGGACCAATCCTGCAATTCTTACTTGGCTAGCATTGCCTATTGGAATTGCAGCAAGTGGATTGGTCTTCTATGCGCCAAAGAGCGATGTTGGTGCCTTGATGCTTCTCGGCTCAGCCGTAATGATTGGGTTTTCGATGATTTTAGATGGCTTAGACGGCCAATTAGCTCGACAGACTGGCCAGGTTTCTCGATGGGGCGATTATCTTGACCATACACTTGATCGTCTTCTTGACGCAATGTGGGTTATCGCTATTGCTTCAAGTCCTGCTTGGGTCAACGATCCAGTACTTGGTTGGGCCGCTGCTTGGTTCACGATTCTTGGATCATACATGGGGACGCAAGCACAAGCTGTAAGCGGTGGAAGAAATTATCGAGGTTTCTCTCGAGCGGATCGTACGATATTGACGATAGCAGCTTTGGCATTGACAGGAATCTTTTGGCTCATTGGTGTCCAAGATTTTTCAGCCGCGCCTTCTCCTTTCGATCATCTTGAAATGAATCCACTCTTGGTCGTCGTCCTCGTTTCAGGCCTCGGGGGAATTTACACGTTCTTTGTACGCTTCTCTCAGGCAAGAAAAGAGATTATTGCTCTCGACAAAGAACAACCCCTGTCACAACAGATTCGTGATGAATCGGAGTAAATATTAGGCGATAAAATTCCCTTGTTGTTCCTCTTATCATACGGTATACTCTTAACGGGCGGCGGTGACGTATTGTGTGATGGGTGCGAACGCGCTGAACCGTAGTCTCCAACCGAAGGCCGTAATCATGGTCTTACTCATGATGTTGATGCTTGTTCCATTGACACCAGTTTCAACAGCTGCAGATACAAATCCAAGCAATCTACAAGCACAACATATCGCTGCGGTTTTTGACCCTGTTTCAGAAACGACAACCATTTCGTGGCAAAACATTGACACTTACAACGGAAATGTTCCTTATTATCACTCAGCGATGTACAATGTCCATCGACACACTGAACCAATCACTTCATCAAACATTGGGGCAACTCAACTTGTTGAGTCGGTGACAGCATGTGAAGCAAACGTCTACATTCAGTATGCATGGTGCCTAAGCTCTGCTGGGGGTAACGGTGGCCAACACCCAGGTCACAGTGTTTCCTATCTCGTGGATGCTGGTACAAACAGCACCTACTACTATGCTGTCACAATCGAATGGGATTCGGATGGCGACATTGTTGACTCAACGGGTTGGGCTCTAGATGTTCTTCATCAGGACCTTGATCCTGATGTTTCTTCCATCACAATTGGTGTCGAAGAGGTCACTTCTCCGGTTGAAACACCACTGGTCTTCCGAGCCTCTTATTCACTCGCTGACAGTGAAACGACGCTCACGTGGATCAACTATCACTCTCCTAATTTGCCAAATACAAACCCAGCGTTGCCAAATACGACAATTCTCATTTGGCGATCAGTAGATCCTATTTCACGAAGCAACGGAGGGCTCGTCTACACTGGTCAAACCGTTGCTATCCTGATTGCGAACATTAGTTCTGCACTCGAAGAGTACGTCTATTCGGTCCCATCAGATACCAACGAAGAAGCATATTATGCAATCACGTACTATATTCCAAACAAAACCGGTGACGGTCAAGACTTCGTAGATTTGCGTTTCTTATCCGGCAACACTTTGACTGATCCGGTGCTTGAAGACAATCGTCCACCTGACCATGTGAGCGTCTTTTCAGTAAGCACATCCTCTGAAGGTGATGGAACCGGAGAAACACAATTGACGTGGTTTAGCGTTCCGGGCGAGCAAAACGAACGCTACGATCTCTACGTTTCTGGTGCACCGTTTAGTTCAATTTACAATACAGGTGTAACTTTCCTTGCCTCGGTTTATGATGATCAAGAACTTGAGGATTCCAACAGTCCTTACACCTACGCCCGAGAACTACCGATTGGAACGCTCGGATTCGCGCACTACTGTGTCGTTACCGTTGACGCAATCGGCTTATTTGACGAAAATACCAGTAGCAGTTCATGCGATTCCGTAGAAGAAGACGCCTTCAGCAATTGGCAAAAGGAACCTACAAACGTCTATGCAGAATTCATCGGAGATCGAACAGTTCGTGTTACATGGATTGATCAACTAGGAGTTGAGGGAGAGCGCTACCATATCTACTCCAGTAACGGCGTTCCAACAAATCCGCAACAATTCGCTACACAAACAACGTATCATGGATTTGTGAACGACAATACCCAAGTTTTCGATATCAGCATCCCCCCAGAGATTATTTCCGCGACGGGCGCAGTTCTCAACTGGTACATTTACGTCACCAGTGAGGCTCAATACATCCACGCCAATGGTTCCTATGAATATCTAGGGCTCGATCAGAATTCGTATGGTCCTGTTGAAATTGATATTACTCCGCCAACCAGGCCTCAAATCATCACAGCAGAAAGTCGTGGTGACCTTGGATTCGTCGCGATGGAATGGAGTAATCTGCAAGAGCCGAACGAAATCTATCAGATTTGGAGGCACAACGGCAACCCATTCGAAGAATCATCATTGAGTTCAAGTGATGCAGAAGGATGGGAACTTGTCCTTGACGATGTGAATGTCGGCTTGCAGAATTCTGCAACAATCATTCGAAACATTCCAATTGCGAACGGAACCGAGCAGGACGCTTTCTATGGAATCACCGCTTGTGATCAATTCATGAATTGCAATTCCGAATTGATCGACGGTATGACCTCAAACACTCGATTGATTCGAGAGGATGCTCGTGCACCAAATGTCGAAATGGAATTGATCGATGAAGAAGGGATTCCATACACTAGTCCGTCTTTGGTACCAGGACTTTACACAGTGAAAATTGAAGTCAGTGAATATCTCAAGACAGACCCATCGATTGAGGTCTTCTCATTGGCTGGTTACAACGAAACCTCGGGTGGAGCGTTAATGACTCAAACAGCCGATAATAATCTCAATCCCGATAAGGGTCCAGAGTACAGCTTCGATTTCAGAATCTCATCCTCGGAGATAGCAAGCGATCTTGTTATCCGTATGACGCTCATTGATCAGGCTGACAACGTCGGAGTCATCGCGAATACATCCTTCAAGATTGACGCAAAATCACCTTCGATTGCAGTCTATGCTCCTTCACCCTCATCTGAAGGATCGAAGTACCTCTATGGGAACAAAATCAATCTCATGTTTGCTGCCGAGGACGATGTTCAAATCGCAGAACTACAATATCGATTCACCTTTAATTTCGGCGGATTGACTGGTGTAACGAGCACGTCTCCGTGGGCAAATGCGGAGGGGATCACCGATGTCAACAATGATGGTTCATCCCTTGTGAGTGATATGGAATTCTCTGCTGGTACGTTCGATGCAGGCCAGCATGCCATCACAGTCCGAGCTCTCGACACAGCAGGAAACCAGAAAACAGCTCAGGTTGTTTTCGTTGTCGACTTCTGCCGAAACAATCTCGAGGGTGAAACAATCTGTACCTTCGAAGAGGATCTCAAACCTGACCCGGAGCCAGAAATCGTAACTCCATCCATGAGTGAACCGCCGTATGTACTCGTATGGATAGCAGTTATTGTGAACGTCGTGATCTTTATTGTGGCCTTGTTGATTGTTCAAGTCAGCCTTTCAGGTCCGAAAAAGAAGAAGAAGGGCGGAGACGATGATGAAGACGATGATTGGATGTCCGAGTTTATCGGAACCACTCAGGATTTGGATATGGATTCCATCACAGGAACCGGTTCGGCAGCTGAGGAAAAGAAGGAAGATGAGCCAAAGACTGATTCTTCCGAACCCGAAGAAGAAGATGACCCATTCGCAGTAAATCTCGTTCAGCGCAAGACTCGACGAAAGAAGAAGACAGAAGAAGTAGAGGATGACGACGACGATGACGACGACGACCTCTCTTGGGCTGGTTTAGATGACGATGACGACGACGATGACGACGACGATGACGATGATGATGATGACGACGAGGAAGAAGAACAGAAACCTCGAAAACGTCCAGTTCGAAAACGTCCTGCTCGAAAGGCAGCACCTTCACGAAAACGCCCAGTCCGACGTAAGAAGAGTGATGATTGACGATTTGATGTGGTTGAATGTCAGAACATGCACAGCATCAGAAACACTCCGTCCTTGACGCGTTTAACCCGTTGCACAATCGCCTCAACTGGCTTTTGGTCGCAGTACCGCTAACGTTGTTTTTTGAGTATCAGCACAACGTCGAAATGACGTTTTTGTTTTCGATGATTGCAATTATGCCCCTTGCGTTTTTGATGGGCCATGCCACCGAGGAGATTGCACTACGCGCTGGAGAAAACCTTGGAGGCCTTCTCAATGCAACCTTTGGGAATGCGGTTGAGATCATTATCGCTGGTCTTGCGATATGGACAGCAGCCCAACATGCAGATCAAGCGGATGTCATGATACAACTTGTGCAAGCAAGTTTGATTGGTAGCATTCTTGGGAATCTACTTCTGGTTCTTGGATTGGCTCTTCTCTGGGGTGGTTACAAGCATCAAACTCAATCGTTTAATCAAGAAGCACTTTCAATGAACGGGAGTTTGCTTCTTCTGGCAGTTCTTGCATTAATTATTCCTGCAGCCGCACATCATACAGGAGATTCTGTATCGAACGATAGTATACTCGAACTATCACGATATGCATCAATGGTACTTCTCTTGATGTACGGGTTGTCGTTGTTTTTCCAGTTCAAAACACATTCACATCTCTTTGATGTTAGTTCCGAGGTCGAGGAAAAAGAAGAACCTAAAATGACCACAAAGGATGCATGGATTCTTCTTATTACAGCCACGGTTCTTGTTGGATGGATGGCTGAAGTTCTTGTTCACAGTGTCGATAAAGCGGCCGAAGGATGGGGGTTGCCTACCTTGTTTATCGGTGTCATTCTTCTTCCGTTCTTTGGTAACGCCGCAGAACATTTCACTGCAGTTCTTGTTGCTGGTAAGGACAAGATGGATCTATCTCTTGCTATTGCAATTGGTTCAAGTGTTCAGATTGCCGTATTCGTTGCACCGCTGATGGTCTTGTTCGCTTGGGTAATGGGTGTTGATCTGTCGCTTGAATTTGGAATTTTGGAGACAGCTGCAACCTTTATGTCAGTTCTTGTTGCCAACTTTATCCTCAATGATGGGAAGACTAACTGGCTTGAAGGAGTCATGCTACTGGCATGTTATGTCATCCTCGCTCTCTCGTTCTTTGAGGTTTGAAGATGTTCGATTCTTTCAATTCTAGAGGTAAGGCAGGCCTTGTTTTTACAAGTCTTAGCGTTTTGCTCCTCGTGCTTGGAATGATTGGTTATACAATTACAGGGGAGGTTGAGGATATCCCGACTCCAAACACGCCGAATCAAGCATTTTTCTCTGGTGAACCTCTTCCAGAGAACATTCTATCACCGTTCATTGCAGCTGAATTAACCCTTACTTGGGACCGTGAAGATGTTTGGATGGGTATTGTCGATGAGGATGAAAAGAAGCGTTGCGAAGATGTCCCAAGCAATTTTTTCACACCGGGTCTCGGTTGTGATGGAACATCATCGAACTTCGTTGCAGGCGATTCCTCGGCTACAGCAAGTGAAGGTTTCACTTGGGAGATGGAATCTGGAACCTATTTTGTCTCATTGGGTGCAAAAGACAGTGCTTTACCTGAAGGGACTGAAGTCGTAGTTTCTTACGAAGTCCACCTAGGTCACTCATTACTGAGTTTATTGATTGCCTTTGGAGGCTTGTTCACCGGTGGTGTAATGGCGTATTATGGGCGTGATTAGTCACTCTACGCCTTCGTAATAAGAATGAACAGCTTCATCCAATTCCTCGATGATTTTCCGCTCATCAAGTGTTTGTGTCACACCATCCTTTCGCAAGGCTTGTCCATCGACCCATACGTCAAGGCAATCTCCTCCATTGTAGATTAAATTGGCAAGATGGCGATTGTTGGAACGACCTAAAGGACGCATTCGAATGTCATCGAGATTCCATGCAACCCAATCCTTGCTTCCCTTGGTAGCGATTTGGAAGATATCCTGTGCAGGAAGGATGGTTGAATCCCAGTGATCATGGCGCTGTACGAGGCTTGCAAGACGTGCTTCATGCAACAGATTCAGTCCGTTCCCGCTCGATGCCGCGCCGTCTGTTCCAATTCGCACATCAACGCCTGCGTCACGATATGGAGGGAACGAAAGCGTTCCTCCACAAGCGAGTTTCATGTTTGAGGAAGGGCAATGAACTGCTGTAACGTTCTGCTCAGCCATCATTCGAATCTCGTTTTTCTTCACCCATGAGGCGTGAGCAAAGATGGTTCCAGGCTGAATGAAATCAATCGAGTTGAGATATTCAACAGGATACATACCGTTCTTTTCCTTACAATCAGCGACTTCTTTACGTGTTTCACTTACGTGAATATGGAGGCGTCCATTTCTTCGCTCAGCCAATTCGCTTGCACGTTGCAGTGTTTCTTGAGAGCAAAGGTAAACCGAATGTGTAGCAATGGCATATTGGACTAAATCTTGTTTGTTGTTTTGAGAGAGAAGTAGGTCCAGTTCAGCGAGTGCAGATTTAGCATCATCATGAGAGGGAAGGGCGGCATCACTAACCGGACCTCCAATCAATCCTCGAAGGCCTGCGGTAGTGAGCACATCGCCAGTGACTGCTGGAAAGAAGTACATGTCAGCTGCGAATGTTGATCCAGTACGAATCATTTCAGCAGCGGCTGCACTTGTTCCAATTCGGACATATTCTGGTGTGATACGCGCTTCAGTCGGGAAGATTGCTTCATTTAACCACCGATGCAATGGGTAACCGTCGCTGAAATCTCGAGCATTCAATTGCATAGCGAGATGAGTATGCCAATTTTGCAGGGAACGAGTTAGGACACGATTTGAACCATCGATTTCCTCAACAACGTCTTCATCACCGTGTGATGTTGACCACGAACCGTCCTTGTGCAGGAGCACATTCCCAACGATTTTGTTGAAGTTATCATCGTAGAGGACGGTGTTGGTATAACGTACCGCAGTATCATCGCCCATGATGATGCCTGTTTCTGCTTCTTCATGAGCCTAGTGTTTGAATCGGTGGGATTATGACCGTACGTCCATGCCCTCGGATTGCGCCACTGTGGCTTAGTTGGTAGAGCGTCTGATTCGTAATCAGAAGGTCGGGAGTTCGAGTCTCCCCTGTGGCTCCTATTCATCGTGTAAAACGGGAGTGATTTCCAGTTGGTATTGCTGGGCACTCATCTCTAAAGCATGAATTCCGGGGAGCGTTCGTCCTGCAATGTAATCTAAGCAAGCGCCTCCACCGGTCGATACGTGGCCCATCTTGTTACTCATTCCTCGTTGACTAACCAACGTGGCAGTATGGCCACCGCCCATCAATGCAAACCCTCCGGTTTCAGCACAAGCGCTGAGCATCTCGATGGTTCCGAGTGCAAAATCGGGCAATTCAAAGACTCCTGCGGGTCCATTCAGAATAACGGTTCCAGATTCTTTGATACGCAACGAAAGTGCACGTATGGATTGTAATCCGAGATCAAACAACGGAGCATGGATTGGTAGTTCTTCAACCTTCAAATCAATTCGATTTCCTTCAACGTTTGCCGCTACATCACTTGGAAGGATAATGTTGTCAGAGTATGTTGCCAAGAGAGATTTGGCCGCATCGACAGTAGGTCCCCATGCATCTTTTAATTCGTTCTTGAGGAACTCGACATTACCCTCGCCGATATCATGTCCAGAAAGATGGATTGCCAAATTGGCGACGCCTCCAGTTAACCATACCTCGTCAGCGATGGTGTTGTTGAGCATGTTCATCGCAACATCGATGCTATCGTCCACTTTGATGCCACCAAGTACGGCTATGCATGGACGAGCAGGCGACTCGAGAGCATGGTCGAGCTGACGAATTTCGTGAGCCATTAATTCACCTGCAACACAAGGCAAGTGATGAGCAAATCCGACAATGCTTGGCGAATTTCGATGTGCGCAAGCAAAAGCATCGTTAACAAAAAGATCAGCGACGCTGGCTAAATCTTGAACCAATTTGGTTTCAGCTAGGGCGAGTGAGTCGCCCTTTGTACCGGTTTCTTCTGGATCCATTCGAATGTTGTTAAGCATGAGGATATCTCCATTGCTCATCTCTTCGATGGCTTTCATCGCCTTTTCTCCGTGGATGTCTTGAACCCATTTAATGGAACGTCCGAGTAAACGACCCAATTCACGAGCATGTCCTAACGTGCTTGTGAAATCGTTCTTCCCTGGTCGAGATTGGTGAGCGATAAGAACGGTCTTTGCTTTCGACAAACGGTTGATGGTAGGAAGAATAGCACGGATTCGTGTGTCATCAAGAAAGGCCTTGGTTGACGGGTCCAATGGACTGTTGATGTCGACTCGAACAAGAACAGTCTTGCCATCGACGTTGATGTTGTCCAAGGTGAGGACTTTCGCCATTGATTTATCCAAGGGATGGGAGTTTTTGATTGCTCGCCCAACATTGGTGCGGTCGACATCAGGGGGTGGCAAAACAGTCGCGTCAATGGTAACAAGAGCGCGAAAGGTGATAAGTCAAGCAACGTTGTTGTTTTTTATGGCAAAGCGCGAAGGTGATGAAACCTCGCTTGGAGGTGCTCGGCAACGTGCGAGTACAGCCACGTCTTCCTTCGGTGTTTCGAAAAGGGAAAGCCATGATGCTTCTCTATATTACAACAGCCGGATGACTGCAGATCTTGCCTCAAGTCGAGAAGTCGGTCCTGAACAAGAATTACCTGAGGAATTCAAGAACATCATTCTCGAGCAGGATGCTCGATCGCTACCAATGCCAGACAATTGCATCCAACTGGTTGTCACTTCTCCACCCTACAATGCATCAAAGGTGTATGATGATGACCTCTCACTCAAGGAATATCTCGACATGCTTCAGGATGTGTTCTCAGAATGCTATCGCGTCCTTTCTCCGGGAGGTCGTATGGTTGTGAATGTTGCTAATCTCGGCAGAAAACCCTACATCCCTCTCTCGACGTACATCAACAATATCATGCTGAATCTTGGATTTTTGATGCGTGGAGAAATCGTTTGGGACAAGTCTGCAAGCGCTGGATCTTCCTGTGCTTGGGGCTCCTTCCAGAGCGCATCAAACCCATGTCTTCGGGATATTCATGAATACCTGCTCGTCTTTTCCAAAGGAGATTACAAACTCCCTCGTTCGAAAAAGGAGCGAGAGAACGGACGCATTGATACCATCCAAAAGCAGGAATTCGTTGATCATACAAAATCAATCTGGAGGTTTCCAACCGAGCGTGCGAGTCGCGTGAATCACCCCGCACCGTTCCCAGTTGAACTGCCCCGTCGTTGTATCGAAATGTACTCGTTCACTGGGGATGTTGTTCTTGACCCGTTCAATGGGTCAGGAACCACTTGTGTCGCTGCGAAGCAGACAGGAAGGTCGTACATTGGCATCGACCTTTCCGATGAATACTGTCAAATTGCAAATGAGCGATTGGAGAAAACCCCTGCGTTCGAATTCGAACAAATCAAACCCATCGTTTGAGGCTTGCAACAAGCGTAGCGGTTTTCAACAACAACGGCGGAGGTTAGGCATGGGCGATTGGGATTCATCAGTTCTATCAGGGCCTGAGGGTGAAGATTGGCGTGTTCCAGTATCTGAACTGGAGAATCGATTGAATCGTTTGGCACGAGCACTTCGTGTCGCTGCACTCCCCGGTGCATTGATTCAGCACCCTGTTGATTTGTATTATTTCGCAGGAGGTCGTCAAGATGGCTCACTTTTTGTTCCAGCAGAAGGAACAGAAGGAGACGGGCCGGTCTTTTTTGTTCGTCGTTCACTCGAACGTGCTCGATTCGAAGCAGGAGGAGGCAATGCCCCATT
>VMHT01200191.1_pt1 | contig 11259 bp, 18 predicted proteins | sample 4693611 | NCBI WGS metagenome assembly VMHT01 (sample SAMN12280063, study PRJNA550983) | marine metagenome | isolation source: seawater sampled from same location over 5 years 0.02-0.2 micron viral filtrate | place: USA: collected off the coast of southern California halfway between the port... ... | reverse complement strand
AGACTCTGCCATCAATCATTTCATGTACATCTCTTTCATCAGCATGAAGAGTGTGTAAATTGTCATCCCATTTTATGTCCTGTTCACAGGCACAACATGAAGAATACAAAAGCCAATCAGCGTCAATAAGTAAAGTCATAATGAGAGATAAAGTTGTGTAGATGGGTTGTAAGAAGAGTTGTAATATTGGTTCTGACCTTTTGGATATGGTTCAATTTTATAAGCTAAGTTTTTTTTCATATCTTTCTTCTGTGTTTTATTACCTAAGAAATAAAAGTATCTATGTTTTCTTGGTCTATCTTCTGTATATAAATTGTCTCCATATTTTTTTCTCATTAAAGCTATTTTACCTTTACCTACTTGTCTGCCTTCTCTGTCCATTAGACTTGCTGAATGTAAAGTGTCATCACCTTTGATTTTATAGTCCTTACGTTTTGCAGATAAACCTGTATATATCCAATTTGTTGCTTGATAAATATAACCATGATGACCTTGTGACGAATCAGCATAAGAAACTACTACATTAGGTTTTGGTAATTGTTGTAAACTTTGTGATAAAAAAAATGACAAGACATTTCTGTTGAGGTTATCATCAACAACTAATCTGTTTAGTTCTAGAAATGTGTCCATATATTTACCATTTAAAGCACCTTTAACTACACCATGAGCAACAGGTCTACCAAAGCTGCAAACACCTTTCAAAAAAAAATCATGGTAAAGGCCAAAGCAAAAAGAAAAAGACGCAAGACGTTTTAAATAATGTTTACGAATAAACCATTCGTAACATTCTTTTTGTGAGATTTTTCTAATGACATAAGTTTTAGGTATAGTCATTAGTTTCCGAAGTAAGTGGACATAGGTACTACAAGTCTTCCTGTGCTTTGGTCATACAATAATTTATCTATCGGTCCTGTCATCCCTGTATGCCTGTTCTTCAGTACTCGTAGCTGTAGTTCTGCTCTTTCTGCATAGCTTTCCGACTGCTGATTTCTTTCTGCCGATATGCACAAATCTGATAGCTGTAAGATTCCAGAGCTACCTCTCAAATCAGAGGTACTTACAGTCTGTCCTTGTTCGTGCGAAAGTCCAGGTGGTCTTCTTAAATGGCTAACAAGTATCAAACCTATACCAGTAGATTCAACGACCTGTCGCAATTTTGTACACGCAATATCAATAGCTCTTCTCTCATCTACATCTGCGATACCAGAGACTACTATTGTTAGATGATCCAATATCACTACATCTACATTTTCTGCTGTTGCAAGATAGGTGATCTGTTCTATTAACCTGTCAGGGTCCATAGATCCGAAGTGATCATATAAGAATAGTTTTTCTGAACCAAACAGTTTGTCAAAGGATTGTTTTAACCCTTCTGTTTCTTCTACATTATCCTCTAGGTGCAGGGGTTTATTCATCTCTACACCGAGTATCCCCTGCATTGTTCTTTGTACACTTTCTTCCAATGCAATGTAACCAACCGTCAGTTTATTCTTAAGAAAGTGATGTGCTAGTTCTCTACAGATAGTCGATTTACCTGTCCCACTACCTGCTGCTATCGTTATCATCTGACTTTTACGAAAGCCCTTTGTAAACTCATCTAACTTTGGATAAGGAAAAGGACAGACACTGTTAGTACCTTTCTTTGTCAGTTCTTCCCAGAGGTTAGAGGCATTAAGTATTCCATCTGGTCTAACAGGTGTTGCTTGGAATAATAGTTTTCTAAGTTCCTTCTCTTCCCCTGCGAGGAGCATTTCATTAGCGTCTTTTCTAGGGAGTCTACATATAGCTGCCTTACCAGCAGGTAAGACTTTAATTGCTTTTTCGGCAGCAGCCATGCCAGGCTCGTCACTGTCAAAACAGATTACTATTCGTACAAATTGAGATAACCATTTTAAATTCGCAGCTATATATTTATTAGCCGACTGTGAACCAGAAGGCAAACTTACTACCGGAAACTTGTTACCTTGCACTTGTGAAACAGACATGCAATCTATCTCTCCTTCTGTGATGGTGACAAACATATTACCTGTATTCTGTTGTCTCCAAAGCCTCTGTCCCCATAGCTGTAGTTCTGTTACATCACCCACCCAGATAAATTTTTTGTTCTGAAATCTTATATGCTGTGCTGCTTGCCTACCTAACTTGTCTTCATAGGTTGCAACCTGTACCGGCACTCCCTGATGTTCTGATATTCCATAGCCAAACAGTTCACAAGTTTCTTGGGTCAAGCCACGTTTTGGTAAAGGTTTTGGATTAACAAATTTTAGTAATGGTTTCTTCACTGTCTTGATAAAAGCTTTTCTGGGTTTTTCTTTCTCTGGCTGCAATGTAAAACTGCAACCAAAACAATATCCATGTCCATCGTCATAGATCGCCATGTTATCTTTACTGCCACATTCAGGGCAGCTAGTCTTTCTTACATATTTGCTCTTGCTGTTCATACCATTCTTCTGGGATAGAGCCATGACTCCAGAGAAAACCATGCTTGGTTGCCCAAGCACCATAGGTTAAACTTCTTTTGCCACGACTCAATTTTGCTTTACTGTTCTGAAAACAGAAACGTATATCTAGTTCGGGTCTTTGCGTCTTGATCGCAATATGTTTTCTGCGGTCCTCTTTTGAGAAGAAGCCCTTAGTTTCAATACAGATGCCGTTGTCAAGGATGAAATCAGGCTTATAAACGCAACTGATTTTGTAGTCAATATCGAGTGTTTCATAAGTAAATTGAATTTTATTTGCATGAAGTGTAGCTGCTATTCCAGCTTCAAACTTGCTTCTAAAATTCAGTCCCTGATGAGACTGTCTCAAAGCCTTGGACTTTGGGCTTCTCTTCAACGACTGCTTCTTTTGTTTCAAAGCCGTAGCCTTTTGCATCTTTGACATATTCAACAGAGTTGTGAATGATTACAGCTTCTGGTTCAAGTTTTATACCGACACCAAAAGCTGGTGCTTCCCATCCACTACATCTAATATTGACTTGTCCAGTTGAGCCTGGTCCAAGCTTGTCAACAGCTTGTCTCTGTTCTTCTGACATAGGAGTACCATCAGAGTTATATAAAACAGGTGGTCTTTTTTTCCACTGTGTACCGTCTGCCCTGATTCCACCACCTTTCATTTTTGTTTTCACTCTGAAGTAAGGAGTACCATCAACTTCTTCATAACCAAAACGAGCAGGTGCTAGTTTGTATGTCTTGTTAGGATTTGCAGCCTTTAACTGTGCTTTCCATCTTTCGAGAAGTGCATTGAGTTGCTCTTCAAGTGCTTGTGCTTTCTCTGGTTCGATAAGACATTCAACTTGCCATAAGCCGGACTGATCAAATTTTGTGTCAGGCTCCACTAACCAAGCGTATTGCAAAATACAGCAGGGAGTAGTGAAATTACGAATTTCAGGTTTAATCATTTAAAATTTTCTTTAATTGTTTCTTTTAAAATCGTCTGCGGTAGACGTAACATTGATATTATCGTACATTTTTTATCTGTCATCCCTTTGTCAGCTAAATACATATGGTGCATCCAAGACTTCACAGATATTAAAATCCCCTAAATCTGGTGGTGTCGGTAATTTTCTAGGTTTATTAAGTTGTTGTACGGATTGATCGTATAGATCATCCAATACATTAAAGGTGTACATTTCAACAAAAGATTCTTTAACAGAAAAAATAAATTCTTCTATATCAGCAGCAGTAGAACCAAAACAATCATGAATTGTTGTGATATTCTTCAAGCCTTTTTTATGACTTTTCTCGAGTGCTAAATGTACATTAGCAGCGTCTAAACTATGAACAAAGTTAGCAGCAAAACTTCTTGTAGATTTATTACTATTCACCTCATCAGTCTCTTCATTAAGTGACAACCTTACAGTGCTGGTGCCTATTTTAGTCTTTATTCTTTTACTATTTTGTATGAAATAATTCTGGTTAACATAAAACTTAGAAGGTGTATTCCACTTAATTGTTTTATGTTCATTGCCATAACATTTAGCAATGTTTGTTAAATATTCCATGATGATTGATGACTTTGGACATACTTTTTTAACAGTCTGAATAATTTTTCTGGCTAGAAAATAGTTATGTGCAAAGCTATCTTTTTCCCAAGGTAGATCTACATCATGTTTATATAAATATTCTTTGATTGTTTTTGTAATTCCAAATAACGTACCACTGTAAGGAATAACCATTACTGGTTTTTTTACCAGTTTTCTTGTAATAACTTCTTTATTCTCAAACCATTCCACAGCTAACTGGTCTTCACTATCAGCAAGATCAGTTAATAATTCTGCCCTCACTTCATCATAAAGATCTTTTACCTCATCAGACTTAATAAGATTAACCTTGGCCGCAAGCTCTTCATCACAAGTCATGGCAGCAAAATGTTGATACCCATTGTTAGTGCCGTCCAACAGGACAGGGTGTTTTGATATAAACCCAAACCCTTCATCCAACAGATCAGCCCATTCAATACACCAGGCCAGAAACTCGAATGGTTCGTCAGCATTTGCCCATAAACTAACAGTCGCTTCTGGATTGCTAGCCACCTGTCTTGCCAGTGCTGCCCCTTCTGTATTAGCCCACTCTATTCTTTCCTCATAACTACTTTTACTAAGACCCCAGTGATTAGCACCAGCTATACCCAACCAGTTCTTAGCCTTTTCATCCTGTATCGCTGCTCCAACATGGAACCTATGTAAGGCTCTAGATAAATCATTACCCTGTGGGTTAAATATGGACGCTACCGGATAGATTCGTCCAGTAAAATCTGCCTGCCATACATGGTAGAAAGGACCATCTTTGTAATACAAGGCAGTATCTAACAAAGTTAAACATTGAAATCGTTTCATCCTGTCGTGTGCATTTTGATCATGGATAAGACTAGCTGCCTTTCTCCACTTCAATCTTGCATCGTCATTAGTATCAATATCAAATGGTTTAGGTGGTAGTGGCAATGTTTCAGCATCAATCAAACAGCCTACTTCTAACCCTCTATCCCAACAGCTTTGAGCAATTTCAAGAACACTTGTATTCACTTCCCATTGCGTATTCTGTAAACAATTAAGTGCTTGAAAAAATGCTGTTGGTTTTTTCTCTGTTACCTCTTCTAAGTAAGAGAGATCCCTACTCTTAATAGCTTTGATATGTTGCAGTCTTTTACTATGAAACCCACCATCAATGGTGCTAGACCATTCGATAGGTTGTTCTACACAGGGCATATAGATTGGATAGCTTGCAAACCTATTGACCCTCTGTCTTTTCATCCATTCGTTAATACTTTCTGTAAACTCCACATAGTTTTGTGTAGTCCTTCCCATTCTTTTTGATACGACCTTAACCATACCCAAGGTATTGATTAATAGATCCAATAGTTTCATGCCAATGCGTAGCTTTTCCTCTTCTGCCCACCTCTTAAAAACAAACCCTCGACTATTCATATGACCTATCATCATATTGCGTCTATAACGTGGATGAGTTGTATCAGTTATGTGTTTTTTAACCGCAGTGAAATGTCGTTTATCGCTTTCCTCAAAGATACTAAACCTCATCTCATCTTCTAACAAATGACCTGTCTGCATGGCTATTTGTGTAGCTGTATTACCCTGTGATGCACCATCAATGATTGCCTTAAAAGCAATGAAGGCAACAACATCAATATCAGGAAACTCCGATAGCTTTACAGCAGCAACAGCCTTTGGGCCTGGTGTTCCCCTCCAAGCCCTATTAATAAAAGACTGTATTGCTTTTGATAATGGTGCAAGACCAGCAGCGATCATGCTTCTGGCATAATCATTCTCTGATTCTCTTCCCTTCTTAATATTTAACTGGACTTTTCGTTGTCGGGAATCATACCCCCGATCACACATTTCTTTCTCTACCTGTTCTTGTTTACTCATGTTTCAACAACTTCCAGGCATAAATCAACAAATTTAATTCATCAATTCTAGCCTCAGCATTTTCTATACGTTCATCAATCGCTTTTTCACGATCATATCTGTACTTTGTAAGGTTTACTACGTTAGTCATTTGATACTTTGTACTGGGTTATCAATTCAGATAGGTCCTGTAATAGATCATCACATTGATTGCGTAAATCTACGACAGATTCCTCATCCTCATCAATTAACTTAGCAAGTTCTTCCAATGAGTACTCCCTTGTGCTGTAATTTTTACGGCACTGCGGATTTTTACATGTGCGAGATCTCCACACATAGTTTGCGTTAGGTCTTTGTCTTGCTTGGTGTGCAATAGATTCTCTGCTACCGCAGTTAGGACATTGGATCATCTTTCTCCTTCTTTCTTAATTGGATTAGTTTTGTATCTAGCTTCTCTAAGCATAGATCCCAGGCATCATCCTCACTGATGTCTAGTTTACTGGCAATAGACTGTGCAAGCTCCCTTAAATGCGTAGCTATGGCTGTAAGGTTGTACGGATAATCACTCATTTACTTACCTCCTGTTTGATAGTCATGAGTAATCTTTTCAATAAGATCCTCCATCCCTTTAATTTCTAGCTCAACAGTTTTCACACTAAAATTGATTCCATTTTGTATAAAGGGATCCTTATCTTTTTTAGTTTCTACTAATTGTTTTTTTCGATATACAAGTTCTTCTCTACAAGAATGAAGTAAAAAACTTGCTTCTTTTTTACTTAAATACATTACCTACCCCCCTGGAATTGGATAGACGCATGCTTCAAGGACTCCCAATACATTCCATCCCCATTGTCATCAATAAGAATAATAGAATGTTTTTCTAGGTCCACACACACATCTTTTATATACCTCCCTTCATCCCCTTCAGATAAAAAGATACAAGCTCCCTTTAAATATTCAACAGGGATGCTTTGACTGTTACTTAGTTTCATTTTAATAACTCCATGCATACTTCAACACCCTTCTTACATAGGTCTCTCTGCTTCTCTGTTAGATGAGATCCAATAGACTCTGCCATCTCTACACATTCTTGAGATAGGGCATCATTAGGTGCAGTAATAGCCAATACTAAAGCATGTAGATATGCTTCTTCATGGTCTTTGATTTTGGTTTCCATTTGATAAATAAAATTCTGGGACAATAGACTCATAATGAGCCTGTTAAAAATTCATTTCAAAAAAATTCTTAAAAGGTTCATTAAAGATTTTGCTAAGGATAATAACGACCAGGAATAATAAAAAATAAAAAAAAGAAATAAGCCTAAAATTAATTAGGCTTTTCATCTTCTTTAACATCAAGAGCCTTGTAAGCTTCCAGTAGCTCCTCGTTAGTAGCTTCCTGGTCAAACCATAGTCTCTCAATCTCTGCACGTCTGGCAGCTTTAAGACTCTCTTCGTGGTGGTTGTTAGTCATTTAATTAATTAGTTTCTGGGACTTAGTACTGCTATCTATTAGTTATCTATTAGTTAACTAGTACTGACTATCAGTATTACTAAGTGGTGGGCATCGATAAAATAAAACAACAAATCTCTTAACACTTTGTAACAATAGACCTATATATCCCACCCCATGGTCCATTTTTATGTCCAATTCTGTCCAAAATACTATTAGTTGACCCAGGAACCTAGTCAGTATCTATACTGTAGCTCTGTCCATATGACAGTACTACTAATAAAAAACTTTATATATAGCTTTATTTCTGCAGAAAACTAGACCTATATGGGGAAAAATAAAGTTTCTATATATGCGTAAACCCTTCAAATTTTTGTTCCAAAATTATTTTATAAACCTCTTCTAAGGTTACTAATAGTTATCTATAAGTAACTAATAGTTACTTATAAGTTATCTATAAGAAGACTATAAGATCCCTATAGACTGCCCAGAAGTGTCTTATAGGAATCTTATGTTATTTATTTTAGTAGATAATTCTGTAGGCAGTTGTTCTGTGTAAGATCTTGTGACTTTGTATTTTTCTGTGGTGTCTAGTATGGACTTTACTAAGCAGCAATATGCAGTGGCATATTACTACTTACATTCTTTTGACATAGTTAAACTATTATTTATCTATGGTCGCTATCCCCCCCTATAATCCCCCCCTTTCATGAGAAAGGGAGATATTTATCTACAGGTGGTACCTAATAAGAATTATTTATGAAACCATCGTGGTTAGTATTAGAATTACTTATTTGTTTATGAGTCATTCCCATGGCTGCCTGAGTGACGGAGTTATTAAGATAAGAACCCCAGTTATCAAGGTGAGCGGAAAGTAATTCATCCTTTCTGGATCTTATGTTACGGTCTTCATCAGCAGACATATAGTCAGTCCAGTAGGCTACTGCACCTGATAGGGCATCAAGGATATCATCGTGTACTAGAGAACCTCTATGTTTTGTTATACGAGACATCTGATAGAAGAGTTGTAGTTTTAGTTTTCTTTCTGGAGCTTCGTTGGGGTTAGATCTATAGTCTTTTTCCACTACCTTTCTGTCGATTATTAGCCTGTGAGAGTTCATTACAGGTTCAAGGATGTCTATAATTCTTAGTTCTTTGGTCTTAGTGTTACGAACGTCTTGTACTTCACAGGGGTGATACCTCATAAGGAATGGTTTTAGGAGTTCTGCAAACATACCTCCACCCATGTTTGATTCAACGAGTATGGTATTTACCTTATTGGTCTTAGCAATCTTGGCTAAAGTTGTTAAAACAGCGTCACTATATCCACCATTAAGACCACCAGCGTCAGGGACGTATAGATTACCGTTTAACATCTTTACTACTGCATAACCTGTGGCATCTTTACCCTTACCAGAGGGGTCAACAAACATCACTGCTCCTGTATATTCAATCCAATCACCGAATTGTTGGGCAGGTCGATAGAAATGATCACCGTTAAACCCAACACAGGGTAGTTCTTTGATGACATATTCGGGAGAAGAGGACCATATTACCTTTTCTGGTGCATGATCTGGGTTTACTGAAGAGATTATTAGGTCTGAAAGCTTAAGAGGGTAACGGTCTTGGTCTGATAACGAAGTATCAAGCATAAACTGCAGAGAGAACCCAGAACGGCCATAGGAGGCCTCACGTTCCATTAGATCTATCGCAGTGAATCTTTCTGGGTCAACAGGATCTTTAGGCTTTACAAGCTCTTCTTGAAGGCTCTGAGCTAACTTGGGAGCTAGTCTATCCCCATAGTTGTTTTTAAGGTCTGGATAACGTGCAGTCCAGATGCGAGTTGTATATCCACGTTCTTCTAGTGTTAGGTAGAGAGATTGTTCTGTTTGTGGTGTACCGAGAAAGGTTATTTTACCGTTTGGTTTAAGGATGGCATCAAATTCTTTTACAGCTTCACTTAACTTGTCTCTCATCGGTTGGGTAAAGCTGTTGTTTGGTACTTCCACGTCATCAGCAATTACCTCATCTGCTCTACTACCTGCCATCTGTCCCAGAACACCCTGAGACTTAACAGAAGGGGCATGGTCAGCTTGAGCAGGGCCAACATCAAAACTTATTTTACTGTTTCTCTGAGAGTCTTCTGGACGTAGTGGAGCTAATATCGGCATCTCGTTTATAAGACGCATGGTGAAAGTAGAGAAGTTATCTGCTCTATCCTTACTTGCAGAGACAACAAGGAACTTTAGTTGTGGATTCATTCGTAGTTTCCACACAACGTAGGTAGATGTAATCCAACTTTTACCTACACCTCTAAAAGCCTGTATGATTTTTCTTCTAGGACCGTATTGTAAGTATTCAGCTATGTCTAATTGAACAGGGGTAGGATCTGGCAGGTTAAGATGTCGCCAGGTAATGATTAGAAAGTATCTAAAGTCTTGTAGTTTTTCTGGTAAAGGTTGCAAGGGTTATGCGTTTTTAATTCCGTAATAAGATTTTGGGTAAAATTGTCTATCTTGTTCTTTTAATTTTTCTTTTTTAGTTTTTTTCTTTTTTTTACCTAAAGGAATAGTTCTAAAATAAACTTTTCCGTTTTCTTGTGTAATTCTTAAAGATCTTCTGTTACTCATAGTTTTAATTGTGATAAGACTTCTAGCTATCTTTCAATGCTAGGTATTACATCAAGGTCTGGAAGGTTTGACATGAGATCTTCCATAGGACTCTTCTCTGTTGGGATACATTCAATACCATTATCCTTTAACAGTTGTCTTGCTACGTTAAGATCACCTGGTTTTGCATCTCCACTTCTTACCTTGTCTAACAATTCTTGTATGAGAACAGTATGGAGAGTCTCTAATAATTCTATTTTATTTGGCTTTTCCATAGGTACAATAACTGTTGAAACTAATATACTATTTTTTATCAAACTATGCCCAATACGTTAATAGGTCAACGGTTTAACATAGATGATCGTGTCATTAGAAAATTCACAACAGGATTTCCTAATAAGTTCAAAATAAAACAAGGAAGCATTACAGAAGCCCTTACAAAAACAAATAAGGTTGGTGTTAAACAATACTATTACAAAGTCTTGTGGGACGATAAAAGATCATCTGAACACGCTCAATATAGTCTTGAATCTGTCGAGTAAAGTTTTCTTTTTATATTTCTTTTTTACTTTTAGGTTTTTAACGTGATGATGCAAGGCCATTTCTGCTCGTAATAACTTAGTTTCTGTTTCTGTGATACGTTGCATGGCAGCCATTATTAACATATCTTGCAGTTTTGTTTCTTTTATAAGTTCACAACAGATTTCTTTTAACACAGCATCAGGCATTTCTCTTACCTCTCTTTTTCTTATTTCAATTTCAAGTTCTATCTGAGGAGGTGGGTTGCCAATAAGAATATTAAAAAATTCTTTATGGTTCATCTACCTGGAAATAAAGCATCTTCCAACATATCGCATAATTTATCATCAACATCGTTATCTGTTTTTTCGACACAGGCACGAACGAGATCAAGTGCAAGTTGTCTAATTGCTTTGGATCTAAGAAAGGTAAAAATAATAGGTTTTAAAAGGGCAAGCATAGAAAAAAATATACTACTCTTTACATTATGTACTGATTTGCTAATCTTGGCTTGACTCTTTGCATAAGTCAATAAGTCCTATTCTCCCCATCTAGGACTTATTTTATCTTTTAGGTTTTAATTCAACAACACTTAGCTCTACTTCTTTTAGTCGGTGAAATATTTCTCTCATGTCATCGTGCATGGTATCAATTTTATTTGTTAATAATTCTATAGCTGTTGTGTTACGTACAAGGTCATCTCTTGATTGTCTTCCTCTGTAAGAAATAGAGCCAACAGAAACAAAACAAGCTGTTAATAAAGCCCCACCAACTGCTGCTGCTAGTTCAATCACTTTTCAAATCCTCTATTTATGC
>VMHT01002315.1_pt1 | contig 11260 bp, 20 predicted proteins | sample 4693611 | NCBI WGS metagenome assembly VMHT01 (sample SAMN12280063, study PRJNA550983) | marine metagenome | isolation source: seawater sampled from same location over 5 years 0.02-0.2 micron viral filtrate | place: USA: collected off the coast of southern California halfway between the port... ... | reverse complement strand
CCAAGTATTAAAAAGTGTATGCCTGTGTTTGATGTAATGAATACAGGCTATATTATGTTTAACGCTGTTGATCAAGAAATAACAGCACAACCAAACTTTGGACAGGGTACGATAGGATTTGATAGACGATACCCACAAGGATGGAACGAGTTTAACGAACAAGAAGGACACCCGCATATACAATGTCCAATTGGCGAGCCAAAAGACTATATGGTAATCAGTGTACCTTGGCAAATTAAAACACCCCCGGGCTATAGTTGTTTAATACAAAAGCCTTACTATCATAGTGAAGATCGATTTGAAGTAATGACAGCAATTATAGATACAGATGTAATAGACGTTCCGTGGCATAATTGGCCTGCTAAGTTGTTTGCTGATAACTTTACTATTCGAGCAGGAGAACCTGTAGCACAAATAATACCTTTCAGAAGAGAAGAGTGGAACATGGATGTAGAGATAGATACTAGTGTAATGAAACAAGATACAATATGTAACGCACAAGCAGATGGTTATGCTAAAACTATGCACTATAAGAAAAGATTCAAATGAAGATTAAATTTATCACAGGCGACCCACACGTAGAGAAATACTTTCCACCTACTCCTATGAGTAAGTGTAGACCCGACTGGTATAATAACCTAGGGGGTTGGTTAGGTGAAGCTCACAACAGTTGGCCCACTATTAAAAAGTGTATGCCTGTGTATGATCTAATCACAGCAGGCTATATGATTTATAACCCTGTTGAACAAGAGATAGTACGTGCTGATAAAGAAGGACACCCTGACGTTAAAAAATTTATGCGTAGGTATCCTCAGGCATGGGAAAGACAAGACCCACAAGAAGGACATGACTATTCACAATGCCCTGTAGCACACAAAGGCGAAAAGCAAGACTACGTAACCTTTAGTGTACCGTGGCGTATACAAACACCCCCGGGCTATTCATGTCTTATTATGCAACCCTTTTATAATATGGAAGATCGTTTTACTGTGTTTCCTGCTATTGTTGATACAGATGTAATTGACGTACCCTGGAACAACTGGCCTGGACAAGTACATCAAGACCGTGTGTTGATTGAACCAGGAGCCCCACTAGTACAAGTAATACCTTTCAAACGTGAAGACTGGGATATGGAAGTTGAATATGATCCAACAGCAGATAATAGAGACACAGGATTAAAGTTTTGGCTAGGCAATGCTTATGCTAGAATGTTTCACAAAAAGAAGAAGTTCAAATGAAAATAACAGTAAGTCAACAACCAGTATTTAAAGACCTAATGGATAACCATGCTTGTACACTAGATGTACTTGAAGCACACAAAGACAGTGATTGGTTGCTAACACCAGAGTGTAGTATTAGCGGATATTGTTTGCCTCCGACACTTAACAACTGTTGGGATGCTCGTACTAAACAAGTAGAAAATAGTATTCTTAAGATCAAAGACAAAGCAAAAGAACTAGGAGTTAAACTAGCACTAGGCTCAGGTATTAAAGATGTTGACAACTATCCATACAACGCTATGATGATTTGGGACGACGGCAACTGTAAAAGCATTTATAAAAAACGTGTACTAACAAGAGGCTGGGAAGGCGGAGGCGAAATGCATCATTACCTACCTGGTCATGTACCCAATTACTTTTATCTAGATGACAAACAAACTATTAAAGCCAGCAGTATGATCTGTAATGACTTTTGGTGTATGCCAAGAGTAGCACCTGAAGGCAATCCATACTTTCATGTTGAACTAGCGCAGAATAATGTAGACGTATTGTTTGTTAGTAGTAACTGTAACGGTGAAGAACCAGATGACCTTGCTAGGACATGGAACGAAAACCATCTACAGATATTTGCTAGAGAGTTTGCTATGTACGTTGTACACGCAGGTAGTGCTACTAGTATAAATCATATGGAGACAAATCATCTACAGTGTCCAAGTGGCGTAGTTGGTCCAGACGGAGAATGGATTGCTAAGTGTAAAGACACAGGCATGGATAGTGTTACAGTTGACATTGATCCGTTACCAAGATACAAAGTAGAACACGCAAGCGCACATATATTTAAAAGGATGGGTGACGATGAAAATTTCGACTAGTCAACAACCAGTATACAAAGACATAGACAATAACTTTGAAGTTATTATCGATGTACTAGAAAACAATCCTGACAGTGATTGGATACTTACACCCGAAGGTAGCCTAAGTGGTTACTGTCAAAATGTATGTCACGAATCAACCAAAGAACAAAAAGAAAAATACTTTGAAGTTCTTACTAAGTTAGAAACTTATCTACTAAAAAATAAACGTAGCATGGCACTGAGTACAGGACACATTGAACAAGATGGATTCCCTTACAATCAAATGCGTTACTACTATCAAGGACAGTTGATTGCCGCATACAACAAACAACTGCTTACTAAAACAGACCAAGGCGGATTAGGAGAATACTATTACTACTTGCCTGGACAAACAAGTTTAGAAGTAGAGATTGCTGACAAGTTTACAGTAGGAAGTTTGTTGTGTAATGATGCTTGGGCATTTCCAAGTGCGAGTCCAGATGGTAATCCTTACTTGTGGAAAGACTACTCAAATTCAAAATGTGTATTTGTAAGCGCCAACTGTTCAACAGATGAACTTGACTCTACTATATACACTTGGCATGAGAATCATCTACAGATGCACGCAAAACTAAATCAACAACATGTGATAGTATCTGCCGCAACTACTGATATGTTGGGAACGCCAAGAGACTTTGTACAAGCACCTTCAGGTATTATAGGACCCGACGGTGAATGGATTGTTAAATGTAAAGACAGTGGAAGCGATGTAGTCACTGCGGACATACAATGAGATACTACCTAGCCACATGTGAATACAAACATTCACACGTAAGAAAAAAGATGGAAGACATCTGGGTACGAAGAGAGCTAGGAGATGAATTATACAAACAGTGTAACCAACCAGGTTTTAATCTAGTGTACATACGTTCAAACAGTCAATCACTTCCAGGTGATGTATTCTGTAGGAATGACATATATGTAGATGTCGAAGGTGGCAAGCAAGCACTACTGTTTGCTCTTAGAGGATACCTAGAAGTACACAAGGAAACACTATGAAGACACTATGGATATACGGCGACAGTTTTGCTGTTGACTGGAAACAAGACTGGGGTTGGCAACGACAGCTGGCAAACAATCTAACAGTTGACAGAGTAGTTAACCAAGCAAGTGCTGGCTGTTCAAATGAATGGACCATGCTAAAGTTTTTAGAAGATGATCACCAGCCCAAAGATATCGTGATTATGTTTTTAACAGAACCATCAAGACGTTTGTTTTGGCCTGAGCATCCACACTACTCAAACATCTCAAGTATTATGAACACAACTGATGCTGATGAGCTACGCAAGAAAGAACCTGAAAAGGTACAAGCGGCACTGGACTATTGGACACATCTACACAACTATCAACTAGACGAACTGTATACACATATGATGACTGATATGATACGTGTGAAGTCAATAGAACGTGAAGTTGTTATTAGAGTGTTGCCTTGTTTTATATTCAATATCAAATGGACTGATCTCGTTCCCTGCTATGGCACTATGACTGAAACAGTATGTGACGGAGAGTTCAAGAACTATCAAGACATGCCCAAGTGGTACAGTCAATCAATTGACACTAGAGCCAATCACATGACCCTGGCCAATCACGGTGTACTAGCACAAAAGATCTACAACAGTCTGGGCTCAGGAGAAGCAATTGATCTTGAACAGGGATTCGAACGAGGGTTTCTTGAACTAAAAGATAAACTTACACACCCTGGATTGTGTGCTCAACTAGTGAGTATGGCTATGGAGCCTGGCAACACAATAGACAAAAAGTATTTTCCCAACACCTAAAATCGCCATTGCGACAGACACCTTAAACATATGATTTTACCACCTAAACGGCTCTTAAACTGTGTTTTATGTGAGTATTGGTATGTTTGGCTACGAAAACTTTTAATCGCAGTTTAAGAGCCATATACGTGTGTTTAACGGGTGTTTCTAGTGTTATTGTTCTATACTTGGAGTAGGACGAGCGTATGGAGCAAAACTGCCACCTGGTACTACAAGACACGCATGATTATCCGCAAACAGTGCTAGTATTGAGAATGAACGTGTGTCGGGATTCACAGTTAGCAGTAGTTCCACAGGCACTGCCTGACCATTCATAGCTGAAGGTTTGAGTATTGCTTTGGCTCCTGCGAATGGAATCTCTTGATACTGTGGTCCTTGTGCTAGATCTAAAAGTTTACTTGGATCAGAATCACATTCAATAGTGATCATTAATTTTTTGGGTTCTGCTGCCGCACTTGAATATACAAATAAGAGTGCGAACAGCACTAGTGCAAAGCGCATGGTGTTTCTCCTCTTACAATGTATTTATAGAAAACTGTACAGTTAATAGCCACGGAGTGGTACAGCGCCAGAAAAGCCGCGAAGCGGTTAACGCACAGCGCGAAGCGTTTTCGCAGAAAATTTCGGTAGCGCAGATCTAACCAGTTGGCAACAACTGTAGCTACAGTTCAAAACAACACAGCTAGACTCTGTCACTGTGTAAATACTAGTAGAGGAAACAATAGATGACAACAAATAAAATTGACACAGATCTAACATACCAAGACTATGTGCGTATACTACGTGCTAAGAACGGAGAGTATGAACGTAGATCAAAAGATGAAATGAATCAGTTGCTCAGCTACTTTGAAAAAGACTATTTAAACACTGACAAGAGCGGTGCTATATGGCTTACACGCAAAGGCGTTGACGTACTACTAGCTGTTGGGTGTGATCCACTGCGCCCACAAGAGTTCTTGGATAACTATCCACACTTGCTAGATGGTATGCAACATGACAGCTAAACCAAACAATATAAAGCAACAGTTCTTTGAGCGCATGGGATGGTGTGAGTGTAACCACTGCGGCGCACACTTTACTGTATGGGAAGACTATGTAGAACATCACTGTACACAGGGCGTTCCTATGACACAACAAAAGTTCCAATGGGACATCAGTGATTGAAAGGCCAAAGATGGAATTTGACTATGAGAAAGAACTAGATCCTAGACAGAAAGATTACTACATAGTATATCCTCGAGTAAAGTTGTGGCACATACTCTTAGTGTGTGTGACAGGACTAGCGATTACACATTACCTACTCTAGAGCAAAATGGGTTCTACAACCAAAAAAATTATCGTGCAAAAAATTATAAAGAAGTACTTATAGAAGTTGGGTGGTGATTTGCTACCACTAGCTTGCTAAACTGCTGTTGTAATTATTATATTATAACGCCTCGACCCCGAAATATTTTTTTTATTAGCTCGTGCCTCGACTCGGTCTTGCCGTGTTACTCTGCCTCGCTCGGAGATAAAAAAAGGCCCCGAAGGACCTTTTAGTGTTTATTATTGTGTAGCGTTTAGTCTGCTCTACTACATGCATGTGCACGTATGCCGTAGCTGTTAAGCACACTCGCATAAGCATCACAAGCCGCTTCCTTAACGTCCATGCTCTGTCCAGCATAGCCTCCTGCGTTCCACAGCTGGTAGCTCTTGCCTGTGTAGTCTTTACGAAAGCCCATAGCCTCTAGCACTCTACGCTCTGCCTTGCCCAGCGTTGTGTTGCCCTTGTGCTCGGGTGTACACTGTACCCAACCAAAGCCACAGTACATAGGCTCACCGTATTCGTTGCCTCCTGTTGCTTCTTTCCACTTGGTTAAGTAAGCATCCTTAGCTATGTTAGCCGCGTTAGTTGCTTGTGTTGCTACTGTGTTTGCATCAATGTTTAGTAAGTTTGTCATATAGCCCTCTGTGTTTGTTTAGTTTATATATAGATAATAGCTTCTTTTGTAGGAGAAGTCAACCCCTAAGTTGTATAGGTCTCGCCCGTTACGATGTTGACCATAGTGTGTCCCGGACCCATAGCCGCTCTAGCTTCCCATCGCTCTTCACGTATTTGTTCTGCACTACGGTTCTTCTGTGCTATTGTGTATTCTTTTAGGAATGCTGTGGTGTGTATGTCTCTTGCTACAGCAGTTCTAGTGACTGTTGTTTGATCTACTAGGCCGGCATCTTTCAGCTCTGCCATCGCATCACTCATAAGCGGACGAAACTCTCCGTCATCCATCAACCAACCACATGCTCCGTCTTGTGTTTTAACTTCGCCTGCGTTCCATTTATCAATCATGTAACTCATATATTTTGCCCTCTTTTTTATTTAATATACTTACAGTATACAGTCAAAACGTTTGTAGGTCAACCTTTTTTGGTGGTTTATTCAAAAGAAAACTCCGGTAGGATGAGGGCGGTCCTACCGGAGTCGAGTGTGATAGTAGAGCGTGAGGGCATACGTCTACTATCGTAACAGTGCGCGGAGCTTCGAGGGCTCTATGCTCTACGCATCACTGTGTTCTCTGCCATAGCTTCCCATTTGTCTGGAAACGCCTTGGCCAAGTCGGCTACTTTTAGCACAGTTCGCAAACTAAGCTCTCGTAGTCTCTTCTTATTAATATCGATGAAGTCTACAATCTCTTGTACAACTTCTTCACCAAGCATGTATTCTGTTAACATACCATCATTGGTGATCTGCTTTATACGTAACATTTTCTCTCTGTCCGTATCAATTGCTAGATCAATGTAGTGACATCTTGACTCTAATGCTTCTAGGTGATCTCTCATCTTCTTTGACTTAACGTTGTCAAACTTGATGTTGGTAATAAAGATAGCACTGCCTTTGAACTCGAAGCTGTCCGGCACACCTTCATTACGTAATTTAAATGAGTCGGTGTTCCAATGGATACGTCTTGTCTTCTTGCTGTCCAGTGCGGCTTTTAAAATGTTTAGTGATAGCTCATCGCTGAAGATGCTGTCACAGTCATCAAACACGATAACATTATCTTTGTCTGCCATCTTGTACAGCTTACAGTAAAGACCAATAGCACTCATAGCACCTTTGACAACTTCATACTTGGGAGCTCTCTCACCTAGTGTAGCAATGATGTCATGTTTGCCTAGTACTTTTTCAACACCGTGTGACTTACCAACACCTGGAGGTCCTGATACGATCATAGCTCGCACATCGCCTTTCTTAGTTGCCTTGGTCATGTCTTCCAACATGTCGAAACGTTCACGCAGTCTGTCGATAGTCTCTTCGTCAGTCTCTTCACGTTTAGTTGTCTTGGCATTACCTGCGTCTTCGTAGCTGTCTGCGCTTGCGCAAGCAATCTTAATATTTCTGTCTGGAAACCCTGCGATGGCTTTACCATCTACTGTTACGTAGCCACCCTTGGCTCCAACCTTGAACTCTTCTGCTAGTGGAAACACCATACCTGCTAGGTCTACGTCTTTACCTCTGATCTTGTATGTGCCTTCTTTGATTCTAATGTTTTTCATATTGCCCTCATCTGTTAAGTTAATCTATTGCCTTATTGTTCTTATAGTATACGATCATTCTTCTTTAATGTCAACCTCTTTTGGAGGTAAATTTTCTAATTTAACAATAAAGTCTAGCATGGTCGCAAAATTGTCTTTGGGTGCGCTGTAGTTTCCTGCCGGGATACATACAGCTTTCTGATCCATCTGGCCTAGGGCCTGCTGTGCTTCTAAACAAATTGACTTGTCGTTATACACAATAGGATCCTGTGTGAGCATAGTGATTAGGAGATACGCTGTCTTCATTAGTATGCCTCCTCGAAACGCTCGCTCAGTTCATTTGTGTCCAGCATATCTTCTACATCATCTGTAGACATATACTTCAAACACATTGTCAACATATCTTCTGCTGACACCATTCCGTCTTCAACAAGTTCTAGTGCCTTGTCTCTGCTGTTGGGTTTAGTTTTCATATACATAATTAACCCTCCGCTCTGTTGCTTAATAAAATCATTGCGCCTATTGCCATCATTGCCGCGCCTATGCCTGCTACCATAAGCATCTCGCCTATTGTGTTAGCCTGCTCCATACACTTACCATCACAGTCGTTAGCACTACCAGCCATAGCCATTAAGCCACCTGCTACTAAAAATCCTGCTACTGTGTTTATAATTGTTTTCATTTTGCCCTCTTTCTGTTTTGTTATTATATGCATACTATACGTTCTTTATATTCAGAAGTCAACCCCTAATTTACCAAATAAACGCTAGGCCTTTCTCGAGGGCGCCTAGCTCTCCCGCCTTAGTTGTATCTAGGTCTAAGGCCTAACCGGGTTTATACTCCCCACCTATTTGGCCCGTCCTGCAGGACTCGAACCTGCGACCCACAGCTTAGAAGGCTGTTGCTCTAATCCAGCTGAGCTAAGGACGGATCTTGCGTAGAGGTCTAAGCCTCTACGTTGTCCTCCATCATCTGTTCAATTTCGTTTTTGATGTCTTTACAGTTCCTAACCACGAACTCGTAAATCGCACTCTGCTGAGCCTCGCTTTGAAACTTAGGATGACTCATCAGTACCTGACAGATCTGTGCCTTAGTAAGCTCTCGACCTAATTCCATAAGCTCGACATTGTCATGTCCGTTCTTATATAGGATCTTCAGCCTGCTTACGAAGTCATTCGCAAACCTGATCTTAGTGATACCGTTCAAAGTTGATGTACCTGCTACGTTAAAAGTTTTCTGTGTCATTTATTAGCCCTTCTGTTTTGTTATTATATGCATACTATACATTCAAACAATATGAATGTCAACCCCTAATTTAACTTTATTTTATGCGACTATTTCTTTGAGGATTGCTACTTCTAGGAAGTCGAATTCGAAACAACCCGACTCATCCTTTTTACCATTGCTGACGATCCAGTCCTGACCATCAAACAGATAAAAGTATTCACACCATCGTTGAGCTTCAGCTTCTACCCACTCAGCGATAGTTTCAAACGTCTGAGCCTCTGTATCTTTCTCGCCTCGGTCTCTGCCATATGCCATACACCAGTTGTCTGTAAGCCCTAGACTGTCATCACCTCTGTCGAAGTCATGTGCTTCGCCCGGCTCCTGTCGTAGACTTGATAGATCGCCTAGTGCGATCAGCTCATTGACTTTGTCTGTAGTGTTATAAAATTCTTTTAGGATACGACCATTGTGATCTACATAGCCATCCCAGTGACAATAGATTGCTTTGATTCCGTCTTCAGTTTTGATTGCGATTGAACTTCTAGTTCCCATAATGTAGCCCTCCAGCTAGTTGTTTAATTGTTCTTACAGTATACCTTCAATTGAATTGAAAGTCAACCCCTAAATTAGGATTAACTCCATTTCTGTTATACCTTTTTTGCCAGTGTTCCAGTCACGCTTGTTCTTCTGCGTGTTAGGTGAAACCCGCTTGACCTGCGATAGGTAGTAGTCCCTACAGCTCTGCTCTTCACCGCCATCGTTGGGCAAGTCTGCGGCCCACTCCTGGACTGTCATGATCGCACTAGGATACTCTTTGTACCCAATGCCGTTCTCCATAACCAGTGCGGCTACGAATGCCATAGCATCCTGCTCACGGTCTAGGTCTTCCACCAAGTAGGTGTCGCCGCCCTTGAACTTCCAATAGTTCTGGCCATCAGCGAACTTACCGCTCTCAGCATGTGCGCCATAATTTTCTAAAGTCTGTGTAGTTACTATAAACATGATTTGCCCTCTTGTTTCTAATTGTTATACTTACAGTATACATTCTTTTAATTCGAATGTCAACCCCTAATTATCCAAAAACTCTTCACACTCTTCAACCTCACGGCCTTCTGCGAACAACATCAACTCTACGGCCAATGCTCGTGCTTGGTGCTTGTCTAATGATATGTGGTTGAAGAAGTCACTTGCTATGCCGGCCTTCTCGCCTTTGGGTTTGCGTTGAGTTATCTGTACGCAAGTCATTCTATCTGATCCACCCCAGAAGCGTGTCTGGTGTATTTCATTCTGTGCTTCACAGCCTGGAACGTTTCTTAAATCTGTACTCATTTTGGATGCCCTCCTAATTGTTATACTTACAGTATACAGTCTTTCTAACCGTTTGTCAACCCCTAATCCATATCCGCTTGCCAAAATTCTCCATCATAGGTTGCTATAAGAGCACCTAGTGGATAATCTTCATGTTCGAACATGATATAGGGACGACCCATCCAGTCGATCTTCTGTGTTACGATGTTGACTTCTTCTAGCGACAGCTTGGTCTCTGGTCCGGGGTATGCTGAGTTGAAAATGCGTATCATTGGATGCCCTCCGTTTGTTTCTAACTATATCTTACTATAGCAAAAGATGTTCTGGCTGTCAACCCCTAATTGGAAAAAAATATTCAATGTTTTCAAGCACTTAGCAATTAATTTGCTAAGTGTTTGTTTTTGCTACACTTTTTAGTTTAGTGTGTACATACTAACAAATGCATCATTTTTAAATGTTAGCATACACAAACGCCCGCTATAATAATTGTTGTACATTTGTGCAGTAAAATGCGTTTCATTTCCGCTTTTGCTTTTTGTTGTACTGTTAAATTTAAAATTTTTGTAAATGCTTTTACAACTATTTTTAGTACTTTCCTGCATTACAAAATTTGTGTTATTTAAAATGTTGCTAGTTAAATTAGCAATACTTTTGTTTAAACTTACTTTTACTTTTAGCATATGTGCGCCCTCGTTTAATTGTTATTGTATTTGCATAGTAACACACTTGCTTATTAAAAGCAAGTGTTTTGTTATTAACTTGTTAACTAAAACTTTCGTTTATAATTTTAATTGTGTAAACGTGTTTAAAACTGTTTAAACTATTTGTTTCTGCAAAAAAGGCGTTTATTGCAATTTGCTTGCTTGCTACTTTTTTACTAATACAACTATGTATTTTATTTTTTTTACATTTGTAAACTGTTACGTAATTGTGCATATGTGCTATCCTCGTTTTGTTATTGTATTTGCATAGTAACACACTTGCTTATTAAAAGCAAGTGTTTTGTTATTAACTTGTTAAGTAGTTTTTAATTACTTAAATAACAATAGTTGTTAATATCTGCATCTGCAAGCACAGTATTAGCAAGCAAGTTTTCTGCAACTCTGCAATCATCATAATACGTTAAATGTTGTGTTACACACTGCATTACTTTGTTAACGCAAATATACGCATTTTCATAATTTGCGTAATAAAATGTTGTAATACTTGCTAAGTTATCTGCAAGCATACAGTAATAACTACTAGCAGTACAATCATTTTCAAAAGTAGTTTCTGCAACTGCACTTTGTGCGTTTAACATAATTTTGTAAACTGTAGCATT
>VMHT01129019.1_pt1 | contig 11261 bp, 10 predicted proteins | sample 4693611 | NCBI WGS metagenome assembly VMHT01 (sample SAMN12280063, study PRJNA550983) | marine metagenome | isolation source: seawater sampled from same location over 5 years 0.02-0.2 micron viral filtrate | place: USA: collected off the coast of southern California halfway between the port... ... | reverse complement strand
GGAAGACCTTAGATATAGAACTTACACACCTGACTTTGTTTTAGATAATGGAATTATAATTGAAACGAAAGGATTTTTTGACGCAGAAGATAGATACAAACATTTAGAGATACAGAAACAACACCCTGAGTTAGACATTAGATTTATATTTAGTAATGTAAACAATAAGTTATACAAAGGTTCTAAGACCACATATAATGATTGGTGTAACCAGAAAGGTTTCTTGTGTGCTCACAGAGTAATACCACAAAAATGGTTGACAATTAAAGGAAAAGAGATAAAACTACAGGTTATTCCCCTTAAAACTCCTAGAAAGGATTTATAAAAATGTATATCAACGACCAAGATTACGCACTCGTATTTTCACTGTTAACAGACAACAAGGGTAGATGGACAGGAGATATAGATGGCAACATAGTATATTCAGAAAATAACAAAGATGATGCAGACACTAAAGAACAAATGTTAAATATGCTTACTCTTTTAACAACTTGTGTAAAACTGTTAGAAACAGATAAGGCTTTTATTCAACAGGTTTGGGAAGCTAGAGATGATTTAGGCATGGAAGAAAGCACACCTGATGTAGACTTATCGTTACAGCAACTTGACATGTTAGAAACTTTAGTTGAAGAAAAACCTAATGTTTTAGAGAAAAAAGGTAATGTTATTAAACTTAATTTTATGAAAGGGAAATAAAGATGGCTAGTGTATGGGCTTCAGAGAATTGTGCTAAGTGCGGTAATCTTTTAGACGATAATTTAAGTTGCCCTGAATGTGAAATATGTGGTTCTAAAACTATAAGTATAAATGGAGGTATGACATTGACATACGATACAGATTACGATGATAAAGATATGGTGAATCATCCACCTCATTACAACACACATTCTATTGAATGTATTGAAGCTATGAAAGCTATGTCAGAAGGAGCAGAACTTCCTTCTAGCCACGCTCACTACTGTTGGCAAAATGCTTTTAAGTATTTATGGAGACATCCATATAAAACAAATCAAATAGAAGATTTAAAGAAATGTGAATACTATTTAAAAAGGTTGATAAATGAATATGATGAAAACATTAAATAGAGAAGACATAGTAAATGAATTTCATAGAAGCTTTAAGCATCCTATAGATGAACAGTGGACTGTAAAGTTACTAGAGCTACGTATGAATTTAATTAAAGAAGAATCCAATGAAGTTATAGAAGAGTTTGTAAATATGATTATGGACTTAGAGAGAGGTAAACCTATTTCTTTAGTTAGCAGATGCAATCTTTTAAAAGAACTTTGTGATTTACAATATGTATTATCTGGTGCAGCTGTAGCGTTAGGTTTAGACATACAAACTGCTTTCAATAGAGTACACGCCAGTAATATGTCTAAGTTAGGAGAAGACGGCAAGCCAGTGTATAGAGAAGATGGTAAAATAATTAAAGGTCCAGATTATATACCACCTAATTTAAAGGATTTAGTATAATGATATTTAAAGTATTCACAGTGTTAGATGTAGACGAAGAAGAAAACATTGTACCTATAGACGAAGACGGTTATTGTGAATGCATACAAGAAACAATAGAAGACCTACTCTTTGATGTAGATGGAATTAAAATTAAAAATATAAAGGTGACTCAAGATGAATAACTTGCTACCAACAGACTATCAAAATTTTATAGCTACTTCTCGTTATGCTCGTTGGCTAGACGATGAAGGACGAAGAGAAACGTGGGGAGAAACGGTATCTCGTTACGTTAATTATATGCACGATAAAGTTAAATTTTCTAGTAAAGATAAGCATCTAATAGAACAAGCTATCTTAGGATTAGAAGTCATGCCTTCTATGAGAGCGTTAATGACTGCAGGACTAGCTCTAGAGAGAGACAATACTGCAGGATATAACTGTAGCTACTTGCCTGTAGATGACCCTAAATCTTTCGATGAAGCTATGTACATATTACTATGTGGCACAGGCGTAGGCTTCTCTGTAGAGCGTCAATATATTGACAAGCTACCTGAGATACCTGAGAAAATGTTTAAAAGCGACACTACAATAGTCATTAGAGACAGCAAGGAAGGTTGGGCTAAAGGTTTACGTATGCTCATAGCCTTACTGTACGCAGGTGAAATACCCACGTATGATATTAGCAAAGTTAGACCTGCAGGAGCTAGACTTAAAGTATTTGGAGGAAGAGCAAGTGGACCTGCTCCTCTCGTTGACCTCTTTAAATTTACTATAAACTTGTTTACTAACAATGCAGGAAAGAAGTTGACAAGCTACGATTGTCATTCTCTTATGTGTAAGATAGGCGAAGTTGTTGTCGTTGGCGGTGTACGTAGGTCAGCTATGATTTCATTAAGTAACCTATCCGACATACGAATGAGACAAGCTAAGTCAGGACAGTGGTGGGATACTGCACCTCACATGGCGTTATCTAACAACTCTGTTGCATATACGGATAAGCCTGATGCTGAAACATTTATGCGTGAGTGGACTTCTCTTATCGCATCTAAGTCTGGTGAACGAGGTATTTTCAACAGGGTAGCTGCCAAGAAGCAAGCAGAGAAGAACGGTAGACGAGACTCTAACTATGATTTCGGCTGCAACCCATGTTCTGAGATACTGTTACGCCCATACCAGTTTTGTAATCTTACCGAGGTAGTGATACGTTCTACTGATTCTCTGAATGACTTGAAACGCAAAGTACGCATAGCTACTATCTTAGGTACAGCACAAGCTACGCTCACTAGGTTTCCTTATTTGCGTAAGGTATGGAATGATAACACAGAAGAAGAAAGACTGCTAGGCGTATCTCTTACAGGCATCATGGATAACCAAATGATGAATGGCAGACAAGAGTTTCTATCTTATGAGGGAAAGTTGAGCACTATACTACCTGAGTTAAAACAAGTAGCTATAAATACTAATAAAGAATACGCTAAGAAGTGGAACATGCCTCAATCTACAGCTATTACTTGCGTTAAACCTAGTGGCACAGTGTCTCAACTTTGTGACAGTGCCAGTGGTATCCACGCTAGACACAGTAAGTATTACATTAGAACTGTAAGAGGGGATAACAAAGACCCATTGACTAAGTTTATGATTGACCAAGGCATACCTAATGAGCCAGATGTAATGAAACCTAATGATACAACAGTCTTTAGTTTTCCTATGAAGTCACCTGAAGGTAGCATAACTCGTAACGACATGACAGCGATTGAACAACTGCGTATGTGGATGGCATATCAAGAACATTGGTGTGAGCATAAACCTAGCTGTACGGTTACAGTACGTGACCACGAATGGGTTGAAGTAGGAGCTTACGTATACAATCACTTTGATGCAATGTCTGGTGTGTCATTTTTACCACACTCTGACCATATTTATCAGCAAGCACCTTATCAGGACTGCACAAAAGAAGAGTATGACTTTGTAGGTCAGACATCTATTGATTGGACTAAGTTAGTAGAGTACGAAAAAGAAGACACCACCTCTGGCAGTCAAACTTTTGCTTGCAGTGGTGATGTCTGTGAAATAGTAGATATAGGAGCATAAGAAAGGTATGATAGGAACAAATAAGATGAGTAAATTTAGTGAAGGACATCAAGCTTTTAAACAAGGAAAACTTGACAATCCATATAAAAAAGACACTCAATGGAACAGAGAGTGGCTACGAGGCTTTAACAGTGCATACTTTAGAAACTTAGAAAGGGTGGAAAAATATGAATCTAGAAGAAGAAGCAAAGAAGCTCATGTCAATGAGCAAGCTAATAACAGGAATTAAATCAATCAACATAGACATCGTTGACAACGGATACATATTAACTTATAAAGGAATGACAAAAGAAGATAAGATTGAATGCAAAAAAGAAATACACAAATCTTTAAATGATATACTTGACATTATTCGCAAGATATGTCATACTTCAAGACAGTAGTTGTGGTGGCTACGTCAACTTATAGGAGAGTTAGCAAGTAATGCTTTCTCTCCTATTTTTATGGTTGTTCTGGTCCTAAGTCTAATAGTTCTTCACCAAACTTACCATCAAAATCTTGTACGATAGCTTTAGTAAATCCTCTAGAACCTTTATCATATCGTTTTTTAAGTTCAAGTATATTCATTAATAGAGCCAACTCTACGGCTTCATCATTATTCATTCTAGCTTCTTTTAATTGTTCTTTTACATTTGATTTTTCACCAGTTTGTTCTTCAAATAAATTATCTATTCTATCTAAATCTAGTGACTTTATTTTATCTTTATATTCGCCTCTCATATAAAATAGTATGTCTTCATCGTTTTTATTTTCTGCAGAATCAAAATATTTTCTAGCGTTCTCTCTACTAAAACTAGCTTCAGCTTTAAGGGCATCAAGTAACTCTTCTCTTTTTTCTGTCTCGGACATATTCCTATAGAAAGGTGACTGTATTATTTGTTCGTATTTTTTAGGTACATAAGATGACATATGCATACGAGTCATTATATCTAAGTACGTATTCTTTACACCGTATGTCCTGTAGGCTTCATATGGATTAATTTGCAATCTAGACATCTCAGCTTGTAATAAACTTTTCTTAGGTTGTTTTTCTGCTCCCCCTAATTGTTTAGATATAAATGGGTCTTTAAGATATAAAGGATGCGTAGTAAATGGGTCATATCTATATGGGTCGTATCTATCTTCTTTATCTTCATCTCTAAATTCTTGTCTATCTGTTTTGCTAGATGTTCCTTTTATAAATGGTACATCAGGTAAGAAACGTGTAGCTCTCTGAATAGTTGCTCTATCTATTTCTACTAAACCTCCAAATAAATCAAATATCATTACTTCTGCATCTCTAGTTTCTGGAAGTGCAGCAGAACGAGGGTTTGCTTGTCCGTAAGCATCTTTAATTACAGCAGCAGGATACGTTAATGATGCTCCTATATCAGCTAAACCTTTAACTAAATAGTCTGCATCTTGACGGTATGCAGCTTCTACAAAGTTACCTATTGGTCCTTGTGCTCGTAAATCTGTACCTATTAAAAGTTTTTGTATTTGTTTACTAACTTCTGTACCTTTAGGTAAGTTCATTCCATTTTTCCATCTATAGAATAAATCTCCTATATATGCATGTAAAGCTAGTGGTCCTAACATAGCTTGGATATTTAATGTACCACCATCCTGTGCTTCCATTTCATTAAAACTATATCCATCTTTAGCTTTACTAGCTGCAAGATTGTAACCTGTGTATAAAGCAGTAACACCCATAAAAGATTTAGCCCAATCTTCTTCTTTAGTAGTTCCAGAAATAGCTGTTTTAACTAATTTGCCTGTACTTTTATCTATATACACTTCATTTCCTTGAGAAATACCTTTATACAAAAATGAAAAGGGAACATAGTCATTTATAAATTTAGCTTGTGAAGCCACAAATCTAGGAAAAGGCAATACAAGAGTTCCTACTATACTTCTTTTAGTTAAGTCTATAGCTGTTTTTGCTCCTTTACTTAATGCAGATTCTCCTTTTAAACCAAACTGAGTTTGAAAAGATTTATTGTAAGCTTCATCAACTGATTTATCAAATACTCTTTTATCTATTTTATCCCATGTGCCTTTTCTCATTACTTCTTGTAAGTTACTACCTACTTCTTCTGCATTACTAGCTGAAGCTAATCTTCTATTTAAGTTACCTAATAAAACTGCACGTTTAAATTGTATGTCACTAAAAGAGTTTAATACATTCATTTTAGTAGCAAAGTTTATAAGTTTATTACCTAGATAACCTCTTTTATCCATAGCTACTTTAGCTGTTTCACTTTCAATCATACCTCGTTTATTAAATAAATTAGCTAATTCTTTAGGAAACTCTTTTTCTAACATAGCTATAGCAGCTTCTGATTCTGTTCTATTCCAAGTAAGTCTGTTTACTACATCTAATGAACCTTTAAATATACTTCCACCATTTGAATTACCAGTAGCTTTTCTAGCTACATTTGCTGCTATTTGTTCACCTGCATCTATAGCTACGTATACGCCACCAAATATAGTATTACGAGTAGTTGTAGCTATTTGAGAAGTCATTAATCCAATACGAGTGTCTTCTGCTGAACGTAAGAAACCCCAAGTTTTATCCCAACCTGTAGCTAATTCTTTTAATCTTTTTAGTTCAGCTAATTCTTCTTTAGTTAGTGGAACTCTTACTCCATATTCAGATAAATTTAAAGTAGATTCATATAATTGACTTAAAGCTTTTCTTCTATCTGACTTAGCTATTTGACTAGCTACATTTAATTTCTTACCTGCTTCAGAAAATTCTGCTGCAAATAAAGCTGAGAATTGAGAGTTACTAAGTTTGTATTTATCTTTAATACTAGCTACTAAATCTAAAGCTATAGATGTAGGTGTATCAGCTAGTGCATCTTTTTCAAAAGCATTAGCTAATCTATCTGTAAGTCTAACTGTCATTTCAGGGTCTACTATTTCAAATGTACCTTCTGCTTTATACTTTACAGTTTTAGACGGTTGAATACCTAAACCTTGAGATAATTCTACTCCTGCTGCAGCTATTCTTTTTAATGTACTTACGTCAAATCCACCTACAACTGCATCTACAGAATTTACAGTAGGGTTAAGTATTAAAGAACTTAAATCTTTAGGAGGTGTCTGCATACCTTTTCTTACACGTACAGGGTCTAATCCTACGTGTGCTCTATCTAAAGCTCTTAACTTGTTAGTTATAGCTTCTAGAGTAGCTTTATCATTAGGTGTTCCACTTTTATTAGCTTTAGTTAAAGTAAGTTCTGCAGCATCTTCAGCAGACTTTAATCTAATGCCTTTAGCTGTTGCACCTTCTTCTAGAGCATCTAAAGTTTGATTAGCTCCTGCTCTTTTAAATGAACCTGTACCATAAGTTATAGCTCCACCTAGTCCTGCAGATAATGCACCTCTAGTTAATACGTTACCTAAGTTATAGTCGTATTCTTGACCTGTATTCTTTTTAGTTTCTTCCTCTACTCTTTCAGCTATATGACCTGCACCTACACCTAATACTCCTTCAGCACCTGCATTTAATAGACTGTTTTTTAGTAGAGTGCTTTTAACTGCTTGTTGTAGAGCTAATCTTGTGCCACCTGTTTGTGCAGTTTTAACTGCTACTCCACCAACACCACCTGATAATAGACCAACACCTACACTAGCTATTGTTCCTACGTCTGTCGCTACTCCTTCAGCATAGTCTCCAAAAGCATCAAAAAAACCTTCTTTTTTACCTTGATTATTAAAGCCTTCATACAGTCTAGCGAAAGCTTCTCTTTCTTCTTTATCTATTGAATCATTTCTAAGATAGCTTAAATCTTTAGCTGCAGTAATCATATTACCTGCACCTTGTGCTCCTATACGTAAGTGTTCATAGACTTCATCCATTACATCTTCTGTATTCATATCCATTAAATCTTCATCTGTAAAACCTCTTCTTTCACCTTGAAGAAATGTTAAAGCGTCAGATAGTATTTGAGGGTTACTAGCTACCGCTTCACGCATAGTTTTATTTTCTAAGTTTTCTTTAGTCCACCAATCTAATGACATACAGTTTACCTATTCATAAATGCTTTAGAGAAAAATTCTAAACCGCTATTGTTTACTTTATAATCGTTTTCGTTAGCCCATTCTTTGATTTGTTTTTTAATTTGTGTTTTAGATGTAGCACCTGATGAAACTATCGTTTCGCCTAAATTTTGTAAATCATTAGGTCTTATATTGCGTAAAGTTTTTTCACTTAATATTTTTAACGGTACGTTTATCTTTACATTTTTCTTATCTAAGATTTGTTTTAATTTATCTTTAGAAGGTGCAGGAAACTTAAATAAATTTTTAGCTACAGGTTCATCAAAATAAGGTTCAGGTTTAGACATTAACCCCTTAGAGTCATCTCTTGTTGTTAATCGTTTAAAAGCTTCTGCAATTTTACTTTTAGATGTTTCAGGAAATGTTTCACTTTGGTCATCTTCTTTTTCTTCTTCAGTAGATTTTACAGATGGAAACATTCTTTTTAATGCACTTCTACTTTTTCCTTGTCCATAGTCTTTGCTTGTGTCCGACAATTCAAATAAATCTACTGTACCATTTTCAATTAATGAAGAAGAAATTAAATCTAAATCTTCTCGTTTAACTCTAAAAGAAGATGGAAAACCTTTTACTCTTATTTTAACATATTTAGAATCATCAGCTAATACTTTAGCGTTTCGTTCCCCTGTTTTTTCATCTTGTCCAAAGATACCTTCTTTTATTTGTTCTTTTATATAACCAGAAAAACTACCGCCTACATTAGGAAGTTTAGGTATTGTATCATTTATCTCTCCTAAAGTTGGTGAGTCTGCACCTAAATACAAATTTGACATAGCATTGTCTTGTTCTGAACCTGCATAAATATTTTGTTGCATATCTGCTGTTAACTTTTCATCTTCTGTTAACTTAGGTGCTTCTTTAAATACCTTTGGTTTAGATGCAGATTCTGTATCTACTTTAGAAACTTTAGGTATAGAGCCATCTTGTTGTATAAACATTTTTATTAAGTCTAATTTAACAGCAGGAATTTTATCAGAATTTATTTTAGAAATTTCATCATTTATCTTATTAGTAGTTTCAACAGAAAGAGTAGACAAGTCTACGCTTAACTCTCTAGCTACTTCTACTATTTGAGATTTTATTTCAGGTTTTGTTACAGAAATAGTTAACTTACTATTAGTTACTGTTTTTACATTAACTTGTCCTTCACTTAAATCCCCTTCTCCAACTTCTCCTTTTTTAAATCCTAACTGTTCTTCTTCTTTAGGCACAATTACATCAGAAGAAAAATTTACAGGTAGATTGTTATTGTCTGATAATTTTTTTAAATTACTAAAAGCTTCTTCTGCAGATACACTACTGTCTCCTAAAGCTTGATTAACTAAAGCAAGGGCTTGTCTATCTCCTATCTCTCTACTTAAAGATGTATACACATCAGAAGCCTTAAAAGCTAATTCTTCTACTTTAGATTTTAAAGCTATTTTAGCATCCCCTTTTAATGTACCGTCTTTTGTACTCATTATAGCACTAAAATATCCACCTTGATTTGAAAAACCGTCTACCTCACTAGAAAATTTAGTAGCTACATTAGTAGTAAAGTACTTTTGATTACTGTACACACTAGCAATCGTATCTCCCCCTGATAATGCACTTAAACCTTTACCTGTTGTTACTGTATCTAATCCTTTTACTTTTCCTTGTCCTGTAAAACCTATTCCTTGAATTAATTCATTTACTGGCAAACCTCCATAGTGAGCGTTCTTTAGATAGGCTTCTGCATTTTGTTGAGGGTCTACTTGAAATCCTGCTAATAATAAATTTTTACCAAACTTAGTATCACTAGGTTTACTAGGGTCAGCTTCTTCTCGTTTTTGTTGTAGTCCTGCTAGTTGTTCTAATCCTTGTTCTAAGTTCATACCTGTAGGTAACGCATATGAATTTAAACTTATCATAGAGTTTAAATCTTCTGCGGTATACTTATTAAGTTTACTTGCTGCTCTATTAACTACCATTTTATGTACAGTTTTTAAATCTGCTCCACCTTTACCTGCAGCTAAAGATAATAAGTAGGCATCACTTAACTGACCATTAACATTTTGTTTAATTTGGGCAATCATATTTTTGTAGCCTTGTGCTGTAGCTTTCATCTTAGTTCTAGCTTGCATACCTTTAGTTTTAGCTAACAACATTTGTTCATCTATTATCTTTTTTCTTCTAGCACTTCGCTCGTCTATGCCTTTAGCGAGTGACTTCATTAATCCTACAGCAAAACTCATTTTAATTAACCTTTCCCATTAGACCTTTTCTAGGTGGTTCTAATTCACCAGAAGGTGTAGCACTCATCTCTATATCGGATTCTTCAGGCTCTATAGTTTCACCTTTTTGTTCTAGTGTATCTTCTACTTTTTGCATTAAAGTTAATCCACCGTCTTCTTTTATTTGTCTAGCTGTAGCACCTTTTAACTCAGCTTGAATTAAATTAGCTAGTCTAGCTTTTTCTTTCTGCTCTTTAGCTTTTGTTCCCTTATCTAAATCTGCTATTTTATCTATATAATCTATTTTCATTACATCTGCCATAGCTTTTAGATATTCGTGAAGCATAGGATTAAGAAGATATGAAACATCTAATGTATGCTTGCCTCGCATAGTACCTTGCATAGTTGTAGTTTCAACTATTATATCTAAAGGAACACCTATTTCCATCATGTTAAATAAATTATCTTTTGTGTCTTCGTCTTGAAGCATGTTAAGATAGTCATCTAGTGCATCTTCTACTGTATCAAACTCAGCAGGTTGTTCCCAAGGATAGTTACCTAGTTCTTTAGTTAATGACTCCCCCGGAATAGGTGCTTTAAAATTAAACATCTTCTTTTTCTTCCTTTTCTTGTTCTAACTTTGCAAACTGTTGATTATCTTTTTCGTAATCTTTTTGAGAAAACATTTTAAATGGAGCAGAATCAAATCTACCAGTTTTCTCATCTCTTACATAATCAAAATAATTTTCTTTTCCTATAATGCCTTTTAAAGAAAACATAGATTCTGTTCCTTGCATATCTTTAAATACCTTATTAAAAATTTCTGTACCATCTTCTGCAAGATAAGATACTCTATATCCTTTTCCTCGTACAGGTCGAATACTTACTCGTTCTATTTGTTTTTGACTTTCATCTTTAGCTAAATTATACTCAAATGCTCTTCTATTAGCTAGACCTCTAACAGGAACTCCTTCTGCATTAATAGCGTCTAATAAATTTTCAGTATGTATTTTTATATATTTTATTCTTTTTTCTTTATCCGTTGTATTAGAAGCTAACTTTAAATTTTTAAACCATTCGTACTCTTCATTTATCATACTGTCTGCATTTATTAATGTGTAAAACATAGCTTGTCTCTCATTATCTTTTAAGCCATCTAAGTTTACACCTTTATCTTCTAATCTTTTATCTATTTTTTCCATATATTTATTATAAAATATTTTTGCATATTCTTTTGGATTTTCTTTAGACATTACTTTAAGTTGTTTAGATACAAAACTGCCATCTTCATTTTTAAAACCTAAGTTTTTTTCTGCTGTTTCAGTTATTCCTGAATAACCTGTTTTAACATCTGTTACTTCATCTCCTTCGCCTTCTAAACCAAACAATATTTCCATATTTTTATTTGTTGTGTACCCTTGAAACGGTATATCAGGTTTTTCAGCTTGAAATATTTCTTTAGGAGTTTCT
>VMHT01153953.1_pt1 | contig 11265 bp, 3 predicted proteins | sample 4693611 | NCBI WGS metagenome assembly VMHT01 (sample SAMN12280063, study PRJNA550983) | marine metagenome | isolation source: seawater sampled from same location over 5 years 0.02-0.2 micron viral filtrate | place: USA: collected off the coast of southern California halfway between the port... ... | reverse complement strand
TAGATCAAACTGACATCCACAACGAACTTACCTTTACGCGAGAGAACTCTCAGATTCTTATCTCTCTTGCTAATGCAAGTCGATACATCAAAAGCCTTGTAATTAGTGATGCTCGAGGCAACACGTTGATGGACGGGTTTGCTGATCAGGTAACCAGCATTGTTAATTTGCCTGATGCTTCTTGGCATGGTTACACCGTACTGGTGGCTCCAGACGGCACGTCTGACCAGAGCTCTTATTACCTTAAGTTCAATGCAGAGGGTACGACAACTAACGGTACCTTTAATCGAGGTGTGTGGGAAGAGAGCTCAGGTTGGGGTACTCGAGGCAAGTTTGATGACAACACGATGCCTCATGCCTTTATCTATTACAGGAACGATGACGGTTTGGTGCGGTTTACGTTCCAACCCTTTAGCGGTGCTACTTACACTGACGGCAGTACCTCGTTTGAAATTGCTGGGTGGATTGAGCGTCTTTCAGGAGATGAGGATGAGTTACCAGGACCTTCGTTTGTAGATAACAGCATCAACGATGTTGTGTTCTTTAAAAACCGTCTTGGTTTTGTAAGCGGGGAAAACGTCATCCTTAGTGAGGCTGGTGCCTACTACAACTTCTGGCAACAATCAGCTCTTGCTGTTGTTGACACTGACACTATTGACCTAACGGCAGTCAGTAACGACGTTGCTGTGCTGAACTATGCACTGCAGCAGCAGGACGAACTTGTGTTGTTTTCTAATGAAAACCAGTTTCGTCTTTACTCTGGTGACAACGTTACGTTTAGTCCAGAGACAGCCTCTGTGGGTAGAATTAGTTCCATCAGTATGGAAGCTAAAGTTAAGCCACAGCAGGTAGGACCTCAGGTTATCTTTCCAGTAAAAGAAGGTGACTTTACTGGTCTGCACACCTTCATTACGACTGACCGAACCGTTGGTATTAACCTGGGTCAAACAGCCGTGATTACGGAAACAGTACCTAAGTACATTTCAAAGGATTTGGATTCGCTTGCTGTTAGCCGTACTGACCAGTACCTTGTAGCTCTTAGTAAGGACGACCCTGCCGCTCTATATGTTTACCAGTTTTATTGGGAAGCCTCTGGCGGCTCACTGACTAACCGACAGAACGCTTGGAGCAAGTGGACCTTTCCCAACAAAGAGCTGTACTGGTGCGACTTTATTGAAGGCACCTTGTACACTCTTAGCAAGTATGACAACAATGGAACTGATGAGTACTATTTAGAGGGTATCAATGCTTCTCGACCTCCTCAAAACCCCAATAGCCTGTTTCTTCTGGACCGTCAGCTTTCTAACAGTATTACTACTGACCTGGGTGCTGTAACCTTTGCTTACAATGCAGCTACAAACAAAACTACAGTCAACCTGCCCTACAGGACAGTTAACGTAAGTCAGTTTGTGGTTATTAAGAAAAATGCAAGTGATGCGTCAGAAAGTTCAAAGCGTTGGGTCGTCGCTAAGGCTGTTGCTGCTGGTGTTACAAGTTTTGTCTGTGACAGCTTGGGAGATTTTTCTAGCAGTTCTTGGGTCTTTGGTGAGCAATTTACGTTTAAGTTTCAGCCGCCCAAACTCATGCCTTACACCAGAACGGCTACCGACAATACTTTTATTGGTAACCGTACTGGTCGTTTGCAGCTTCGATATATGGATACTTATTACAACGATGCACGGTACTTTGCAGTCGAAGTCACACCTAAACACAGAGATAAGGTTACTTACGAGTTTGACCGACGGGATCCACTTAACGGCAACATTGTAATTAGTACTGAACAAGATTTTGAGCAATCTAAATTTAGAGCTCATATACAAAGCAAGAACGACCAAGTTACAGTAGAACTAGTGAACAACAGCATTGACCAGGCTAAGTTCATTGCCATTGAATGGACTGGTCTGTATTTTGACGTTGCGAGGAAATTTGGCTAATGGCTCAAGAACAAGAACAAGGTGCATCCACCTCACCCACAGAATCCGGTTTTTGGGACAACTTTGAAGGTGTAACATCTCTTGCTACTGGTGGCCTAAAAATTGCCACTCAGATTTTTGGGTACCAAGAAGCCAAAGCTAGAGCTCAGATTCAAACAGCAGAGCGTCAACGACAGTATTGGACTCAATGGGCGCAAACCAACCGAGAAAATTATCGACAGTACGAATACCAACTAAGGTCCTGGTATAGGTCTTCTGATTATGTAAGTAAGTTTAGGCAGTATCAAACTGATCTACAAAAGCAAGCTGCTACCTTTAAAGGAGAGGTCAGCACTGCTGCTACTGAAAACTTTGCACGTCAGTTGGTAGATCTGGAGGGTCGTTTCTATGAAGAAGAAGCCCGCGATGAGATGCGAATCAATACTTTAATGATTGATAAATTTGTTAAAGAAAACAAAAAAGCAGCTACAGGTCAGGTTGGTCGCACTGTGACTCGATTGAACAACCAATACAATCAAAGGTATCTGGGAAATATTAGTAACCGTCAGATTACTCGTAAGTTTCGTATTGCTGATAAGCAGTCAGCAGCACAAGCTCTTAACGTGGCACGTCAGAACACTGTTAACTCAGCCAAATTTTATACGCCGCAACCGATTGCTGATCCAATTAAACCAATGGCTCCAGCTAAAATTACAGCAATTGAGCCTGCTAAAGTCCAAGGTCCTAGCGGTAGCGCCCTTGCTCTAAGTATTGGTGAGATTGGTATTAACACGTTAATGGACTATAAAAACTCCCTTCCTGACGCAAGCGACGATTCTTCTTCTTCTGATTCTTCTGATTCTCCTAATTGATAATGACAAACAGCTTTGGTATCACTCCCCAGCGTCAGATTCGTGAGCAAGTAGCTCGTCCTGAAGCTCCTACAGAACTTGCAGCACCTGCTGCTCCAGCCCAAGAACCACAACAGGTTGGTGGTCAGTTGCTGGACATGCGTAACTATGTACCAGATACGCGGGGCCAAGAAACTATTCAAAAGATTGCTACGTTTTTGCAGGACCAGGGGGTGTTTGATCGTTCCATCGACATGATGCGCGAGGACTACATAAAGAAAAGGAAGAAGCAAGCAGAAGATCTTATTGAAAAGGAAGCCACTGCTCTTAGTGATACCGCTGAGCTTGGTCAAGAAGCAGAAGAATTGAGGAGTCGTAAAAAATTTGAAGCTGCTAGAGAGACGCAACTTCGTAACCCTTACGTCAACTTCTTTTACTACGGAAACAAAGCAACAGAAGCTGGTAACCAAATTTCCATTGATCTAGCTGCTTGGGGCCAAGATTCTGCTGAGAACCTTTCTTACATGGAAGACCCAGCAGACCGTGCTGTAGCCATTACTCAAAAGGCTGCTGAACTTAAGAAAGCCTACGCACACCTTCCTTCTGATTACGTTGCAGCCAAAATTGATCCCAAGATTGCTCAAACTAAAGTAGAAATTAACAAACTTGTAGCTAAAGAACAAGTTAAGCGTAAGGACGAAACTCGTATTACAGGTCTATCTGACGTAGTTAGGGACTCGCTAATTACTAGTGCCAAATTATCACAACAAGGTGGTCAAACTGGTTTAACTATTGGTGATCAAGCAGTTGAAATTGCTATTGGTAAATTCTTTGAGTCAGCTACTGGTCAATACTTAATGGACGAACGCACAGCAAACAAAATTTTGTTTGACGTGCTTCCTGAAGTTTTTATCGACCTGGACGGTGATCAAGAAAACGATCTTGCTTCTCAAGTTACATACAGAAGCTATCTTGCTGCTCTTGATAAGGTCAAAACTAGCGACGGTGTGAACATCCTTGATTTGGTACAAACCAACGCACAAGGAAAGCGCACAACTCTTCGTGAGGCGTTGCAAGCAGGTTTGCTTAACCAGATGCAGGTTTACAACAAAATTGAACAGGCTGGTACAAAAGAGTTACAGGGTGTTAAGGCTGAATATATTTTGAATAGGGATCGTTCTATTAAAGAATGGTATACCGCTAACCCTAACCCTAGTAACGACGTTATCGTTGCAAAACGGGACGAGCTTCTTAATCAACTTGACCCAGCTACGCTTCCTGATGGTCTTAACGTTACTGATGCAAGAAAAGCTATTGAAAAGTTATTGCCATCAGTAGAGCGTAAATTATCTGACAACGAAAAACTTTCTTTTAGTAAAACTGTTAATGCCTTAATTGCACAAGGTGTTGTACAAATGCCTGAAGATCTTGAGGAAAAACTTACAGGAACTGATTTTTACTACGACGCCAAAAAGAAGTTTCAAGAAGCAGAAATTAAATTCCTTAATCCTGACATCGACAAATACTCTGAAAATATTATGGACGACCTTGTTGAGGGGGTTGCTCAAAATATCTTAGATAAAGACACAGATGTTAGGGCTCTTGTTAGCCAACAAAAAGGTAAAGTTCCAGAACAGGTAAAACTTGCTCAAAAGGAAGCAGCCAGACGCTTACGTGCTGAAGCGTATAACGATGCTCGAGCACGGCTTGCAGCTCTTACTCCTGAACAAATTGCTGACCCTGCTGAAAGAAACAAGGTTCTTAGTGAACTACAAACTGATTACTACAATCGGGATGCTTACAGCAAAGCTGATTCATATTTTCAATATTCATCAGGTCAATATATGGATCGAAAAGTTCCATACCTTAGTACGGAAAATTACAGCCCAACAAGTGGCTGGGACATCAAACTTAACGACACTGACAACGGTGGAGCCTGGTCTATTTCTGCTCGTACACAATTTACTAACGATGCAAACAAAGCTAGGTCTTACTTAAAAGAAAACCTTATATTTACTGAAAACCAGCTTGGTGAGCTTTACAAAGCTCTACAAACCGGTAATACTAAGGGCCTAAGCATTGAAACACGCCAACGTGTACGAAATTATATGTACGCTTTTGATCATCAAATTACCCCAGCTCAACTGATCAACACACAACTTGAACGGTTTGTGACTAAAGGTGGTGGCAAGATGCCTCCTACAAGCAAGCAGTTTAACGACAGTTTGAACAGGCTTGGTAAAACTGTGATGTCTCCTGTTGCTCAGACTGGTGACAAAGCCAGCGATTTTCAGCTCTACCGAGGAGACAACGACCACAGTCACTCTGCTAACAACGGGTTTGACTTCACCATCCATCGTGGTAACTTTGTCCAAACCCGTAACCAGATGCCTGCACCGTTTAGCGGTAAGGTCGTGTACGCCAAACAAGTTCCAGGGTTTGGCAACACTTTGATTATTGAGGCTGAGGATGATGGTCCTGGTTACAAGGCTGGTGATCGCTTGCTGGTTGGTCACAGCTCTGTGATGCTGCATAAGGAAGGAGATCAAGTTTATGCAGGTCAACCCATTGTTATTGCTGGTGACCAATCTCCAATGAACTCTGTTTCTGGGATGTCTGGTACTGGTTCTGGTGACCCTGGACACCTGCACGGACAGCTCCTTAAAAAGCCTGCTGCTGGCTGGCCTGGTCCTTGGGTTGACCAAAGGGAGCATGACTACCCACAGCAGCAACAGAATGAGTTCTTCAAGTTAAATGTGATCCCGTTGTTTAAATAGCGTTTTTAAGTTATATCAAGTAGTTTGGAGGAAGCGCCCTAACGATTTGGTTTAAATGCCATACATTACGCTTCCTGACGGAACTTTTGAGTTTGTAGAAGATCAGAAAGAAGCAGACACTCGCTGGGCAGAAGCTTGGGATCAAAAGCCTTCTGAGCCTGAACCAGCGCCTGCTGCACCACAACAACAACAGGAACAGCCTGAGGCAGAGGTAGATGAAGAAGACCTGGAGTTCAACCTAAAAGCTGCTACCGAACTGCAGGAGCTGGCTCGAGTTAGTGCAGACTCTTTTAGAAAAGTTATTAACGCACCCCTTGCCATGGGTGCAATGATTGAACGCACCACACGACGTGCTGGTGGGTATGGTGGTTTTGCAACTGGTGGTACTGGTCCGCTGTTGCCTGTTGATGAAGAAGAGTTAAAACAAAGCATTGATGATTCTGCTGTTGCTTACGAAGCACTCATTAAAACTGGTAAAGATCCTGAAGGATTTAGTTACGGTATTCGTCCTAATGTTCCTATTCTTGGACCTTTGTTTAGTGAAGACAGTGAATTTGTAAGGGAAAATATTAAACCTAAAACTTGGTTCGGAAATCTTGCATCAAGTATTGGTGCTGCACTTTTATTTGACAGAGGTGTTTCGTCTATAACTAAAGTTCCTGCGGCTGTTGGTGGCATTATTTCTACGGCGCAAGTTTTTAAAAACGAAGGATTTAAACAAGGCGTAAAATCTACCGCTCGTTATTTAACTACTAGAGCTCTTCCTGAGGTTGCTCAGGATGCAATGTTTTTTAGCCCTGAAACACCAGAAGCTATTCAGATTGAAACTGACAAGATTGCTGATTTAGAAACGCCAGAAGAACGTCTTGCAATGATGCAGACGCTTCTTGCTGAAAACGATTTTGATTTTGATTACGGCGTAGAATCTCTTAAAAATCTTGGTTGGGGTCTTGGTGCTGTTGTTGGCTTTGATACCGCGCTTGAAACTATTAAAGTTGCCAACAAAGTAATTCGCAAAATACAGACAGAAAGCAAGTCTTTTGATAAAGGATTTGAAGAGGTTTATCAAACAGATAGTCCTCGCTTGCAAGAAATTGCTGGAGGCGATGCTGAGAAAGCTGCAACCCTGGAACGTAATAGCGATTTGGGTCGGATCTACACCGACATGACCCGTCGGATTGAAGACAGCGTAAAGAACATTTCTTACAGCGCCCGTGTGGGTGGTGAGAACTTTGTTACTCGTCGTCTTGAGTACGGTGATGAACTACGTGAAGCTACTAAAGCTGTTGACGAGTTTCCTGACATTTCTGGTGATGTTGATGCAGTATCAAAACGCATCGAGACTTTGCAAACTGAGGCAGGTGTAAAAAACTTGGAGCAGCTACAGCAAAAGATGACCATGCTGGACAAGCGTATTGCTAGCTACGAAACTGCAATCCGTAAGGATCCTGAGTGGATCAAGAAAAGCACTGGTACTGGTAAAGCTAGAAGCAAGAACCGCAGCAAGTACAACAAAGCAACTCAAGCGTTTGACCGCCTTGCTGAGCTTGATCAGCAGTACGTCCGCATGAGTGAGTTTGAGGAATCATTGACTGCTCGTGAGGCTGCCTTTGCACGACTTGGTAAGGTTGCTTCTGAGGCTGACGACGCTTCTCTTGGGTTCCGTAACTCCTTAAACGACGCCCGCATCCTGGTTAATTCTCTAAACAAGTTAGACGAAGAACGGATTGCACTGTTGCGTGGTCGTAATCAACAGCTTATTCGTCAGAACCGCCTGGACGAGGTCAACAACGACTACAGCTTTGGTGGTGTTTACGGTGAGTCCTACGGTGAGCTGAAGGATATTCTTAACGCTGCTGAAGCTGCTGTAACTACTGACAACTTAAACGATGAGTTTATGCGTACCTTTGTGGAACGCATGGATCAGATCCACAACAAGATCATCGAGAACGGTGGTCAAGCACCCGTTGTACCTGAGTTCCCAAGAGGAACTGCAATGGACGACGTTATTGCAGAGGCAGAGGCAGGCGTCAGGATGACTGGCGAGGAAGCATTGCCTGAAGATGCAAATCTATCAATGCCTACCACTGCAGCTTCTATTGAAACTAAGGTTCCTGTTACTAAGCAGCCTGACGGCACCTTGGCAATTGACAAGGACAAGATTATTGCTCGTGAAGAACTCAAGAGCATTGACCCGAAACCGCCGTCTGTTGCTCCTAAACAGGTCATCGACAAGACCAACAAAACTCTTGATCGTATGCAGGATCCCTCTGCTACTAAAGAAGATCTCAATGAGTATCTTGAAAACTTCAAGCAAGTGCAAGAGGAAGATGCACGGTTGATTGGAGAAGGCAGGATTGAAGATGCTCTGAAGCAAACTCGTCTTAATAATACAAACAGTATTAAGTACGCAACGTCTTGGGACAACGCTTCTACTTTGTCTGCTGTATTTAAAAAAGGTATGGAGAAAGCTGATCTGCCTGCACAGACAGCTCTAGCAGCAGAAAAACTTTTTGCTTTGGCAGGTCCTAACCGACAACTTGCTCGTGTTGCTGAATACGTTGAAGCTGGTGAGTACGGCAAGCAGGTTCAAGAAGGTCTTAACTTTGTTATGACCACAACGTCTCTTCTTGATGAGTCAGCTCGACAAGCACTAGCAAATGCTCGTGATCTTCGTAGGATTCTCAACGGTACAGAAATTGAGGGTCTAGATAAGGTAACTGCTTTGTCTAACTTTGCTTCTTCTTACTCGGAGCTGCAAGCAGGCATGGTTGCTGTTACGCGACTAATGAACGGCTTTGGTCACGGTCTTCGTCTGTTTGACGTTCGTAACCGTTTAAATCCCACAATGCTCGAAGAGCTAACTGCAGGAAAACTTACTGACAATTTTGTTTCTCAAGTTAACAAAATTGGTGGACCCGAAAATTTTGCAGAAACATTGTCTAACTACGCTAAAAAAGCCAAAGTAGAAATGGACGCCACTGTTGGTTCCTTCCTTAAGAAAGTAAAAGAAGGTGGTCCTGTTACTGACGAAGAAATTGAAGGCATTCAAAACCTTGTTGAAAAGGTTTACGAAAGTCGAGGTAATTTAAACAAAATTCAAGATCTTGCGATTACGCAAGACGCTATTCTTGCCAACATCCAAATCAACTCTGCTCTTAGTAACCCTGCCTTACTGCCAACCATTCCTGTTGACGCAGTAGTCAACGGTGCTGGTGAGCTGCTGTCCAAAGCTCTTGTTGGTGGTGTCAACGGTGCCTTTGAGCGTTACGTTCGTCAGGCTCCTGAAGCTGCTGACAAATACATCAAAGAAGCAAAGATTGCTTCTGACACCCTGTTACAACTTCGTAGCGTTATCGGTGAGGCTACCGAAGCTACCTACTACAGGTTTGTTACTGGTAGGTCTATTACTGATGCCTCTCAGGCAGCAAACAAGGCTTATGACATTCGACGCCAGGGCGGTCTTCGTCGTGAAGAAGCCGTTATGCAGGATTTAGCTGCCGAAGAACTTCGTATTCCGTTTATGGACTACGTAGTCAAGCGCAGTGAGATGAACCCAGAGATTTTTGACAGTATCAACAAAGCTCGTGTTCTTACCAAAGTCTTTCATGACTACATGATTCCTGGTGAGGCCTGGAGAAAGCGTGGCATCTTGGGCAAAGCTTTGGGTGCTACCACTAGCGCGGTTACTAAATACACCCCACTTGGTAAGAAGAGCTACTACCCAGGTGGTGAAAACGTAAACATGACTGCGTTTTCTCAGCTCACTGCAACTGCTGACGAGTTCTCTACAGCACTGTTCTCTAACGCTAGTGTCAGAGCACGAGTCCGCAACGAAGTTGACCAACTTATCGGTGTTGGTGCAATTGACATTGGTGACAGAGCTCTTGAAATTAACAAGCGTCTTCAAAAGAGTAATGAAGATCTTTACAAACCAGTCAAAGCTGGTTTTGATCAAAAAATTATTGGTTACTCAGTTAACGACGAACGTATCCTTGAGCTGACACGGGCAATCAACCTTACCGAAGAACTAACTGGTCCTATCGAAGGAACAGTTGAAGACGTTGTAAACGTTATTCGTCGTAACAAGAATCCAAGTATTGCTGCTGCTGGACGACACATTTTTCCGTTCCTTGTGTCTCCTATTAACGGCATCAAACGTGCTGTTCGGTACGCTTACGGTGGTGAAATTTACCAGTTTGGTGCGGATGTAGCACGAGCTGGTGCAAGCACCGTAGCTAAGAATCTTCCTGCCAAATTTGTTCGTCGCATGGACGACGCATCTGGAGGACGGTTTAGTAAAAACGTTATTGATTTTGAAAGCAAGTACTTCAGCAGCGATCCACAAACTCGCATGAAGGCTCAAGGAGCTCTTGCACTTGCAACTGGTGTGCAGGCCATGGCTTGGTTTGTTATTAACGATGGCAACCAAGACATTGCTGGCGGTCTTGAAAGCTCCTACCGAGAGGCTCGGGGTGCTCGGGATCCCTACACCTGGCGGATTGGTGGCTACGACATTCCGTACCGCTTTATCCCGCTGCTGGGTCAAGCACTGGCGTTCCAAGCAAACTTGCGGGACATTGATCAGTATGGTCAAGACGGAACAGAAGACATTTTAGCTCTTTCTATTGCAACGCTTGCAAACACAATTATGGAAGTTCCTGCGTTGGCAGGCTTTGAAACTGTGTTTAAAACCCTCGAGGACATGCAGGACGGTAACCTGCGTCGTCTGACCCGCTTGATTAGCGGTGGTATTTCACGAGCTGGTGATCCCTACGAAAACCTGCGTAAGGTTGTTATTCAAGGTTTTGATCCCCGCAAGCCTGCTGATCCGTCTTCTCGCTTTGTTCCGTTCAGTAAGCGTTTTGTAAAAGAAGGTGAACGAGCAGGAGATAACGTGTTGCAAATGATTCCTAACGAAGCCATGCGGATGCTTGGATCTGCTCTTGAGTACAACCCCACTGGTTTTGTCGCTGAGTCCCTTGCTGACCTGTTTACCGAAAACGTACTTGGTGAAGAAGGTTTAGGGTTCCGTGAAAAGTCTCGTCGTCACCTTTGGTACGCACCTCCTGGTGAAACTGTAAACGCTAACCACGCTGGTGTTTGGTATCCAGTTCAAGCTGTTCTTGGTCGTTACTGGGCGTTCCCGAACAAGATTGACGATCAAGTTAAAACTGAAATGGTTAACAACCTAGTCTCACCTCCACGTCCTGACTTGTTTAAAAAGTTTGGAGTTAAATATGTAGACAATACTGTTCTTAACAACTTCAACGGTTTCCTTCAAAACGAGTTTGTTTACTATGATTCAACTGTTAAAAAAAGTTACACTGGTGCTAACGCTTTCTTAAAAGATCTTATTAAACACCCAACTTATAAAAATTTGCCGTCACTTGATTCCCCGTATCGAATGACTCGTACGTTCCCTCTTTTAATCCCTGGTACACAAAAAGCTCTTGAACCAAATTGGGATCGTACTAATAATGTACGTCGTGCTTATTTACAAAGAGAAGTGCGTAAAATGATGGAAGAAGCCAAGAGACAATTTTTGCGCGGTGACCTTCCTGGGCAACAATTTAAGGCGTCTGACGCACTCCGAACTGCAGCTTTTACTCAAGGTAACTAAATGGCATTTGCATCAATCACCTACACCAGTGCCTCTGGTACTACGTTTGCCCTTACAAACAGTGATGGCAATGCCATTGAGTACCTGCGGCAAGCTGACAT
>VMHT01210486.1_pt1 | contig 11266 bp, 5 predicted proteins | sample 4693611 | NCBI WGS metagenome assembly VMHT01 (sample SAMN12280063, study PRJNA550983) | marine metagenome | isolation source: seawater sampled from same location over 5 years 0.02-0.2 micron viral filtrate | place: USA: collected off the coast of southern California halfway between the port... ... | reverse complement strand
GTTACGTATAAGTTTTGAGTAAAGTTATCGTTTAGATCTTCTGACTTAATAGCGGAGCCTGCATAAAAGGTAGCTGTTAAATTGTCAACGCTGGTTTCTCTGAATATTTTGATTTTGACTCCGTTAGCCGGAGCAGTATTAAATTGTATTGTGGTTGCATTGGCTAATGTAAAAGCCGTTGTATCAACCGCATCAAGACTGCATTTTACGTCTGATGCCTTAAGATATGGAAATGTAAAAGAGTAATTGGTGGTGGAACCATTACCAGTATAGTCATTTTGTGTAACAGCACTCATATGTTAGTTACCGTATTTAATTAGTTTTTTGATTTGGGCGTCTTTGTTTTGTAGCTCAGTTGCACCTTCAACGTCGCCTTCTTTCATTCTTTCTTTAGCTAACTGTGCGTTAATAATAGCTTGTTGAATCAGAGGTTTATCTTTAAGATATTTCTGTTCAGCATTTTTTAAACCATTAATAAGTAAAGCAGTTATCTCTCTGTGTACAGGTGTAACACTTGATTTTAATTTAACTGTATCTTCACCCGGACCACCTTTAGCTCTAAGACCTGTAATGTCTCTGATTATTTTTTGACTACTTCTTCGAGTTGCAATTCTCATGATTTGCTTATCTATACCCATCTGACCCATATAACCAAAGATGATCTGCCTATCTGCTGCTGACCATTCGTATGATCCTGTGCTATCTTTTGCTAAAGCTGACATTCCATTATAACGTATGTCATGTAAGAATTGTTGCCAAGGTTGAACTTTATCACTAAACTTTACAGGGCTAAACGCGTTAACAGCTGCAAGAACTGGATTAGCAGCATCTTGAACAGGTTTTCCATCTATAGGATTTATTTCATCAGGTAATGTACCTTTTAGACCGGGTAGTCTATTCTTAAAGAATTGACCTATATCAGTCTCAATATCTTTCTGTGCGGAATGTATGGCATTAGCTATAACATTTAAGCCACCACTCAAAGGAACCATAGAACTAGCAGCACCAGCTATAAACTGAGAAGCTGCACGTGGATTACCATTAAGTATATCAAAGATTCTTTCTAGACCGTACAATGGTGTATCATTCAAGAATGTAGCACCTACAGTCCATGCTATCTTTGATTGCCAGTTTTCAATAATATGTTCATCAGCATCTTTCATATACATAGCTAAGTCACCTAAAGGTGCAAGCACATGTTCTATACCAATCCATCCTTTATAGCTTACCCACTTGTTTAAACCGGGAATCCATATAGTTTTAGGATCTAGACCCTGACTCATTTGATCTCTTCGAGTCTTTGCATTATGATGTAGATTACCACGTATGTTACCACTTACAGCATAGTTGAATAGTGTACCTACCATAGTATTAGCAAAAGCTTGTCTACCAAGATACTCAGCTCGTAAGTCTTCAAATATAACACGAGCATTTCGTGTCTTAGCCATGTCAATACCATGCTCCGCAAGAGCTGCTGCTATGTCAGCATCAGTTCTAGCATAGATAGTTTTAGAATACTTATTCATGCCGGGTATAGCTGATACAGGTGTATAAGACAATCCAACTTTCATGTAGTTAGAAGCTGTACGTGGGAACGCCATAACTTCTTTGAGTACAGGATAAGCTGTGGTTGCTTCAGTTAGATAAGTTGATAACCCATCATCTGTGTTTAATGCTATATCCTGAGTTAATGCTTTAACAACATCATCTTTAATCAGTCCGTCTTTATCAAAGTATTTAGAATAGTTTTCTTGCTCTGCCTGTTTAAGCATCTTTAAGTTTGGAAAACCTTGATCTTCTAGTATATCTGTATAAGCATGTAAGCGTGATATATGTGTAGCAACATGAGATCCTGTATAAGCATCTGGAAATACCAGACCTGTCATACCGTATCGCATAGCCTTCATACCAGACATTTGTTTTAGGTTAGACATTATCTTAAATTGATAAGCCTTACCCCAGTTACCTTGCTTTTCATATACCTTGACATAATCTTCTAGTATCTGCCATTCTTTATCAGTCTTAAATACATAGTCCTTACGAACTGCATTTAGCATAGCTTTAGGATCATTATTAACCTTCTTCATCAAACGATAAGCGTCTGTAATAGCACGCCTGTTTGTTTCAAATAAAGCAGTGTTATAATAAAGAGTACGTTTTAAACCAGTGATACCACTCTTCGGTGCAAATGGTATAGTTAAAGCATGACCATATGCTAAGTGCATTGTTTTACCAAGTAGCTGTAAACCATTAGTTAATCCAGCATTAAATGCAGATATACCTGACAACATATTGTTGTAACGTACACCCCATATAACCTTAGCAAACAAGTTCATGTTTTTAGGGTCAGGACTTTTGATCAATCCAAGTGGCGACATTTGACTGTCTACCCACTTTGATAACTTCATCTGACTATCTACATCACCATTAGTTAATGAGAATGCATCCATCAAAGGTTTCAAAGCTTCTGGTTGTTCTTTCTTTAATCGTTTTAGTTCTTTAGTAAATGCTTTGTTTTTAGCATGTAGACTATTCTCTACCTCTGTAAACTCAGCTGTCAAAGTTTCGATAGCTTCTCTAGCAGTTGCCGGAGGTGTTTGGTCAAACCAGTTCTTGTTACGTAACTGCCAACCAGATATGTATTTGTTAAGTGCATACTCATCTAGTAGAAACTCAAGCTTTTGTATAATTAAATCCATAGCACGGTTTCTATCTACAGACGGAGCCATTTCATCAAGTGCTCCAGCCATAGTATCTATCTCTCTGCCTAGTGTATCCATAACTCTAGCAGATGATTCAGCAATAGGTCTACCTAAGAATCTGTCAAACAAATACTTAATACCAAATGCTATACCACGAGCTTGGTCTTCTGATACATACTCGACTCTGAATAGTCCACCAAGTAGATTCTTAACATCTTTACTACTAGCAAATACTTCACGTAGATCATCTACAGAAGGTGAGGATATAATATCATTAAAGATACCCCATGCAGCAGCATTCATTTCTTTACTACCGTACCTGATACCATCAACAACAGCATTAAATCTACCTATGTCTCTAGCTTCTTCAGCTACACCCATAACTGCACCACGTGATGTAGGACCGACTAAAAGACCTTTACGTCTCATAGAGTCTGTAATAACAGGTGCTGGGTCTCCTGTAGAAAAGTCATCACCATTCTTGATAGCAGTTGTATCTGCCATATTCTTGGCTACATTTCCGGGAGGTGTGCTCTGTTTAGTTTTAGCTGCATCATCAAGTATGTTACCATTGAGGTCAGCATCTAATCCATTTATATCTAACTCTAACTGCTCGGAATCGCCAAGTTTTCTATCTATAGCAGCTTCGTCTTCAATTGCTTTAAAAGCTTCTTCTTGACGTGCTACATCGTCTAAATTCTTAGTACGACCTATAGTATCTTCCAGAGCTATCTTTTCATTAATAAGTAAATCTTGTGTAGCTCTACTCATGTTTTCATTACCAAGAGCTAGCAACTCGTCTATCTCTTGTAGCCTTATTAAGGCATCGTTGTCAGCACCTAGTTGTAGGTTTGTTTGTTTATAAACTGTAGCTGCTTCATCTAAAGGTTCCATCCAGTCCATGGATTTATAACCTTTCTTCAGATCAGCGTAACCACCAATCACACTACCAAAGGCAGCAAATGGTGCAGCTTCTAATGTATTCTTTAGCTTACGCATCTGTGGACTTTCACTATCGTTAGTTCTAAAGAAATCTATCAATGGTAATCTTCCACCGGGTCCGAACGTTTTAGGAAACATCTGACTAAGATCATCAGTCATAGTTTGCTCTTCGGATATATCATTCAGATATGTAATACCCATATCTAATACACCATGTGACATACCAGTAGCTAGTAACTTGGTAAACCATGGCTTACTCAGTAATGCACCACCTACAAACTTTGCATTAAGTGCACCTTGTACCATGTTACCACCTAGCATACCGGGTATCACAAGTGATGATATACGACGTATGCCTTGATGTGCAGGGTTGTCAAGCATTGTAGCTTTATCCCACGCATCATCTACCTTACCCATGCCGGGTATAAGTGTACCAACTGCATCCATCACAAAGTCAACAGTTCCTAAACCGGGAGCTGATGCACCTTGTAATGTGTTATCTAATATTTTTAATGGATTAGATGAGCCGTACATACTTGAGCCAGCCATTGCCTGACGTTGGTTATCTCTGACTTCTTGAGCAGATAGACCGTAGTATTTCTGGCTAAACTCTTCCTGTTTCTGTTCTTTCAGTTCACCTTTTGGCAGATCCCACCATGCTCTGTATTCATTACGCATGGTATCGTGATTCTTTTTAACATTCAAATCTACGGAGCTGTTACCAAATTTGTATCCGAAAGGAGCAGCGAAAACAGGACTAGCATCTTTAACAGGTTGTACTGGTTCTTCCACTTCTGGTGCAAGAAAGTCCAGACCTTCTAATGTTTGTTCTTCTTCGTTCATTATTATCTCCGTAGAAATTTCTGTATTATTGGATTATTATTATCTATTAAAAACATATGTAAGGGTATACCTTGTACGTCTGCTTCTTTTTTTAAAGACTGCATACATACACCAAAAGCTTGTTTGCTTAAGCTCTTACCATATACACCATTAGCTGTAGGACCTAAATGGTCATCACACCATTCAGCTGCTCCCCACTGTATAGCTGTTTGTTTCTGTGCAGCTTTAGTATCAAGTTTTGTTTTGATAGCATTCTTAAGCTTTACAGCATTTACATCTTCTAGCTGATCTGTTTCAATATGATTTAAAAATCTATTATTATGTGGTTCGTTGTTTAAAAAGTTATAAAAATCAGTTGAGCTTACATGCCCATCTTTAACCTGTTCATTTATTAAACTCATTAAAGATGTCTTACGCTTGTCACCCATTACCTGACTACCAAACTGATTAGTTAATCTGTCATTAATTTCGATAGATGTGATGCCATTAAATACCACACCTGAGTCTCTGACAAATAATACTTTACCATCTTTTGTACGTTTCTGTCTAAATACACCTTGACCACGATAACCTCTTTCATCAAAAGGTTCAGCTTGTCCAGACTTATTGCTAATACCAAGCATAATATCTATTACAGAAACCGCATCATTATAACGTTCCTCTACAGTCTTATTTGTACCAGCTGTCTCACTAAATATACCTAATGTAGCACCAAGCATTTCTCTAGCTTTGTCTGTACTAGACTCGTCCATCACGTCTTCTAAAGAATCAGCTCCTAATACTTTTTGTAATTTGCTTTGAAAGAATGGTAATAGTTTTTCATCAAGACCCTTAACTTCAGTGCCTCTAGTTCGTGCGAGTTCCTGTAGGTCTCTCATGATAAAACCTATCTCTTGTTTATCATCAGTGTAATCTGTAGCCCATGTCATATAAGCAGCCATAATATCACCACTTCTATAGGATTGAAGTAGTGTAGAATTAAATGTGTTTACATCTACATTTTCTGAATCATATCCAATCAGTTCACCAAATGCTTCTCTAGCATATTTGTTACCGTTTGTTGCTTGCCAGTCAGCATAGAACTCAGGTTTAATACTATTGTCTGCATTCTTATATGAACCGTTGTTAAGTTTGTCTATGTATGGTCTTGCTTCAGCCTGTAGTCTACGATCATTTACATGTTCGATAGCCTTAGTGTTAGAGCTATCTGCTGATTCCCATGCTTCACGTAACCCAATTAAAAAATTAGGATGCTTACCTATAATACGATTATGCTTGGCAGTCTTATTACCAGTAGCTCCTGTAATCTCATAACCAAAAGGAGTCTCATCAGTCATACCTAGTACTACTTGTTGGTATTTTATCCAACCAGCTTCACCGGCAAACCGACTATCACCTACAAGACTCTCTGCCCACGAATAGAACTCGTCAGCTTTGTTTAAAGTTATCTTTCTTGCATAGACTCCTTCTTTGTTTTTTACAGGTAGTGAATACACATTGTTCTGTACAGTTTTCCATACAGCTTGTGCTTCTTTGTAGTTTCCAGATTCTAGAGCAGCTTCAATTTGACCTATGCCACCATCAATGGCAGCTGTACGATCCATGTGTTGTTGTTCAAGAGATAGCTGTGACTCTTTTACAAGTCCCTTTTGTCTAAATAACTCTTGTACTTTAAAACCAGTTTCAGATTTAGGATTAATACCAAGTCTATTAAGTAGCTGTACAGCCCTTGTCTGGTATAATCTAGTCGCTGTTAATTTATCAATACCACCTTGCTCTTCGACAGAGGCAAGCATGTCTTGCTCTATACTATCAAAGTTTTGTTTGATGTCATTGAAGAATAGTTTTTGAAGAACAGGGTTACGAGTTTTCATAACCTGTCCCATGTAGTCAAACTCTTGTTCAGCTTCTAAGTCTCCACCTAGTGCTTGTTCGACTAATTTAGTTTGTTGGTTTGCAGCATCGTCTAGTGCGTTGCTCTGTCCTACTCTATTATAAGTATACTTAATTTTATCAAGTGTACCATCTGAAGCTAGAGTGTTAAATTCATCTATAGCGTTAGTTGTCGCTATATAATCTTCTGTATTCTGTGCTAAGGTTTGGAAAGTTTTAGCTAGTGTAGGGCTAAGTCTGCCCCACACTCCAGCTAATCTATCATACTCTGCGGCTTGATCTTTATAAGATTTCTGCTCAGTTTTGTTGATTGCCTTTAAAGCATTACTACGTGCTTTATAAGGTGCTTCAACCTCCAGAGTATATAGTTCTTTGGCGTTTTGTTCTTCTAACTTATTACGCCTTTCCATACCGCTTATCTGCATCTTTTCAATCTGTAGTGATTGACGAGCTTGCTCTTTGATTGCGTCGGTTGTAGTTTTCGATTGCTCTGATATGGCACTTATGCCAGCTCTCGATAATTGTGTACCCCCGAACCTACCACCCTTGCCGTAGCGAGTTGGTTTTTCTGTTCGTCTTACCATGTTATGTTATACTTTTGGAGTAAATCCACCAACTATTTGTGATGCTGCTCCAGCAAGGCTAGTAATACTTGAACCCCATACTTGTGCTGCTGCCGAGTTAGGAGATATCATAGCTCCTTGTATTGGCTGCGGACCAAAGTCATAATCTTCGTATGTTCTAGGATACATAAACTGCGCCATTGGTGTTGGTAATGGTTGTACAGGTGTAGGTAATATCCCGGGATCTAGCATCTTACTTGCAAAAGCATTTAAGTCAGCTACTGTTCTATCTTGTTTAATGTTACGTATTGCACTTTCAGATGCAGTAGTAGCGTTTTGTAATGAGAGATCTAGTAGTGTTAAAGCTGTTGCTGTTTTCAGTGTTTGTACACTTCTAGCTTTTGCTACTGATCTACCCATCTGCCCTCTTGCTCGTATTTCACCTTCGGCTATAATACCATCGAGATAGGCTGTGTTTTTTTCGTATCGTTTCTCAGCTTTGATTTCTTCTAACTGCTGACGTTCATCCATTCGAGCTGATCTTTCTTGCAAAGCATTAAGACCTAACTGACTTTGAAATATAGCGTTAGACTTATCGTACATACGTTCATTCGTATCTTGCTGTTTGTTACGTATTTGAAGCTGATAATTATATTGTCTAGCAGCTGAAGCATCTTTGAACCCTGCGAGTTCTCCTTCAGCTCTAGCTCTTTCTTCTATTTCTCTTACTTTAAATTCACGATTGGCAAGCATTTGTTGCTTATCCATCGCCCACTTTTCTTTGTCGTATTCATACTGAGCTGCGGTAGCATCATTTCTTGATTGCTGTGCATCTTTAGCTGCGTTAGCTTGCTTGTTAGCTCCGTATATACCGACTGCTGCTCCAACTATGGGAGCTATAATACCAAACATTAAGTCCTCCTGTAAAATCTAGGTGAGTATATTCCTTCCCACATCATAGAGTTAACAGAGACGGGAAATGGTGAATCGTTGAATAGTCGTAGTGTAAAGTTAGTTGTTTTCTGATGTATAGGTAATGTAAATATAGTATGATCTGATATAGGTATATCATTAGCTAGATATTGGTCAGCTGTAACAACTGGATTTAGATTATACCATTCATCAAGATATATAAGTATCTCAACACCAGCATCAGGTGCAGTGTTAAATGTAATTTTAGGTATAATACCACTTGTAGTATCTACAGTAAAATCTGTAGTCACCACGTTGTTTAGTTTGACTTTTATCTGGTCATCATCTACATAACTTAAATCTTCATCTACCCAGTTATAAACTGTGGTACTACCGTCACCTGTATATAAACGTTTACCTTGACGTATACCTTTAGATCTTAGCTTAAAGCCCATGACTCCTGATAAACCTACAGCAAACTTCATACGAGCTATTGTAAGGTTAGCAGTAAAGTCACTCTGCTTCATAGCATCATCTATTTTATAATATGTCTTAGGTAGTATAACATCAAAGTCATATTTATAACCGACTATTACATCACTAGCAATACTTGTCAAGTTTTTAAATGGTACTTTAAAATATGTGTTACCGCTTTCTACAACACGCTCAGGTGTAATAGTAAATCCAGATTCAATAAACTGACCTGTAGCTGTAGTACCTTTAATTATTATAATAGGTGTTAGATTTGTAGCATCAATGTAGGGTATAAAACATTTACTAAATTCACCAGTTGTATCAAATGTAACAGAGCTAGCTGTAGCATATAAATCTATACATGGGTTTAGTCTCTGCCCATCATTGTTAACAATAATAGCATCTTCTGGACTCTGACTAAGACTAGCTTTACTTAAAGTTATCTGAGTTCCCTGCTTTGTTACAGCAAAAAATTCATCAGAGTCTGTAGCTATAGTTTGTACATTACCGGGTGCAAGCCAGTTAAACCATGTTTGTAGTTTAAGATCTTTACCTTCTGCATAGGATCTAAAGAAATATATGTATCTACTTGACTGACTTGAGAATGCAATAAACTGGTTCTGTGCACTAGCTATCATGGTATCCATAGTAGCTGGAACCCATTCGTTTACAACTCTACCAATGTCAGCTACTGATGGGTTTTCGTTTTCTCCACGAGTAACCATAGCAAAAACACGAGTATAACTAGGTGTCTTACTAATAAAGTTAATTGTAGTACCAGTATCAACAGGGTCGATAACTGTATCCATCTCGTAGTTTGCAATAGCTCTTATAACTGTCTTAGATGGTGTAAGTATACCATCATTAGATCCCATCAAAAACTGCTGGTTAGCACTAAATAGTACAAGACCTTGAGTAGATGGTAATACACTATGAAGTACGACAGGCTTAGTTGATGTAGCTTTTAGATCAATAGGGTCAGCATCTGTAACTGTTTGTGCTGATGTATGATACATGTTAAAGAACTGAGCAGCCTGACTCATAGACACATTGTCATCAGATAAAAAACCTAATCTGTTGTTATGAAAGAATGCCTGTTCTAATTTATTACCAACAAATGATGGATGTGAGTTAGTCTCATCATCACCTACTGCTCTAGCAGTCCATGGTACACGTGCAAATGTAAACGCATTAGTACCTGTGTTAGATAGTTCGTGAGTCATAGTCGAAGCATCTAAACCTGTAGACATTCCGTGACCTAAACCTTCTGCATAGTAGCCGGGTCCTGATGTACCATTATTTGCTATATATTTTAAAAAGTAACTCTTAGTTAATGCACCACTATTTATAATTTTAACAGTGTGATTATGTATTGACTCTGTAGCTAGCTCACTAAGTGTTGCTACACTGTCTTGAAATACTCCAAGCTGTGTACCGTAAAGTCCAGCTGTACCTGTTAAAGTAAAGTCTGCACCTGTACGTGCTAGATGTAAAGAGTCTTTGAGTTTAGTTACTGTTAGGTTAGAGATACTTAAACCATCTATTCTACTTTTAAGTTCTGTTAAAACCTGATCGTATGTTGATGTACTACCTGATGTATATGCAGATATAGCTTGTCCAGCTACACTTACATTATAAGTAGTACTAGATGATACTCCAAGTAATCTAATAGTACCTTGTCTGTTTGCGTTAAATGTAGGATCAGCAGTCTTAGCAACTGTAACAGTTTTGTTAGTTATGTAAGATTTAGACTGCCTAGTGAGTACATGATAATCTGTACGTGCTCCTGTAAGGTATGCCTGTGCCCCTGTACCGTACGTAATAGTACAAGAAGCCCCAGTTATGGCATTCCATATTGCAATCGCTCCCTGAGACTGTCCTGAGGGAACTGGTGTAATACACCCTATGTATTTTTCTGTGTCATCCTTTGGTATAAAGAACCACTTTGAGTTATCGTATGTAGTGCCTGTAGCTAGATTTGCTATCCACTGAAACCCCGGTCTTTTAGTAAGACCGAAGGTTGGATCAGGGTAGCCGTTGATGCACTCCTCGACTTGACCGGGAAGTTTCTTGTCATCAGATTGTCTAGATACTCCACCAAGATAGTCGTCAACTCGTTGAGTTACTGCTGGCATTATCGTTGTAAAGCGTGAAATGGTTGATAGCTTTGATAGTAGTTCTGCTGTCCTTGAGGGTGTCCAAACATAGTAAACTGACCTTGTTGTGTTTCGTACTCATTCGCCATAGCTCTCATCTCTTGCTCTTGAGTTCTGAGTCGTGTGTACTGGTCATCGTCTCCTACTATTCTACCAGATACAAGTGTAGCTGCTCTGGCGGTTATATAGTTTTGTATTGGTTCTGGTAAATCTACCCAGTCAAACTCCCATGTAACATCACATTCGATGGGGCTATATTCCCATGTGTATCTGTGGTTCTGTCTGTCGTATAGTTTACCTGATCTTCTTACTGCATCGTAAGGTCTGTTCTGTGCATTCTCTGATAACTTAATCTGTATTACGTTATTAGGAATGAGTATTTCGTTATTGTTATCTTTGTTAAACTCGTAGTGGTACTCCTTATTGAAAGTCCATCCTTCGGATTGTACCTCTCGTGACACCTGTAACAGTGTAGCATAAGCAATCGCAACTTCCGGGTTGGTTTGGTCAAGTGTAGTTACAGGAGCCTGACCACATGATGTCAATATTTGATTGATAGCTGGTAGCTCTTGTGTAGCGTTTGTGGTTGGAAAAGGCATAATAAAAAAAGGGGAGCCGAAGCCCCCGTATAAAAAATAAAATTAAGCGTTAGCTGGATATGAAGTACCGAATGCAGCGTTACCTGTAGATCCTACAGCAGCTCCAGCGATAAGTTCAACACAAGCAGCAGGGTTTAAAAAGTCTGCTCCCATAGCTAAACGTCCAAGTATAACGTCACCTT
>VMHT01103384.1_pt1 | contig 11266 bp, 24 predicted proteins | sample 4693611 | NCBI WGS metagenome assembly VMHT01 (sample SAMN12280063, study PRJNA550983) | marine metagenome | isolation source: seawater sampled from same location over 5 years 0.02-0.2 micron viral filtrate | place: USA: collected off the coast of southern California halfway between the port... ... | reverse complement strand
GGACTTTGACGAGAGCGAGCGAATGCAAATCATGTGTTTGCCGATCACGGTTTGGGATGTTGAGTCTCTTGACCGAGATCAGATGACTTCTCTTTTCCGTCGGCTTAACAAAAGCACGGAACTCAACCCCCAAGAGAAGCGACAATCTCGCATCACCTCTCTGGCAGCTTTTGTTCGTGAGTTGGCCAACGACTTGGATGCCAACGGTGAGCGCATCGGCGGCAACGCTTTCTGGCAGAAGTTCTACTCCGTCAAGAAGTGTCACACTCGAATCCACGAAGAACAGGTTGCAAAGTTTGGTTTGATGCTTGAAAAGGGCTTCGATACCAGCACGAACCCTAATCCACTCGACAGCTTCTACGCCTCGAATGAGGATTTTGAAAAGAAGACGAAGAACAAGATGAAGAGGGTTTTGGGTCTAGCTGAAAAGATTGCTAAGGCTCGAATCTCAATCGAAAACAGTCAAGCGTCATAAGGAGGATTTATTATGGCAACTGGTCTTAACTCTGCGGAACAGTTAATGTTCCTTCACTTCCTTGAGATTTTAGATTCAAAGGGATTCTATGCTCGTGGTAACACGAACGAAAACCTAGTCAAGATTGAGGATTATTTTCTCAAGATGCACTCTAGGTTCATCGCCGTGTCTGAGAACACTGCGATGACTGATGCTGACAGTCAGTCGTGCTCTTACATTGAGTGGAAGAAGCGAGCACAGTCACCAGCGAACTATAACAAGGTTCGTAGCCTGTATGTCCACCAGTTGGAAAATGATTTTGATGAGATCACTGGTCCGGACGGCTTCTTAGACATCAAGCGCAAGGCTGGTGAGGTATTCTCTAGCACCGACAAGCTGAAGCTCTACGAGTTGCAACAAGGTATGGAGCGAGACGGCAGCGAGATTAACGTCTACAAGTTGTACTTCGGCGACGACTACCACGCAGATCACGTCAAGTCTGTAAAGGATGGTGGTAAGACGGAGATTAGCAACGGCGAGCTTATGACTGCTGAGAAGAACCTCGCTAAGTCATCGGACAGCAACGAGATTGCGTTTGATTTTCAGGATGTCGGCTCGCCGATCCTGCCTGGCCTTGATATCTAATGAAAAAGATCATTCACGTTAACCAGCACGTTATTAGATCTAACACGAAGCACGGGACTGACGACCCCGTGCTGACTGTTAAGACCTACAAAGAAAATAATTATGCCCACGAGGCTATAATCAAAACAAAAGATGGTGTAGAATTAGCAAAGGTGATATACAGTCCTCATAAGCCACTGAGTTGTGGAGCGAGGGTCTGGGTAGAACTGGACACAGATAATACAGATGTTGAATTAATTGTTAGAAAAGGAGAAAACAATGAAAATGAATCTACGCTGGACTGAGCACTGTGAAGTGGTTCGGGAGTTTCCGGAGTTCATCTTAGACTCAGAGAAGTTCCCGGAGCTAGAGCTTGAAATGCTTCAGGTCCATAACGCTGGTAGTTTGCAGGAAAGAACCAGTGCGTTAGATAATCTAGAGTATAAAATGCATCACACAGAAACAGAGCGTGGTGAAACAATCTTTCAGATGGTCGGACCACACGAACGTGAAAAATATGTGGATTCTATTGTCTATCCAATCACCGAAGAGGTCGGATCTCTTCAACTAGTAGAGGAGAATTAATAATGGACGCAACAAAGAATTTTATCAAAGTTCATGACTTTACGGTCGATGCGGCAGAGTTTTTTCAGTTTGATTATCAAACTGATGACAGTGATCTTTTTACTGAACTTGTGCCAAATCTTGAACAATGGGGTGACATCGGCTGGATGGAACTTGAAGAATACGAGTACGATGAGGCTGGCCAGGTTGCAAACCTAATTACAGAAACCAAGTGGGACTCGCCGATTAGTTGGCTTCAGCAAGCTAGCGCCAACATCCCTTATTTCGAGAACCGCCTGATCACTATGACGACGATCCAGAAGGACGAAACATCTGTTATCGGCGTTGCCATTATGGACGGAGAAATTTTACAACAGAAGACTCTCTTTGAGATGTCTTCAGAACAAGTCGGCAAGTATTATGACGACGACTATGATCAGTTTGAACTTGATCATTTGGATAATCAAATCTGGGACTCTATTGGTCAATTTGTGACCGTTTGCAAGAAATTTTATGGTAATGAAGGAGAAGAGAATGAGTAGTACAATTAAAGCCGGGGATGAAATTTCGGTACACTACAGGGGAACTTTGGATGATGGTACGGAGTTCGATAGCTCTTACGCCCGAGAGATGCCAATCAGCTTTACGGCTGGAATTGGACAGATGGTCAAGGGCTTTGACAAGGCCGTAATTGGTATGACAGAGGGCGAGACTAAAACTGTGACCTTCGGACCAGAGGAAGGATATGGCGCCCCCGAGCCGGATCGGAAGACGGAGCTTCCTCGTGATGCCTTCCCGGATGATTTCCCCCTTGAGGAGGGAGGCAAGGTCCCCCTTCAAGCTCCAAACGGAGAGACATTATTGGGGACCATCCTGGAAACAACTGACGCATCTGTTTCGATTGATTTGAATCACACCTTAGCAGGTAAAACTTTGACTTTTGAAGTTGAAGTGATTAAAGTTAATTGATAAATGTTTAGGACTCTAGCGGCTAGATTATTATTTTTCTTGGCTAGGATATTTCAGGGCAGGGGGATGCTTGTGGGGCAGTGGCTTCAAAACAAAGGCATCCTCCTGCTATCAGGAGTGAAAGTAGAGCGTGATTAGTTTACTTTTAGCGGGCTGGTTGGCTGCCCCCAGTTACGGTGTGAAAGCCAACCTGAGCAACACCCAGGTTCGCCAACGAGCACACCAAATCGTACAACTTTTGCGGAGACAAGACCCAAGGGTTTTACGTTCTGTGATGTATTATATGGAGTGGGTTCCCAAGGTAAAATATACTCGGGAAAGCTGTAAAAAGAATAATATTAAAACCCAACCAGATCCAGTAATGGATATGCTAATGAATGAAGCTGGTATTAAAAGGAAGAGAAGATGAAGAAGTTTAATCTAATTGATATTATCACTATGCTAGGTATTGCAGCATCTATTTTGTTGCTATTGATGTATGCTTCCGGCTGCTCTATGAAGTTTTATAAGCAATCCCCAGCCGATGTCCGCAAGTGTTGTGATCGGGTGAACGCCCACACAAAAGAAATGGACAAGTTTAACCGCTATTGTAAAGTGGCCTTGTTTCTTGCGAACAGTGAAAACAAAAAAGAAGTTGGAAGTGGAGTTCGTAAAGGTGCCCGAGATGCAGTTAATGTGTGTAAGTTTGTCTTTGATGTAGAGACCGATGCTGATCTGTTGGCTGCGGGAGACAGGCAAGATTATTATAAAGTAAGATCATATGTTCTGCCAGCACCATCAGATGAGCCGGGTTCTTGGAACCCTCCTCAGTGTGATCCGGCAGAGATTCATTGCGAGGAGTTCTAAAAATGAGCAACAACGAAGCAGGCTTTGCCTATGAAAATGAAATTATCAATAGTCTTAAGCAAGCTGGACTTGCTGGTGACATCTTAGAAGGTGCCGGTGCTTCTGCTACCGCTGCGGACGCTGACTTTATGTTATCCGGAAAGAAGCACTTAGTAGAGATAAAAAAGGATGCTGACGCACAAATGGGAGGAACTTCTGTACGGTACGATGATGGAGAGTTTGAGATCGTTTCAGACAGCGTAGATGACAGCACTGCTAGCTTGATCATTGCTGCCTTGGCACCCAAGAAAAACCATATCGAGAACTTACTTCGAGCGATTGGCGGCAATAAATTTCCCACCACTTGTGACAAGTACACTTGGACGGTAGCAAAGAATAAAGGACTACTAAAGCCTATCAATTCTAAGATCAGATGTGGGTCTAAATTTATTATTGACCACTATAAAGATAAGGGTATCCACTATATGCAAATCGGTGGCTCTGGACTATTCTATTTGGATCAAAACCCAGCCAATCTTCCTATTCCAAAACTACAGGGAGACATCGATATTGAACTGCGTGCTGGGCGTAGTGGATCATCATTAAATGCTGCTGGCCAACGACGTGTCAGTGGACTGCTGAGAGTGCAAGGACGACTCAAGTTTAACGGTAAATCACCTATCGATTTAGAGAACCCACAGACACTTTTGGCGGCTTGATGGCGCACGATCGGGAACAAGTAATAAAACAATTATCGGACTATGTTGTTAACGTATTAGAGGAGAAGCGAGAAGAGTTCTCTGGTCTGTCTGTCTGTCCATTTGTGAAGGCAGATAGAGTTCGTGACGAGCTTTTCTTGGACGTATTCGACAACACAGTTGACACACTAATTGATGTCGTTTTAAGGTTCGTAAGATCCAAGAAGCGCAGCGCTCTGATTGCTCAGGTCAACACAAATGTTGCGAGCAAAGACACCGAAGAATACCAAGAATTTATTAACTTAATCATAGGCGCAGCGGACATAGGAGACATCAAAGCTTTGTGCTTTAACCCGAACGAAACTATGCTTGCTGTGGAGGGCTACAGCCCCAGATCAAAGGCTCCGCATTTCCTTATCAATATGGCCTATATGCCTGACCTAACCAAAGCCCATCGCAGCCTAAAAAAGACACAGTATTATGATAAAATGCCAAAAGATTACATCAATTATCTCGGCATTAAAATCTAAACCAAACCCAAAGGCACACAATAAAAATGTTATACACACTAAAGGTAGTAGCAACCATGATCGTATCATTCGCTGCTGGTATAGTATTGCATAGAATGTTATGGAGGTTCTTTGACTGGGTGTTAGATGCTATGGAACGTATGGATGATGAGGAGTTATAATAGATGAACTCAGTAAGAGAAGTACTAGCAGTAATAGGGGTTGCCAGTGTGCTTGCGCTGTCTGCTTTTGGTCTGGCTTTACTGCATTAACCAACCGTTCAGCTTTTCGTTCAGCAAATATTGCACAATGACTGCAAAACTTGCACAGTTTGTAAGTATTTGTTTTTATGGATATTGATTTAAGAAGAAGAAGAGATTGCCAGCGTTATCAACTATTTAAGTATTGTCAGCGATTGGCGGCTTTTGGGAGCGATTGTAACCAGTGGGCCTAATACACATATGATGTAAAGCCGTCAAGGGTAAATAAAAGTGAAGAAAAGCAAATAAAAGTGAATTAAAAACTTGACGAATAGTGTATCCGTGATACTATACTGTTGAGAGGGAGAGACACCTAATGTCAGTAGACTTCAAAACCTTCGTGAGCTTAGCACCTTCAGTGAGTGCAGCCAAACTTCCAGTACTTCTCCGTGGTCGCCACGGTATTGGCAAGAGCCAAGTTGTTTATCAGCTTGCTGCTAATGCCGGCTTGCCAGTTGTGGAGCGCCGTGCCAGCCAGATGACCGAGGGTGACTTGGTTGGGCTGCCTAGCGTTGAAGGCAATCGGACCAGCTTCAATCCGCCTGACTGGTTCAAGGTGGCTTGTGAAGAGCCTGTCTGCCTTTTCCTTGATGAGGTTGATCGTGCTACCCTTGAAGTTCGTCAAGGGATCTTCGAGTTGACCGACAGCCGAAAGCTCAACGGTCACAATCTTCATCCTGACACGATCATCTTCGCAGCCGTCAACGGCGGTGAGCACGGTGAGCACTACCAAGTCAATGAGATGGATCCTGCTGAGCTTGATCGCTGGAGCGTCTGGGACATCGAGCCTACGGTTGAAGACTGGTTGGCTTGGGGTAAAGATAATGTTGATGGCCTGATCTGGGACTTCATCAACCAAAACCGTGGTCACCTTGAGCACAACGGTGACATCGAGCCCAACAAGCGGTATCCTAGTCGTCGGTCTTGGGATCGTCTCGACAAGGTGCTAGCAAAGGCTGACGCTTTAGAGGCTGGACCAGTAATGTTCAATCTCGCTCAAAGCTTCGTCGGCTTCGAGGCTGCTGTTGCTCTCAACGACTACGCTAAGAACTACGAGCGGGTTGTGACGGTTGAGCAACTCCTCAACGGTGAGCGGCAAGACGCTCTGGCTGCCTTCTCGCTCAACGAGCATTGCGCTATGATCGAAAAGATCGAAGCTGAAGAGATCTGCGCTGCGCAGTTCAGCGATGATCACATCGGTAACCTTGCTAACTACTTCGTGTCGCTGCCATCAGAAGCTGCGATGAAGCTTTGGAGTGTGATCTCCCAAGGCGGTGTCCAAGAAAACGTGGTCAAGTTCCACAGTGCCAATGATGGTGCTGTCGGCAGCCACCTCTCCAAAATCCTGGGAGCCTAATCTCTCTCTCAACACCTCTCAGGTGACAAGCCCGGCCAAGTGCCGGGTTTTGTTTTGAGGGAACAAATAAAAAGTTGACAGATAGAGTATCCGTGATAGTATATGAATGAGGGAGAGAGACAGTAATGAGTTTTGACTTGAAACTGCATGCTTACCGACTGCTCATGGACGAGCCGTTCTTTGCTGCACTAAGCCGCAAGATTGAGAAGCGTGCTGATTATAACATTCCAACTGCTGGTGTTCGGGTAGATCCCGACTCTGCTCAGTTTGAGATGATTTACAACCCCGACTTCTTTGCCAAGCTTTCTGAAGAGCATGTGCGAGGGGTACTCAAGCACGAGTTCTACCACTTGATCTTCGAACACGTTACCAGCCGTAAGCCTGAGGGCGTTAATCACAAGGCTTGGAATATCGCTGCTGACTTGGCTATCAACAGTCACATCAAAGATGAACTACCTGAACTGGCCTGCGTGCCAGGTCGTGGTCCCTTTGCTGACCTGCCGCTCTACAAGACTGCTGAGTGGTACTTAGCTAATCTTCCTCAGGGTGAAGACAATGAGGGTGAAGGTAAAGAGGGTGACGGCGAAGGTGGTGATGGTCAGCCTGGTGATGGTCAGCCTGGTGAGGGTGGACAGCCCGGTAACTTTGATGACCACTCTGGCTGGGACGATTCTGAGCAAAGTGCTGAGCAGCAAGCAGCCAACCAAATGGCTAAGGAGCGACTCAAGCAAGCTATGAAAGATGCTGCCCAAGAGGCTAGCCAGTCTGCCAAGGGCTGGGGCTCAATGTCTGGGGAAGTAAAACAAGAAATCTTAAAAAGATTAGAAACCAAAGTAGATTGGAAGAAGGTACTCAGGTACTTCATCAAGACCAGCCAGCGTGCTAGCAGAAGGTCCAGTGTCAAGAGGATTAACAAGCGGTATGCTTACATCCATCCTGGCAAGAAGGTTCAGCGGCAAGCAAAGATTGCCATTGCCATCGATCAGTCAGGTAGTGTCAGCGATGATATGCTAGCCAACTTCTTTGGTGAGTTGAATAAGCTAGCTAAGCTTGCTGAGTTTACGGTAGTGCCATTCGATACCGAGGTAGATGCTAGCAAGGTCTTCGTCTGGAAGAAGGGACAGAGCCAAAAGGCTGAGCGAGTTCTTCACGGCGGTACCTGCTTCAATGCTCCTACCGAATATGTCAACGGTCAGAACTTTGACGGCGTTATTATCCTGACGGATATGGAGGCTCCCAAGCCAAAGCGCTGCAAGGCCCAGCGGATGTGGATGACTGACCAGCAAGGTGCCAGCCGTCCCTACTTCAAAACGAATGAGAAGGTTATCGCAATCGACTAATCGATTTTGCGGGAAAGAAATAAAAGAATGCAAAACCTGACAGAGAGAATTGTAGAGTATGAGAACGGAGAGCTTAACCAAGATCAAACCATTCAGCTATTTCAAGAACTGGTTGACAGCGGTTTGATTATGAAGCTGCAAGGTCACTACGGAAGGTTAGCTTTCCAGCTTATGGAGGCTGGTTTGATAACGGGGTGACAGCCCCTGCCTGCCGGTGCCTGCCCCCCACCCCCAATCTATGTCCCATGGTACCCACCTGGCATAGTCTGTGCTTAGTACGCTCATGACACACCCCGAAATTTTTCCAGATTTTGACTTTCAAGGTAATAAAACAAATGTATGATAATCATATTAAAAGAGGAGATATTGTATTTCGTAAGTTCAACGGCGGAGTAAGAAATAACCAGCCTGATGATTCAGTTGTCGGCCTAGTTATTAAAGAACACGGAACTGATTCAGCTATCTCAGTCAATCAGTACCAAGTTCGATTTGGACAGGAAGAAAATGCAAAATGGTATTGGCAACATGACCTCAAAAAAATCAGATTCGGAAAGGATAATAATAATGAATCTTAAAACAAATATCCCAGAGCTTGATCAAGAGCAGGAAGACCTGTTCCTTGCCAGCGAAGTATTAGAGACCTTGGGCAACGAGCCGGGAATGACTACAACAGAGTTCTATACCCAGCTACTCCTTAGTGACATCGACCAGAAGAACCACGAGAGGATCTTCCTCGCAGCCATTGCCATCGAGACTATGCTTCTTCGTGCAGACGAAGATGGCTACTACACTACGCACTAATGGCATACAAATATGATGTCGGCGATCTAGTACTGCTTTGGACAGGACATGGACCAAGCCGTCAAGAGCCGGGCCTTGTAGTAGAGAGAAGAAAAAAAGTTAACTTAGATCAAGAGTACAAAATCAATGTAGCAGGCAAAACTGTATGGAAGCGTGCATCGCTACTAGAAACGTTGTCTAAAGCTAGGAAAGGTTAGTCTAAATGAAAAGTAAATCAAAGCGTCGGCAATCACCGGCTGACAGATTGCGGGAACGGATCGTACACCTTGCTGTGGATTTGGAGTATGCAGGTCGGGAAGGGGATTCAGCATATTCAGCACGGGTAAACAAAAAGCTCGACAACTTGTATAATAGGTTGGATAGTATGCATAATGTTTCAGAAGGGTGACTTCATCGTTGAATACCAGCGGGTCGATCGCACGGGCGAAATTAAATTTGGTGTAGTAATGGACTTAGAGCATGGCTTTCAAGATATGCTGATACTTGATGTGCTGTTTGCCACAGACAGGTTATATACCTTTGCCAGCCATTGCCAGCCTTATGAGGAGTGGTTAGATGAACAAAGGGTTTAGCGCTGGCGACCTTGTTAAGGTTAAAAAAGATTCTTGGTGGCTGAAGAGGTCTCAAACCTTCCGTACTATGATAGCCCCTGACAGCCTTGTATTGGTTACGGATAACATTGAGGGCAGTGAAAAGTTCTTTTATGGCCTTGTCTGCGGTAGTGATGGCGAAGCACACTTATGGAGTTGTGACCAATTTGATTTAGTTCAAGGAGTGGTGCAGTGAAAAAAATTTCAAGAAAAAATTTCGAGATTTTATAATGGGTATTATTGCTCTTATATTGGGTTGGGTTATGATCGGGGCTGCATCTGCCTTTATCTTAGCGGCGACCTTTTTTGATATTGAAGAAAAAAATTTGGAGGAAGACAGCGATGATCTATAAGTCATTGTTTTTGCTTGTGTTTGCAAATATGTTTAATCAAGCGTATCAAATGCAAAACGTTACTTGCCCTAAGTGGGTGCCCGGTACCAATCAAATCTTGCCGGCAGGGGTGACCTTATCGCCCGAGTTAGAGTTGAAGAATCGGGTTCGTTGTTACTGCGAGATTGTAAAGCCACAAGAGCGTGGATGTATTGCTAACAACATCCCGAGAAACTTATGTGAAGCTCGCACAGCGGCCTGGGTAGAAGACAACCTAATGCTACGAGAAAATTTTAGGCGAGCGCAAGCGCCTCTGCCTCAACGTGATAGGATGATTAATATTGAACCGTAGGGGTATGGCTCTTATCTTAGTCTTGGTTATGTCTGCGCTTATTGGTATGAGTGCAATGTTATTATTTTCTACCACGAATATGGAAACCATGATCTCCGGCAATGTTCGGAGGATTAACCAAGCTAAAATGTCATCGATGAGTGGGCTTAACCACTTTACTGCTCTTCGTTTCGATTACGATGCACTTAGAGAGCAAGCTGGCGATCTGCAAACTTTGCAAATCTTATCAGAGACCCGTTTGTCGGATAGAACATTCTACGAAGTAAAGGTTCATTTTTGTTGCGGTCTAAATGAAGGCGAATATATTGTTGAGTCGATTGGCTATTATAAAAAATCTGATAAGATCTTGGCTTCTAAAATAACAAGAGCGTTATTTAGCTCTGGCCAAACTAATTAAACCACTGGAGACGTTATGATCACCAAGACAGACTTTTGGAAATCTATTCGTAGAGGCTTCAAGGATATGAAGCGAGACCAAGAGATAACAGAACAGGTTATGGCTATTATCAAGGGGGATAAAAATTTTGAACCGGAAACAACTAGAGGAAGCCGTCCGCAAAGCGATTAAAAAAATTTCGGACGAAGGCAAATATCAAAATCACGCTCGTGACACCTTCAAAAGAATGCTTGCAAAAATCTCACTAGGCAAAAACAAGAACACTGCCCCGTTTACGGAGCCCACTCATATGGGCAAGTCTGCACCTCCTGGACAAGGAGATCAGTAGTGTTTGAAAAATTTACGGAACACCCTCGCAGCAGAGGCATGACCTACCTTGAACATCTTATGCATGTCAATGATTTATCTTGGCGTTGCCTTAAAATCACTTGGGCTCTTCTTATCCACGGATGGTTTCCCCATTTATTTGAAGACTATGCCTCTAAAGAATTAAAAGAACTGGCCAAGGATGTCTGACATAGACTATCTATAATATGAAACTTTTGATGGAACAGTGGCGTAAGTTTTTATATGAAGGCATCAGCGATGTCGTCTATCATTATACTAACGGACTTGAAAAGGGTGCCAAGATTCTAGATCAGAATAAGTTTTTAGCGTCCGGTGGATTTACTAAAGACGTTGAGTCTGAATTGGGTAAAGGTAAACTTTATTATTTCTCTACCGCAAGAACGGCAGCTAATGCTTACACGGGAACTTATCCACAGGGTGTTATCTTTAAATTAGACGGTCGTGCTCTGGGGCAGAAATATAAAGGAGTTCCACTAGACTATTGGGCAACAAAGAAGCGTTCTTCTAAAAAGGCAGCCAACCTTGACCCCGGAGAGACAGAAGGTTTTGAGGCAGAGGACAGGATACTTTTAGACGAACCTTATATCGAGGATGCCGACAGATACATTGACGAAATACATTTTGCTATTCCTTTATATCGTTTTGAGAAAGGAATGTTTGATGACAAGCCCACTAGAAAAGCAGGGAGTTCCATAGAAGCCTATCAAATGAAAGGTCTTAAAGATGGCGTTGCTGTAGCGGAACAAAGAAACATCCCTTACTACATTCACATTGATAAACAAACTTTCCCCTTTGTTGAGGTCGGCAAGAAGAAGGCACTTACTAGCTTGTCGGACTTTATGGAAG
>VMHT01031755.1_pt1 | contig 11267 bp, 7 predicted proteins | sample 4693611 | NCBI WGS metagenome assembly VMHT01 (sample SAMN12280063, study PRJNA550983) | marine metagenome | isolation source: seawater sampled from same location over 5 years 0.02-0.2 micron viral filtrate | place: USA: collected off the coast of southern California halfway between the port... ... | reverse complement strand
TCTTATATATATTATAGAACAAATGATACTTAATGTAAAAGACCAAAAAATAGGAGATGAAGGAGAATTATATGTAAAAGAAGTATTAGAGAAATATTTAGGTGAGAAATTAGATAAAACTGAGCCATGGCATAATTACGACTTAAAAGGAGAAAATTTATATATAGAGATAAAAACTCGTAGATGTAAGAGTAATAAATATAAAAGTTTATATTTTAGTAAAGCGAAATATGATTTTATAAAAAAGAATCCTAATTATAGTTATAAGTTTGTGTATAACTTATACGATGGTATATATTTATGGAATTATAACGAAGCTGATATATTTTTTTCAGTGGGAGGACGAACAGATAGAGGTAAAAATGAAATAAAAACTCTTTGTAATATACCGACTAAATTATTAAAAAAAGTTAAGTAATAAATATCTTTCTTATTATATATATTAAATATGAATGGAACACAAACATTTATAGTAGAATGTGCGAGAATAAACTCAGTAAGAGTAAATGGAGATGAAGGTGAAGATGCGAATAATACGAGTTCATGGATAAACAAGACAAAGGGATTTTTATTGAAAAAAGGAGACCAAGTATCATTACAGAATGCGATTATTAATATAAGAGGTGCGAATTCTAATAGTATTGAATATAGTGGAGCAGAAATATCACCTACAAATTCATTACAAGATAATTTTATTTACGTAGAAGTGGGTTATTTTTTAGGGAATAATGCGACTAATTCAGTGAGATTACCAGTATCATATACGACTGGGAATGGTGATAAAGAAAAATTACCGACTGATAATGGTAAATTTACAAACGCTGGTGCGACACAAACAATAAATAATAGATTAGGAGAATTCACTAATACACAAATATTTATGACAGATACAACAGACAATAGTAAATGTAAAAATGTATTTGAAATATATGGTATGAACCCAAACTTTAATATAGATGGTGGTAAGTTTGCTAAAATAGATATAGCATATCAAGGGTGGGCGAGAGACCCTACCACTGGGATACTAAGAGTAGAATATCCAAAAGCGAAATTAATGACACAAAAAATACCATTAGAATTATCAAGTGGATTCTTAGACCCTAATAGTATAGCAGATAGTTTAACAATTCAATTACAAAATACAGAACCAATAACATCGTCAGTTGATTTAGTTGAACCAGTTGCTAATTATTATACGGCATTAAGCGGTGGTATAACGGATACGGGACATATACCCATGAGTCAATATAGATACTCTGGGTGGGCGATGAAAGTAATACCAGCGAATTTACAAAGTGTAAGTTATAGTGGAACTAATACACATCGTATATATGGAAATCTTGCGTGTGATGAACCTATGAGATGGTTATATGGAAATCATATTTTAAGTAATATTACAACCTTTAACGGAAGAGGTTTAGGTGATGGTGATGATTTTGATACAAGAATGGCGAAAGCAGATGTAGAGAATAGAAATAATTTTAAATATAATTACCCAATTTTTCAATGGAGTATATTTAATGGTGATGACCCTAATAATCTATCATCGTATAGCTTGTATTCACCATATAAAACAACAATAGGGGGTGATGGTGATTTTGATGTAATAGAAATTACTGGTTTTAATTCAACAAATAATATGGACGAATACAATGATTTTTATGTGAGTATCATACCTCAGACAACCGCCACTGGACTTAATGTAATTAGGAACAATAATAATTTATACTTTACAAGTCAATTCATGGAAGCATTACCAAATCCTTTAATAAATTCACAACTATATACAGACCAAGATGACCCAAGTTTTACGAGAATGATAGTATATAATAGAATCAATCAATACAACGGAACATGGGTAGGACAAGGACACCAAATAACAAGAGAAGTAGCGTATAATGATTTTTTTACTACATATCAGTTCGGGACTGGTGGTGCTGACAATGCGTATTTTACAAGAAACGGACAACAACCTAACGCTTATATAACACGTTCGTTCGCTACACTGGACGGAGTAGGTGGTATAATAAAGAAAAGATTAATGTTTAATTTTCTTGAAAGAACCATACAGAAAGGAGTAGAATACAAACTAAGTTTTAAAACTACTGGTAAAACGAGTGGTGCTTCTACACCCATCTATCCTCGTAATATAGGTGTAGCAGATAAAATAGCTTGTGGATTTCAACCATCTACCGCTGGTTTAAATAGTATAGGTGTAGATAATACATATTCATATCAATTCACAGCGACAGACGATTATACGATAAATGATATACTCACTTTTGAATATACAAATGAGATTGTAGAAACACACTTTCAAATCTTCGTAGAAGATATATCATTTGAAATATTACACACAGATATAGAAGTAGATTATACTCTAACTGATATATTTGATGAATCAAGTGTAAATACTAAATTTTATAAATACCAAAAACAAAGTAGTTTAAGTGATTTACAATGTGTATTAACAAGCAACTCTTTACCATATCAAGATAATTATAATACTGGTAATACATGGACGAATACAAGTGGTAATGGTAGTGATATAGATTTTGTTATGATTTCTGGTGATTATGGTGGTGCGATAGGTGAATATGATTTTTACTGGGAGGCAACTGGGACAACAACACGGATATATGCGAGATATGGTGCTAATGGGAGACAAGGGACAGCATCATATCCGTTTGATGCTGGTGCTTATACGAGAACATGGTCTTATGATGGGACTACATTTACACAAGTGGCGGGAGGTGTAACTTACACATACTCTCGTAATGGTTCGTTAGATTGGGTTGATGTAAATTACAATAGAACATACTCATATATAGGACATGGTCTCGTAGCAAGTAAAGTGGGTAATAACTGGGTGGCGAGTAATGTATTAGGTGGTAATGATAGTAATACAACTATATTATTAAATAATGATGACATTACATATAGTTATTGGATATTTAAACAACCATCATCAACTACTAAGTGGTATGCTGTTAGAACAACTAAATTTAACGGATTAACATTAAGTAATGGTGTAGTTTTAGGAGAAGAAAAATCTAATATCAGTGAAATAAAAAATCAATACAGAAGTGGGACACAATTTTTTAACCTTGTAGGTCAGTGGTATTACTCTCTTGGTAATTTTTACGATTTTTCAAGTGGTAATGATTTTACGAATGTCGTTCCGGGCGGTTATTCATCATTACGATTTACTTTAATTAATGGTGGAGCAAATGCGGGTGGTAATATAGGTTATTACGATGGTTATTGGGCGAACCCAGCAAATTTACCCCAACGTGTTTATTTTAGATATAATCCACAAGGGGATATAACCGCTACAAGTGGGACAGCATATTATCCTAATGACCCAGTTCCTTATCAAAGGAGTTGGAGTTTTGATATAACTAATAGGACTAATGGGACGTTTACACAAACTTTTACCGATGGTTCTACCGCTGAATATACCCCCAGTGGAGCATTAACAATTACACCCCAAAATGTTAATAATAGTATGTCATCTTTTATAGGACAAGGATTAAGTATATTGTTCGCTGGTTTATACGAAAGAGAGTATGCTTATACATTAGCATACAACGGACAAACTATGTATTTTGAAGTGGGAGACCATGAAGGGACAAGTGGTAATTTTTATGTATCACCAGCCCCTTTTAATGTAAATTATGGGACATGGTCTCTTGATGTATCAACTGGCGTATTAACCACTACTAAATCGGTCGGGAGTGATGACTATACACAAACGTTTTCTTTTAGTGGTGCGACCCCTCTTGCGACTACTGACATTGTCTTATACCCAGATAAACAAATAACACTGGGCGGTATATCGTATATTGTTCCTCGTGATGGTGATATGTTTCCAAGTGCTTCGTTTAATGATTTCGGTGATACACAGACAAATTTAGTTATAAGTGATGAGATATTTTTCGGTGCGGATAATTTAGGAGAACAAGGACCAAATGTAAGAAACGGCAACTGGTATAATTCAGTGGGTTCAACAACCATATTAGGACAATGGACGTTTAGTAGTAATAATGGATATAAGTTAGAATTCAAAGACCTAAATGGTGTTATAGTAGAAACCATGACAAGAGATAATATAACAGACCCAATTATAGGATATGGGTGGTTGTTAGTGAAAATACCTAAAAAACCCAATGGAGATATTACAAGTGATTCACAAGCAGTAATAACAGAACAATTCTATATAAATAGTGATAGTAATGATGACGCAAAATTAGATGGTAAAAGTGGATTATATGATGGTAATTATACATTAAACGCTCAGACAGCAACATTTACAAATCTATATAATAGAGATGTTCTCACTGATACGGCAAGATTAGTAAAACATCAAGCAATAATAACAAATATTAAATATACAGAGGAGAATGTCAAGATTATAGAGAACTATTTTAGAAAAACAGAGACATATGAAGGGACAGAAACAGATAGAACATCAATCATAAGAGACATAGAAAATTACTTCTGTGAGTTTGATATAGGACGTAGTGATGATAGTGATGTATCTCATGATGAAACATTTACCGCTGGTATATCTAATAATACATCTAATAAAACGCCAATAGTAGCTGGATATATGAGAGATACTGGTATAATAGGTAGAGATGGAGGTGCTGGTGATTTACAAGATGTAGGTAATACATTTCCACGTAATTTTACATCTAAGGGTATAGACCAAAGAGTAAAATGTTTCACAAGATTTAAAGATGGATTTAAAAATAGGTTAGTAGCAAGAAACCAAATATTACAACAAGACGGCACAATGGATATAGCAACCAAAACTTACGTGAGAGATTATGGTGATAATTTATATGAGAGTGTAGATGGATATGCTTACGCAAAGGCAAATAACGTAGGTGTGTATCCATATCTCAGTGATATAGGTGATAATGTAGAGGCAGTTAAGAATTATTGTATGGTATTTGAAGTATATACAGATTACACTGATGGAGAGTTATTTAAAATACAAAATGGGACGTATTTCGGTTTCTCACCATCACTTTACGACCATAATTACATTGTTCCAATGAACCCAGACCAAAGTAGTATAAATTTTGATGTATATATACCATTAAAGGTTACGGATACTAATGTAGCAAATGGAGATTTTAGATATACTGGATTGATGAATGATATGACTAATTACATCAATATAGGTAGTGATAATCCTTCTATATCTTTCTCTAATGACCTCACCAAGTTCCAAGTGTCATACTTCCACACCGCAGTAAAATTCAATTTAACAAGTGGAGCATCATCTAATTTAGGTGAAGAAATTGCTAAATTACTTGATGATAATATAATATTTAGAGATAGAATACCACCACTGAATAATGGATATGAGAGAAGGATAATAGCAAGACAGAATAACTCAGCACCACTACCAGCACCAGACGCACCATCATATATAAATTTTAATGTAGGTGTAAATGACGCTCAATGTGGTATATACGTGTTAGAATTAAGTGGTTTATCTAATGGTGTAGAACAATCAATAACAGCATCAAATTACGATGGGTGTCTGTTGTATAAACTCGGTTTCAGTTTTTACGACTGGATGCCTCAACGATTTTCACCTAAACCATTCTCTAATAGGTTCAATGATTTAAATTATAATAATACATCATTAATATATAGGAGTAAAGGCATAGCCCCTTTTACAACAAATTCTAATATAAATATAGGTGATACAACTGGTAGTAATATAGCACCAGTTAATAATAGATATGCTGTTGGGTCACCCACAGACCCACCTAATCCTAACAATATACCTAATCCTAACAAAGGAAGTCCCCTATATCAACTCGGTTTTAATAATAATGTCAGTGTATCATTACAAACTTCAAGTGATTTTTTAAATGCTAAATCAATACCAGTCAATATTAGTAGTGCGTTTTATAGAGTCATGACAGACCTACCATGTGATACGTTAGAGTGGAATGCTATGGGTTCATCTTTATCGTGTATAGGATATGCTTTAAAAAATTATAGTAGTAGTTCATTCTTCTTCTCGTATGGTATGGATTTCGGTGCTACTATCACGAGAAATTGTTTTATTACAAATATTAAAACAGAACTGAGAAATGATTTAGGGCAACTTGTAAAGGGTATAGATGGACGTAGTTCAGTTTTCTACAAGATAGTTAGAACCATACCATTATCTAATCCAGAACCAGACCCACAAGTAGAAGAATTAAAAGATATAGAAGAACAATTAAAAGAATTAAATAAAAAAACAGATACATCTAATACAATTGAAACAATTGAAAATAACATATTAGAAGATATACAAGAACCAGATACACCAGCAGAACCATTAACCGCAGATACAGAGGGTTTCATGGAAGCATTTGAAAAGGCAGTAATACAGAGAGTAGTTAATAGTGTATCAGTCCCAGTATCAATGATAAGAGCAAGTATGGGTGGTAGAGGTGATAATGATGGAGCAACGAGAAGCAATAGAGATATAAACAAATATGTAATTAAAACAATGGCGAGAGCAGTATCCAACTTTTACATTAAAAATAAATATAAATTAGATGCTTTAAGGAGAAAATTACAAACACCAGAAGGAATAAGAGAATTACAGAGAGACCCAGAATTTTTAAGGAGTATAGAGGGATTGAAAGATTTTAATGTAAATGCTGAGGGTAGAGTTATATATGGTGCGGACGATGACCCAGAATCGGCGTATAATGAAGTAGGTAGATTTAGCTTAACTCGTGCTGGTGCTGAGTATATTGTAGATGAAATAAATAAACAATTAGTCAGTGGTGGTAAGATTACAGAGGGTTCATTATCACAATATCTATCACCACTTATGAGTATATTATTATTAGAAACAAATGATATAAAGGCGAACTATGGTAGAAATATTAGAAGTAAGATGGAGAAAGAAGTAATAAATGAAGAATTATTACGAGACCCTTTACCAGAAGCATTAAAGGAAGAGTATGATATAGATGCTGTTGAACGCATAGAAGGTAGAACTAAACAAGCATCATCGGTAAATGTAGCATACGCTCAATTGAAAAAAGCAGTTAGAGATGGTGATACTACTACCGCTAATATATTAAGAAGAGCATTAATAACACGCTTACGAGACATGGGTATTAAACTACCAGCAGACGCTTTCTTAAAGAAAGTAGGTAGAGGAACATTAACAGATGAAGAGAAAGCATCAAGAGTAGCAACCAGAGCAGAAGGTAAAGCAGAATTAAAAAGAATTAAAGAAGCAAGAGAGAAGATAGGTGGTGGAGATGGCTCACCCAGAGGGTTTGACCCCAGTGAATCACGTTTCGCTGAGATTGAAACAAAAGAATCAAAAGAAACAAAAGAGTAAATTTATAATCAAAAAAAAGTATCCCTATTTGGTGATATTTGTATTTTTCTTAAATAAAAACGTATTATCCCCATTTAGGGATACTATTAGATTTACTGGAATATAACCATAGAGATATACTGATATTGTTATATGCTCTACTACTCTTGTTATAGTATAAGAACCAGAATAAAAAATATTTTTTATGCTGGTTTCAAGGTAATAACCTTGTATATTATGGAATATAACTAAATTATACTATATCTATATATACTTATATAGTATTAGTTATATGTCATCCATGTCAAATATAGGTTTTTCTGTCTCTAAAAACTTAGTTAATTGTTCTATCGTAGCCAGTTCATCACAATACCCCATACCTAAGCGATACTCAATACTATTATCTTTGTATTTATTAAATGAATCAACTTCTTTTACCACTTTGTTATAATTTTCTTTATGTATATTTTTCATTAACACGTTCTTATAAGTTTCTATTACTGATGTATCTAACTGAGTGGGTTTTTCTTTAATCCCTCTATATACTTCACCTTCTTCATCTAATTTTATTATTTCATACTTATCCTCATCTTCTAATGGTGATGTAATCCACTGATATAACATTTTAATATAATACCACATTATTATCTGTATATAATATATATAGATTATAATTATGGACGACGTTAAACGGAAATGTATGGTATGTAAATGTGATTATACACATAAAAAAGGTTGTAAATATTCAACAGATATAAATGAATATTGTAAATATTTAGGTTGTTGTAAAAAGAAATGTTATTATAATAAACCCAGAGAAGAAAGAAATATATTAATGATGAAGGCATTTTTTCATAATCAATTAAATTAAGAATTTTTATAAGTAAATCTTAGTCCTCTTAGTAAGGAGTTTTACTTATAAAAAAACTTTTTATGATACATATACTTAAATAGAATAATTAATATATTCTATTTACCAGAATAAAAATATTTAGTTATTATATAGAATACAGAATATTATGGAACAATTAAAAAGTAAAATAAAAGCAAAAAGAAATATTAAAGAAAATACATTAAATACATATCTTAGGAATATTCGTGTTATGAGTAAAGATATAACTGGGGAAGAGTATAAATCTCTCTCATTTCTAAATGATTTCAGTAAAGTAAAGAAATATTTAGAAACGAATAAACCTTCAACTAAAAAGAATAAACTCGCAACTATATTAGTAGTATTACGATTGAATGAAGAAAAGAATGAGAAACTAATTACAAAGTATTTAGATTATCTTTCAACTATAAGTGATGCGTATTATAAACAAATAGGAGAGAATAAAAAGACATTGAAACAAAGTGAGAACTGGATTAGTGGTAAAGATTTATCTAAAATATTTAATCACTATTCAAGGGAAATAAGAGATGAAGGATTAAATAAAGTTTCTAAAAAAGTATTAGATAGAAGGGAAAAGGATTTATTACAGAGATACTTAGTAGTAGCACTATATACTACTATACCACCACGAAGGAATGTATATGCTGATACTAAAATAATAGATGAGCCAGCATTCAAGAAATTAGCACCAGACGAAAGAGAAAATAATAATTATTTAGTAGTAAAGGGGAGAAATACAAAATATTTTAGTTTCGGTGATTACAAGACAAAGAAGACACATGGAACACAGAAAATACCTATACCCAGTAAGTTAAACTCTATACTAAATATTTATCTTAAATATAATGATACTGGTGATTGGTTATTAAAAAATAAATCTGGTGGGAAATTAAGTAGAAATGGTTTAACTAAATTTATTACAAAATCATTCAGTATAGGGAAAGGTAGAGGTAAAAAAATTGGTTCATCACTTCTCAGACATATATATATCAGTGAGAATATAGATTTAAAAGAATATAGAAAGATGAAGGAGACGGCGGATAAAATGGGGCATTCAGTTCAAGAACAACATAATTATAATAAAGAAGATTAATGCGTTAATCTTATGGATTTTTTTTCTTTACTAATTATATAATAAACTAAAACATTATGGAAAAAACAAAATGTATCTATTGTAATAAAGCAATTAGAAAATGGACTTCAAATCAGTATAAAGATTGGAGTAAAAGGAAGGCACATAAAAAATGTTGGAAGGAGGAACAAGATAGAAAATCATTTATGAGACAAATGGAACAATGGAGGAAAGATGAAGAATTTAAAAAAGCAATTGAGAGAGTAAATAAAAAACATGATTGGAAAACTTATAGTGGAGAATAAATATATTAGTAATATATATAGAACTAATACAATGGCGTATAAAAAGAAACAATCACAGAAATCAAGGGAAGACGAAAAATTAGGTATGGAAGTCAAGGGACTTAAAGATAAATCTAAAAAGAAAAAGAAAACTGGTGGCTGGATTGCTCATGTGAAAGCATATGCTAAAAAACACGGAGTAGCGTATGGTGTCGCTATGAGTAAAGCGAAAGCTTCTTATAAAAAAAAATAAATACTATTTTGTTTATTTATAGAAATTATTATATATAGTAATTATATATAATAATATTATGAAAAACTTTAAGGATAAATTAGAAAAAATATCAATTGAATATTTAAGGGAAAATTATACTAATGATACACAGATGAAACATGTAATAGATTTTTTTAATTATGTAAAAGAACAACAAGAAGATTTAAAAGCAGAACATCGTAGAAGAAGTAAGGAGTATTACGCTTCTACAAATGGAAGACAGAAAATACAAGAAAGTCAAAAAAGATATTATCAAAAGAATAAAGAAAAGATTAAAGCAAAATACCACGAAAAGAAAGCAGAATACAAACGATTAAAATTAGAGGAGGAGAAAAAAAAAAGTAATATATTAGAAGCACTCTCACCTAAATAATTCAGCCATACTAAAATGTCGCTCAGACAATATTTATTTATTATAGCATTTATGAATATTATAGATAATATAAATTATGAAGAATGTTATAGAAATTATGGAAATTATAGAATGTATCCCTAAATGGTGATATTATAGTAATCTTATAGAAAAAATGATTTATCCCCAAATAGGGATACTTTTTTTTACAATCTTAAATTTACTCAAATCTTATGGAATTTTATTTTTATAAAATGTTATAGAAAAAATAAATCTTATGGAATTTTATTTTTTTAATGCGTTCAAATTCAAATATTTTTTTTCTAATGTAAATATATAAAACATTTTATGCGAACAAAAAACGAAAACATGACAATGACTACTAACTATGAAGCAATGACAAAAAAGCAAATTATCACTTTTCTCAAAGGTGAAAATATGTATAAAGGAATATCTCAATATAATAAAAAACAATTGATAGAAGTATTAAGAACAAGATTTAAATATTATAAACCATTAAAAGATATAGAAGATGACGATTTAGATGGGTGCTGTAAATATTGTTATAATGGTATGATGAATGTTTTACATAATGGAGCAGATGATTATCATTGTGATAATGAATATTGTGGTGTGGTATTTTATAAAAAAGTTGAGAAATCAGTGAAGAATGTGATTATAGAACCAGTAAATATAAAAGAGGAAATAACATTTAATACAATAAAAGATTTAGTAGAAAAGAGAGATAGAGAGGAAATTCAATTTATTAGATTTAAAGATTTAAAAAGATTATATATAGAACATTCAAAGGATACTAATGATATTGAAAAGGAAGAAATAATAACATACTTTTTTAGACAATATGGAAAGAAATCAGTGGTGAAAGATACACCTAAAAAATCGGCAGGGTCTCTTAAAAAGACAAAATCAAAAAAGATAAAAAAAATATCTATTGATAGTAATAATATTATGAAATATATCTTTAAACATTTTGGGGATACATTTTCATTTATCAATCACAAAGATTATAAAGTAT
>VMHT01193791.1_pt1 | contig 11268 bp, 15 predicted proteins | sample 4693611 | NCBI WGS metagenome assembly VMHT01 (sample SAMN12280063, study PRJNA550983) | marine metagenome | isolation source: seawater sampled from same location over 5 years 0.02-0.2 micron viral filtrate | place: USA: collected off the coast of southern California halfway between the port... ... | reverse complement strand
TCCCACCAATATACCCATTACTCTCCAAATCCGAGAAAAAAGGTCATTTCAGAAGTAGTTTTGAATTTTACAAAAAAAAATGAAGGATGAAAAGAAAGTTGGCGTGAGAGTGGGGGAAAGGGGGGTTAATCAAGCGATTTAGTGTTCTTTAACTACTTTTTTTTATTACTATAAAGATAAATTACTAATATTAATTATTATGGAATTAAAAAAAAATAATCGGTGTAGTCTTATTGAATTACAGAAAATCATTAAATTTGTTAATTTGAAAAAAAGTTCTAAATTCTATAACATCACTATAAAACAAGCCAAAAAAGTAAGAAAGGCTTTACAAACTATTAATTTAATAAATAATGGAAAAAGAGTAATATTTATAGATGAAATTAATCCTTCTTTAATGGATCAAGTACAACTAAAATTAAAAGTATTTGAAAAATATATTGAAATTAATAAATATCTCTATCCCCTTATACAAAAAATTCCAAAAAGGGAAAGCTTCAAAGACAATTTTGAGAATGGAGAAATTACTTTACAAGACCATTTTCTTACTATATTGCTTGAATACTATCAAAGCTTATTGTATAACTACCCTCCTCTGAAAAAAACTAAGATATTTACAATAAGCTTTTTAGACTCAATTGAACAAATCTTAAAAGAAAGTAAAAATAAAGATAGAGAATATATTGAATTTCATTTGAATGAGATAAAACTTATAAAAAATTGTTGTGAAATGTTATTAGAAATGAAGTTTGGTTATGATGTGTGATAATAACAATAGTTCGTTTTACGGGTACAGTTTTCTAAACATACTCTAATCCTTTTATTACAAACACTACATCTTGAAAACTCTTTTTTATGGTATTCTCCTCCACAACTCTCACATTTATACATAGATTCCCGACAAGTCTTACAATAATTATTTTTTCTATTTTTATGGATTCTATTACATATTGTACATTTTCTCAATAACTCGCCATTATCAATAAATGCTCGTATACATTCACTGCCTATAGCTATCGCTTGAGTTTTTTCGGGATTGCTTATCCAGTTTTGGTATACTATTGGTGTTTTACAAACGCACTTTTTTACTTTAGCTGGTATCTCACACTTCATCTTATTCATACCCCAATAGTTTTTATAGTAGTCGCATTTATCTCCACCCCTCCACTCCCAATCCTCTATCACTCTATCAGGGTCAAGACCCAATTTCTCTAATCCTTTTTTAAAGTCTTTGAGTTTACCTAATGATTTAGCTCTTTTTGTTTTTCGCATTAAAAAAAATAACCAAATTATATTTAATTCAAATTTTTTTAACTCTCATTCCTTTTCACCCATCTGGCGGATCTAGATAAGGCTTGAATACTATTATCTGCCTTCCTTGCTTGTTGGTAGATCTTCTCTTCTTCTTTGTTTTTGTAATATCTATATTGTTTAAAGATCTTGTTTACCTTTCTCAGAAATCTTCTCTCCATACTGGAATAGCCGTCTCTAGGTCTTCCAGGAAGCCAACGGTAGTATCCTTGAACTGATATTTCCCAATCAATCTGGTGATATACACTACGATAACCTCCAATAGTACCCCAATATGAACCAAACCAAGATTTAAATACACCTAGCTTATCGTTTTTAAACCTACAATATACTGTACTACAAGGGGGATCTGAGCAATGTTTAGATGGAGTTTTGTAAACATCGTAGTCTTCATCACTTCTAGTATTTTCTCCTACCATTATATGATCGTACTGGTATCCCCACATTATTTTTCCCTCTTCCTCTGCCTTATTTAACATATCTCTACCAGCTCCTCCGATCTTGGAAGAAAACACACCTATCCCTTTCCACAACCTATCTCTTTTCTGCTGGTAGCTTTCTCCGCAGTAATCCATTATCTTTGTAAAACACTCCTTTGGAAAGTAGGTCTTTTTGTATTTCATATTAGCCTTTTTCATTAAATTGTATTCATCATATATGTCGAGAGATCGAATCATCAAAATATCATATCAAAAAAAAGGATAATTCAAATTTTTTTGTGGAAATTAATTCACAATAACAAAATCAGCTAACTCTTTAAAACCATCAACATTAGTAGGAGATGTTCCATACCAAGTAAATCCAATATAGACCTTGTCTGCGTGTTCGTGAAAAGCTATATTACATTCTTGCCCGTCCGCCGTCTCGAGATAGTTAAGACACCACATACCAGTCATACTATCAGGTATTAAATACCAAAAGTAGATCTCCTCCTTATCACCATCTTCATTCTCTGGAATATAATCAATATCATCATAATTAATTGCCTTCTTGAATAAATCGGTAATTTCTACCAATTGTTTATAAAGTTTTTCTGCTTTAGTTTCAGACATCGAAATATAATATCTCTGAATAAATACATTTCAAATTTTTTTATGGAAAATTAATATGACTTTAAGAAAATATGAGGTTGCCCGACGAATGTATAGACATTATAAAACAATACAAAGAAATAGGAGAATTAAACGATTTACTCGTCAATATCTATAGATTTAATTATAGTAGAGTTATTAAGGAATTACAATATGTCGAATACCAGTTTTTCGATCACATCTGATGGAAATAATGAAAGAATAACTCTTGACTTGACTCAATGGGGAATATTTATAAGTAGTCTTCTTCTCAGTTTTGGGGGGTGTTTGGGAATTATTATAGCAAATCTACGGAAATCCAATTGTTCGGAAATAGATTGTTGTGGACTATCTAAATGTAGTAGACAAAACCTACAAATAGATGATGTATAATTTAAAAATTTCTTCGTAGAATTCAGCCGATGGGTTCTTATTTTTCATCTTCTATAGACGATCCAGATTTGATTTTAAGTAAAAACAAAAAAAACTATAATTATTATTTTGGTAAGGAAAGGTGTACCCACATTTCTAGACGACACTACAGGGCTTACACCCGTGGAATTTTTTACGGTTACTATTTAGACGAGGAACAAGGAGATATAGACTACTTGATCTTATAAGGCTCAATCCCCGTCTTGATATAATATCGCCTCCCTACAGGGCAAAATCGGTAGGCTCCCTTACAGCACCGATACCTACCGTGTAGTCTACCGTTTTTAAAGTACTCACTGATCTGTGCGTTTATTATATTGTGCTTAATATCCGCCTTTTTTGTTAGTTCTATATAATAACTATCCATAAATTTATTTCTAGTGGCTCGTTCTTTTAGCTTTTTTCTAGTTTTATTCCAACTATCGGGCATACAGTTCATCACCGTTTCAAAATAATCGTAGGCACTACTTTTCAAAAACATCTCCCAAAATATTGTTTGAGGAATATAGTCAAATAAATCTTTAGGTATTTTTAAGTGTTCTTTATCATTTTTCTTTTGTTCTACTAATTCACGAGTAAAATCAAAATCCATAGTAAGTAAAGTATCACAAATTTTAAATTATTTTGTTTAAAAAAAATAAATTTGAAAAATAAGTGTATAAAGACAATTTCAACTAATTGTTTAATGAAGGATAATAAAATAAAAACGAATTATAATATGGAGTTTAATGAATACCTTGATATAGAGGGGTGTGCTTGGTTTCTTACCTTATCCTACGAAGAAAAGACCAACCTATTCACACCAGATGATTTGGAAGAAAAAATAAAAATACCAAATGGTCTTTGTAAGGGTAGTGGAAGAGGAACAGTCTTTAGAACACAAAGGGATAAGGAGGTCAACTACAAAGAGTATATGGATGATCTCACTAAGTTTTGCGTTTTTCACTTTGAAAAAGGTAAGCCCTATGTAAGAATTCAATACGCCCCAGCAGAGGGAAGGAAAGGGGGGAGAGTGTACACCAAGCGTAGGTTTTCGGGACAAAACATTCCCTCTGTCCTCAGACCATATCTATTGGCGGACGGGCATTCTGAACTCGATATGAGTAATGCATTTCCTACTATTCTCTATCATATTTTAAACAAGACTTGTGTTATGAACCTATCCATTACCCACCACTCGGGTGAAGTAGAATTGAAAGAAACTCCCTTTGCTCTCAAGACATTTAAGAAGTTTATAGATAATCCCGACCACTACCGAACCAAATGGGCGGAAGAAATGAAAGTAGATAAAACTAGAGTAAAACGTTTAATTAATAAATACCTCAACAAAGATTTAACTAATTTTAAATCTTGGTCGGAGGACGTTAGTCTAGATATTTCCAAAGGCGATGAGTGTGTCTGTAATTCCAAATCTTTTATGAAGATAATCAACGGTGTAGCCAAAGCAAAATATCATTGCTATCATTTTGGAATCTATGAAGGTGAAAAAGATAATACAAAGCATAATCCAATCTCCTCTGGATATAGTTTATTGTTGGAACGACAAGAAAAACGAATGAGGAAGATTGCTATAGACCTTCTCCAAACTTTGGGAGGCTCGAACCTTTCTATTATCCCCCTCCACGATGGTATCATTACTAATGTCGATATTGATGAGGCTCTCATTGAAAAGGTAGAAGAACTTACCCAATCGGTCAACCCCTATATTAAGTGGGCAAGAAAGGACATCGCTCATATTAGAAAAGAAGTAGATTATTCAAAAATAGACGGATATGATTTTCAAAAGGCAAGGTGGGAAGAAAATGCATTCCTCATCAAAAATATTTCAGGTACAACTAGTCGAGCTGGAGCAATCGGTTATTATTTCAACAACCTAGCTTACAGTCTTAAAGACTTCCAACAACTTATGAAGGAGTACACCTACCTAAATGGTGCTGGGAAAAGGGTAAATATCCAAGCCGAGTGGGAGGCTGACCCTAACAAGAGAAGTTATGATAATCTAAAGTTTATTCCCTTTCCAGTAGGTCAAACTGATCCTTGTGAATTATCTAACGATTACAATACTTTTAAGGGCTTTCCTAGATCCTTAAATGATAATGATAATAAGTATGACTGGGACAGTAGGCTTTTAACACCCCTAGAAATAGTCAAAGATATAATTTCCTACCTTACCACTGAGGAGAAAATGGAGGAGATTATTCTTAGTTGGTTGGTGGATCTTGTTCAATATCCTCACCGCCCCAACCAAAAAATTCTAGTGATTAAAGGTTTAGCTGGAACGGGGAAGTCCACTCTCTTTAATATAATAGAAAAAATGCTTGGCTCAGAGCATTTCTTGTCCGAAGCTACCTATCCCAATGTTTTGGGTGCGGAAACCCCCGATGTGGAAAACAAAATAGTGTTTAAGTTTGAGGAGGGAGAGAGGGAAATGTCTAAAAAGTGGATGGCTCAAATCAAGTCCGCCACTACCGCCCGAACTATTCCTATCAAGAGAAAATACATTCCCACAGTAAATATAGATCACATAGCCAGGTGGGTAATTATTTCCAACGAGCATAATCCAATAGAACCAGATAGAAGAACTCTTATCAGCCAAGTTAAATCTCATATCTTTATCAATCCCCACGATATTTCGGTTCTCTACAATACTTATCTGAAAGACCGAGAGTGGTTAGATATTCTCTATACCCAGCTTCTTACCTACAAGGGGGCGATTAATATGGTAGCCTTTGAATACATCTCGGAAATCCAAACCGAAAGAATAGTGGAAAAGAAAACTATTATCCACTACTTTTATGATGTCTTGGTTTATCACCTAGACTGGTTGATGAAACATAAAATTTTGTTATTCGAACTAAGACCCCCAGACAAAAAGTTCACTCCTTTGAGCGAAGAAGAAAAACTATACCACAAACAATGCATTGAAGAAATGAAATCCACCAAAAGGGTTTACATTACAAGGTATAATTTAAAAACTAAACTTTTACCAGAACTCGCTACGGTCTTAAATAATAGTAAAGAGTTTGACTATTCCCACCCTACTTGGGAAGACGGAAGGGATATTAAGGATTTAACCACCACTAATAAGTCTTGTATCACAATGATCAAAAGAAACGAGATGGATTGGTTAGCCCATTCCAATCCAGCTTGTATAGAGATAAAGCTTGATCATCTTAAGGCAGTAGTCGACCGAGCCAATCCAAACATTAATGCTAACACGGAAGAAATGGACTGGGAGAGCCTCAGGTCTGGCGATTTAGTTTTGTAATATTTATAAAACTATACTTTTTACTCTTTTTTTTATTTTTTCTATTCCAATTTTTGATGGTGTTTTCACTCACCATATTAAATCCCATTACTCGGTTAATTAAAAAAACTACTTCCTTTATAGAATTGGCGTGAATTTGTACCTCACTACACTTCTTTTTGTTTATGTTGATTTGATAGTAAATATTTTTCATCTAGTAGATACAAATATCTATAATCTTAAATCCTTAAATAAATATATTTAAGAAAAGTGTAATAGTTCACTTTAAAATGAAGTTAAGTACAACCCCAATTATCGTAATTTCTATGGAAAAAAACCTAGAACGCAAAGCTCATATATACGCCCACCTAAAAGAAAAGCATAATTTAAATTTTGTAATTATAAATGGAATTGATGGAAAAAAAGAAGGACAAAACTTTCTACAAAACCAACTTATTAAGGAAACTGGAAAGTGTTGGTATGTGAACTTTCAATCCAAAGGCACGAAAGATCTAACGGTCAAAGAGTGTGCTAGAATGGGTTGTTATCTTTCTCATCTCCTGGCTATGAAGTATGCCGTTAATGAAGGATGGGAGAAAGTAGTTATACTGGAAGATGATATTGTTTTACACTATGATCCTAGGATTGAGGTGGAAATACCCGCCAATAGTAATATTGTTTATTTGGGAGGATTTGTTGAAAATAGAGGGGGTAAGTATCTATACCAAGTAGGACTAAACCGAATCCATAAGGATATGATGAAATACTGGTGCTGTCATAGTTATTTTGTAAACAACTGTAAAACACAACTAAAGATTTTAACATCACATCGTCCAACTGCTTTGGATAGTTATTTTAATAGGTATGTCTGTGAAAATAAACACGGTGGAAGTTATTTTTACTATCCTCCTTTAATAACTCAGAGTGGAGCATTGCCTTCAACAATTGATACCAAAAATCCCTTTAGTCAGAAGACTCGTTTTCTAACTTAGGAAGGTCATCTAGAACCCTTTTACCCTTTTGCTTTTTCATATTACTTTCCCTTTTTAGTTTTTCCTCCCTTATCTTTTTAATTTCATCCTGAGCGTCTTGAATAGCTTTTTTGGTTTCTTCTACCCATTTATCATCTTTTAAGATTAGGTTTCCATCCTTATCATAGTCCTCGGGATGAAGCTCTTTATCGTTTTCGTATTGACTTCTTTCCTTGACCGCTTCATCGTATTCCTTTTCATATTGTTGCTTTAAATTGGCTAAACGCTCTTTAAACCTAATATCTACCATTGCTTCATCACGAGCCATAGCATCTGTATCAAGGACTATAGTTCCGTCTTTTAAAGAGGCAATATAGGGATCTATTAATTTGGGATTTAAACTTAATTTTCCATCTGAATCAGTTTTAAACAATTCTCGTTTTTGTTCTATTAGTTCCATCATTGAATATTGTTCTACCACCAATCTTGAACTGGAAAGCATTTCATTAGTCCAAATCTTTTTTTCCTCATCAGTCCATTCTTCTTGTTTTTGAAAGATTAAGGCATCTCTCATAATCAATTGTAGTTGTTTTAAATAACCTATTAGTAAATTACGACTTTGATCCTTCGCATATTCTATTCCATCAACATTACCGTCTTTATCCTTATAATTTTCAGGATCGATATTTTCTACCGTCAGTTCATATTGAATAGGTTTGCGGGGGAGTTTAGCCTCTTTTACTTCCTTTTTAGCTTCCTTAACCACTTCGTTAATGCCTTCCACTTCGTTAAATGTATCCTCTGCTATAATTTCTCTTTCAGATTTCATATAAATAGACTAGACAAAATTTATCACTGCATTAACCTCACCATCATTAATATTGGGGTAAACTGTAGTTGTATTAGCTTTGGCGATATAATTAGGTTTCGCATAAAGGGTTTTATCTTGGAGAGGACGATAATAACTATCTAAACCAGGCATTGGTCGGTTGTTAGCAGAATAATAAGCTACTCTTTCCAATCCAGTATTGACTACTCCTAGATATTCTCTACGTCTTTTTTCTCTTATGTCAGGTGTTCCGTACAATTGATATTCTTTTCTATTAGGTCCTCTTTTGGGTAGGGCGTTCATTGGATTCGGTTGGGTCATCGCAGGGTTGGTATTACCACTATAATTGTAAATGGTGTTAGACCAAGGGCGGTATAGTGGAGGGCGTTTTGGGGGGTTATTCATTTAAATTCTAGAGTTATATTTTTTTTAATAATCTTGGCTTTATTATTATTCTTTCTTTTTAATTCCTTCATAATACTCCTTTTAGGGTTTCTATACTTTTGAGTTTTTTTTCGCAACTTTTCATATTTTCTCAGAATTTGCTCACACCCATCTGGTAGAGGAATACCTCCAGTTAGTTTATTGAAATCAACTTGCTCACATTGAAAGGGTCTAAAATCCAGCATTGATGCGTTAAAAATAGGAGTTGATTTAAAACCTCCAGTTTTATTATGACTGGTATCATTTGCCTCCCCCTGATAGTCAAGTTGATGTTTTGGAATCTCTATTACTTTAAAGTTTTTTCTCTCAGGAAATAGTTCCCCTGCTGGTTTGGGTCTGTCAAGTTTTTCTAAGCTATCGAAAAATGCTTGATGTTGTTCGATTATCGTTCGTTTCCGTGAGATTAATCTATTAGACATTACCATAATGGAACTTAAAAATGAATCATCTCCTCCGCAAAACGGAGAATTGGTAGAAGAGGCTGTGCCTGATCCTGTTTTTAAAGAGCCACCAGCACCTCCAGGAGTAGGAAAGCCTCCAGACTATGTACTTAAAGAGACTCCTATTCCCAAAGTAAGTTTTGATTGTGAAGATTGTGGAAAAAAATGTAAGACAAAAGGGGGTTTAACTAGGCATAAAAACACCGCTTGTAAAAAGAATAGCCAAGCGAAATTAAAGGATGTCCCAATAGAGAAAACCATAGTAGCGGAAGCAGAGGCAATAGATATAGAGCAACCATCTAGTCCTATACAAGTTAAAATTACAAAAACCAAAAGAAAAGCCAAAAAACCCAAAAAGCCAATACATATCAAAAGGGAAGTGGTTTATGAAAATAGCAGTAGCGAGGAGCTAACAGACAGTGATGAAGACGACTACTTGATAAAAAAAATCTATCAAGAGTATGAAAGGGAAAAGGAACTAAGACGGAAAATAAGAAGGGATAAAAAGAAAAAGGTAGCTGTCCACGGGGAAGAACAAAGTAGAACAGCTATCACCAGGGAGAGACATAGTTCAATAAAAAAACCGCGGTTTATATAATGAGAGAACTATCAAGTGGTTTTCAAAGGGAAGTACCAAAATTCAATTGTGATGGTGAGTTTCCTAGGATCCCTCCTCCGTTTCCAAATTCTACCTTTGCGATGTTTATAGTTGGAAAACCTAAAAGTGGAAAAACTAGCTTTGTCATTGATATACTTTGTAATAAAAAAAGACCTATTTATCACCGAAAGTTTGATTGGGTGTACATCGTTCAACCTGAATTGTCTCGTCATTCTATTAAGAAAGATCCTTTTCGAGGACTTCCAGAAAGTCAAAAATATGAAGATTTTAATTTACACACCCTCAATGAAATTTATGAGAAATGTTTAGAAAGCACTAAATTAGGAGAAAATACCCTTCTATTTTTGGATGATGTGGCTAGTCATTTAAAAAGTGGGGGTAGGGCTTTGGAACAAATGTTTATGAAATTACTCTTTTTAAAAAGACACCTCCGACTTTCTATAATTACCGCAGTTCAAAGATTTGGTAGTCTTCAAAAATCAATTCGTGCCGCCCAAGATATAGTAGTTCTTTTTGCCCCAGCCAATAGGGCAGAGAGAGCAATTATCTGTGAAGAATTTATTGATCTTCCACGCAAGACTACCCAAAATCTGATGGATCAGGCTTTTGTAGAAAAACACGATCTACTCTTTCACGAACTGGGAACAAAGGACTACTATCGTAATATGAACAAGATAGAATTCACCCCAGAGGAACTAACTTACTAAAAAGTGTATTTTTACACTCCCTTTTACTTTTCATTTTTTTCGGGCGTTTCTGAAAGTATATGGAAAACACCACTTTTTCTCGGATTTGGAGAAAAAACCCCTTTTTAGAAATAGTTTTCAAAAACGCCTTAAAAAATGAAAAGTAAACGGGGGTGTATTTATACACTTTTTATATGGATATAGAAGAGATTAGGGAGAAAAGTAAGAGAGGAAGTAAGGGGAACGCCACTAAACAGCCGTTTCTCCTATTCTCTTTTTCATTAACTCAAATATCTGTTCGTCTTTTTCTATTCCAATAAATTTTCTCTTCATCGATTTACAAGCTATTCCCATTGAGCCACTCCCAGCCGTTGGATCACACACAACATCACCTTCCTTCGTCCAGTATTTTAATAGAAACTTCATTAGGTTTACAGGTTTAGCGGTTCGGTGTCCCGTTTTGTTATCATTCTTATACTCACACCAGCTAGAAATATCACTAGAAGGTAAAGGGTGAGATAAAACTTTAGATGAATGATTTTTATCATAATAAGTTGGGTCTTGTCCCCTAGACTGGAATTGTTTAAGATACACATCATTTTTACTATCGGTAATTTTAACTTCCCCAGTTTCGTGGCTACTCGTATCATAATCTGGTGTCTTTTTAGCAAAACAATATAGAAGCTCGTGGTCTTCGGTAGGTTGTGTTATAACACTAGTGGGTAATCTTTCTTTATGTTTTTTTGATATTATAGACTTCTTTTCCTTCCCATAAACACAATAGAAAGGTTTTCTTTTGACTTCAAACTCTAATTCAAACTCATTATGGCTACTGGTATCATAATCTGGTGATTTTTTAGAGAAACAATATAGAAGCTCGTGGTCTTCATTTGGTTGGGTGATATCACTAGTAGGTAGTCTATCTTTATGGATTTTCATAGATCTCATTTTTACTCCATAAACACTATGTATAGGGTTTACTAAATCTTCACTTCCTATACTAGTAGTAACAAACTCATTATGGCTACTAGTATCATAATCTGGTGTTTTTTTAGCAAAACAATATAGAAGCTCGTGGTCTTCGGTAGGTTGAGTTATATCACTACCTGGTAAAGGGTGAGATAAAACTTTAGATGTATGATTTTTATCATAATAAGTTGGGTCTTGTCCCCTAGACTGGGCTTGTTTAAGGTATATATTATTTTTACTATCGGAGATT
>VMHT01097850.1_pt1 | contig 11270 bp, 8 predicted proteins | sample 4693611 | NCBI WGS metagenome assembly VMHT01 (sample SAMN12280063, study PRJNA550983) | marine metagenome | isolation source: seawater sampled from same location over 5 years 0.02-0.2 micron viral filtrate | place: USA: collected off the coast of southern California halfway between the port... ... | reverse complement strand
GTCCTGGATGTTATGTTGTCTTACCTGTTTTAGGGCCTAGTACAGCAAGAGATACTGTTTCATTAGCTACAAATTTTGTAGGTGGTGACGCCTGGTATAATGTAACAGTAGAAAATGATACTCAACATTTTAGTGATTTTGATTTCTATTCATCAAAAGCAATGGCCGGAATTGATTTCAGAGCTAAGAACTTTGATGGAATTGAAAATCTTCAGAAAAATTCATTAGATTTTTACGCTTCTGTTAAAAGTTTATACCTACAAGATCGTCAACAAAAAATAATTAATGCCAGAAAAGTTGTTGATACTCAAAATGATGGTGATTGGGAAGAAATAGAAAATTAATCATAAAAAATTAATGACTAAAAAATTATTAGTAATAATTTTTATTTTTTGTTCAATATCAACAAACTTATTATCTATTGAACCAGATATTTTTGTTCAATCAACTGTTAATAGAGCATCTAAACTGCTTTCAGAAAATATTAGTAAAGATAAAAAAATTGAAAAGCTTAAATTAATAGCCAAAGATACTGTTGATATTCGGGGAATAGGTTTTTATACACTAGGGGCTGCCAGAAAAAATTTAAGTAATGATGATAAAGATAAATACTCGATTTTATTTGAAAATTATTTTTTAAAAAGTTTTTCTAGTAGACTTGCAGAATATACTAATCCTGAAATAAACGTTTTAGGAAAAGAGGTAATTAATAAAAACTATACTATTGTAAACAGCCTACTAAAAGGAACTGATGAAAGACCTGAGATAAAAATAAATTGGAGAATATATACTAAAGATCCTAAAAATCCTTTAATAAGAGATTTAATTATTGAAGGTTTAAGTTTAGCTAGAACTCAAAAAGAGGAATTCGCCTCCGTATTAAATTCTAATAATGGAGACATAACTGCGCTGTTCAAAACATTAGAAGAATTTTCGAATAAAGAAAATTAAAAAAATTTCTTAAATTATTCAATCAAATATATTTTTCACTAGACTAAAATCTTTTTTATTACTTGAGCAAATTATATATATATCAGGGTATTTATTTTTGTTATTAAAGTTAATTTTTTTTGTTAAATTTAAAGAGTATATTTTTATTTTATTTAAAAATTTAGTTATGCCTTTTGTAAAAATATAAGAATGTTGACAAGTAATTTCATCAGTTGCATGTGATTGAATAATCACATATCTTGAAAAAGATAATGCCTTTCGTAAAATTTCTAAAGGTTCTTTAGAATGATCCAGGGTGTTAAAAAATCCAAAAACATCAAATTGTTTTTTTTTTTTAATTTCGTTGGAATGATACAAATTAAATTTAAACAATTTTTTAGATAATGCCAAACAACTACAATTATTACTGAGACAATTTCTTCCCCAAATCAAAAAAGATTCATCAACTATAATATTCTTTGTAACAGTCTTTTTAAATTTTTCTTTTATATCTAATTTTTTTTTGACTTTTTTTTTTTTAAAAATCTTTCATTATTTGACAAATCAACCATAAGTTGATCTAAAAAGATTTTGTTTTTATCATTTTTAAGATTTTCTTTTTTAAAAAAATCAAACATTAGCCCTGAAAAAGGACAGCCATATTCTCCATAATTTTCAATTTTTAATAATCTATTTAATTTTTTAAATAGATCGCCATGATTAATTGTTTCATTCTTATCCTTAAATTTATAAAAATTTTGCCATCCACGATTATGTTGTCCATAGACTGATAAAAATAAATCTTTTTGTATTTGATCATTAAACCATCGGGAAAAATAAATTGAAGAACATTTACGACATTTTTTAATTTCCAAATCTTTTTTTACTTCTTCAAATTTAATATTTGATTCTTTAAAAAGTTTTTCTCCATAAAAATCTGAGTGTATTTTGTCTTTTTCAATTTTGATCCCATATGATGATTTGCAAAATGGGCATTTAGTTATATTTGCAAACATAAATTATTTTATCAAATTAAAAAACTAAAATTCCTTATGGGGTAAATTATAAAACAAGATTGAAATTTTCATTAATATATAGTTTTGTAATACATGATTTTCAAATGTTTTTCAAAAATATTTTATCTTGAGAAAAAAAATAAATATGATTGATAATCTATTAGCTCATTTTTTAAATTATTAATTTCAATTATTTTCTTATAATAAGGTATAACTAGCTAGAAAATATGAAAAAATTATTAGTCACTGATCTATTAGAAGAAAAACAGAACAATCTTTTTCAAAAGAAAGAGTACTTAGAACTACCTATCTATAAAAATAACCAATTTGACAAAAAAATTATTTTTTATAAAAAGTGGAAAAAATACAAATATAAGATAGATGATTATAATAAGATATATAACTTATATCATCTTTACTTAAATAAATTAATATTTTTCCTAAACCAATATCATAAAACCCAAAGAACAAAAAAGTATTGGACTATCTTATTAACTCCATGGTTAATCAATTTTATATCATCCGTATTTATTAAATGGAAATTTTTAGAAAATTTAGAAAAAAAATATTTTTTCATAAAAAAAAAAATGGACTCAAATAATATGATACCAACTGGCATTGAAGATTTTCATAGAATTTCAATATCTCACTATTGGAATCACTATCTATTTACAAGAATAATAGAAAAAGCATTTAAAAAAAAAATTCAAATAAAGAAAGAATTTCAATTAAAAAAAAATAATGAAAGAGATCTTATTTACTCAAAATTAAAAAATAAAAAAACAAAAGATAGAGTATTTGCAATCGTTCAAAAAATTTTGAATTATTTCAGAAATCCAAAGTATTTGATTTTTTCTACCTATATGACTAATTTCCAGGAAATATTAGTTAATATTAGAATAAACAAATCAATATTATTATATAAATCTCCTAGACCTTTTAATCTCACAAAGTACTTCAATAGAGGAATTTTAAGGAAAAAAATGTCTTTAGATAATTCACGCTCCAAAAAAGATAAATTAAAAATTTTTTTAGATAAAGAAGTGATTATGAATATACCATCATCCTTTCTAGAAAACTATAAATCGATTGGAAATGACATAAAAAATATTCCTTTTCCAAAAAAACCTGAAAAAATTTTTACCACTCTTGGTATAAATAGAAGCACTATAATGGATAGATATATTGCAAACAATGTTGAGAAAGGTTCAAAACTCATTTTGGCTCAACACGGTGGAAACTATTTTCAACACAAATGTATGTATCATGCTTTACACGAAGTAAATATTTCAGATAAATTCTTAACATGGGGAAAAATTTCTAAAAAAAAAACAATTCGCTTAGGTGTAATTAAAAACATTAAAAAAAGTAAAAGTATAGGTGATAAAATTATCGTTGAAATTAGAATGCGACGTGTCTATCAGAATCATATTAAGATAGATAGTGGGTTTTACGATGGTAAAAAATATTTAGACAACATGTGTGATTTTTTTAACAAAATTAAAAATGATGAAATAAATAATGAAATTTTTGTAAAACTTCATCATAGTGAATGGGGATGGAATGAAAAAAAATTATTTTTAACAAATAATCCAAAACTTAAATTTATTAATTCAAATAAAAAAATGATTGATATAATTGATTCAGCTAAACTAATGATCTACACATTTTGTTCTTCGGGCTACTTGGAAAGTATTGCTGCAAATAAACCTACAATAGTGTTGTATTTACATGATCTTAACTTATTGAATGATAAAACTAAGAAACACTTTAAAATTTTAAAAAAAAATGGAATTTTACATACTGATATTAATAGCTTAATAAGGATGCTTAAAAAATATAACCATTCAGATAAAATTCAAAAATGGTGGTGTGATAAAAAAATTCAAAAATTGGTGTCAAAATACAGAGAAGATTTTTGTTTTTATAATAATGATAAACTTAATGACTTAAAAAATATAATTGTAAATGAAAATTATAATTAATTTAAAATGTCTGTGTTTTTTTATTTGGAGTTTGGTGGGCCCGCCAGGACTCGAACCTGGGACCAATACATTATGAGTGTACTGCTCTAACCAACTGAGCTACAGGCCCATTCTAAAATATGGTTTATAATAATTATGTAATTTATCAAGAAAGAAGTTTATTTTATTTTTTTGTTTTTTAATGATATTTATTTACTTATCTTTAAGACAAATCATTTGTTGGCTGAAAACATAAGTCTGCTATAAAAGGCTTGGCAGTTAAGATCAACGTAAGAACAAATTTATTTTTTGTCATTAAATTCATGAATTCATGGAGTTTATATACGCCCTTTAAAGACTCGTGATTGTGTCTTACTTCTGCAATGACAAATTTAGCATATTTTAAGGTTTCTGTTGCACCAGTAATTACATCAAGTTCATACCCCTCAACATCAACCTTAATCCCAATTCTTCCTAAATCTTTTTTATTATTTATAATTGTATCTAATTTACTGATTTTGATTTTTTTTTTTTCAGTATGATCATCTTTCATATTTATTTCAGAAATCTCTAACAATGAAGAAAAGCCTCTTTCTTTTTGTAATTTCATTTCTTTTTCAACTTTATCTTTCTTTCCAAGTCCTACTTGAAAAAAATCAACATCACGTTTTTTTGAAATTTTTTGAGCATACTCTTTTGCTTCATCTATAGGATCTATAAGTATAAGTTTTGCACTTTTAAAATGATTATATAATGACTCGGTTCCTCTTACACCAACACCAATATCTATTAAAGTATCAATTTTAGGCAACTTATCTAACTGTTGTTGCCAATCAATATACATGCCTGTTTCTTTATAAAATTTTTTAATCAAAAAAGTAATATATTTATTGTAGTTTTAAATATTACTATCAATAATTATTCAGAAGTAAACTTATTAAATTTAAGTTTTTAAATAATATAAACAATGATAGTAATTTAACGATGTTTGAAAATGATGGAATTAAACAAGTTAAAAATTTTTTATCTGAAGAGTCAATTAATAATATAAATTCTGAAATTGAAGAAATTTCAAACAAATATTTAATCAATGGTGTAACGCGAGCATCTACTTGGATTAACAAAAACCTGTATGATATTTCAAATCCAATAGTTAATATTAATAAAGAAAATTTACTCGAAATTGCATTAGATATTAATAAAATAATTAGTAAAGAGACTTCAAAAAAATATTTACTGTCCGCGGTCAGGATCATTGTAGAAAAAAAAAATTCCAATCCTTTGGGATGGCATACAGATCATTTTCCAGATACAATTAGAGGGATCATATATATAATGGGTGGTGAAAATGGAGATGGTTCTCTTGGTTATATAAAGGGAAGTCACAAAAATAATCATGATAAAAAAATACATAAAATCAATCCCAAAGAGGCTAATTTAGAAAATCAGATAGAAAACATAGATAGCAAACCAGGTGATTTAATTTTTTTTAATACAAACGGTTTCCATAAAAAAAATACAGTTATCAGGGAAAGAAGAATATTATTTTTTGAATTTCAAGATATTAAATCAGCCAAAAAAAGACATCAAATAATTTTAGATAATTCAAAAATATCTTCTAAAATTTTAGAAAATATAAATTTTTTATTTACAAATGAAAATAAAACAAATTTAATAGCTCCGCCATTTAGTGATCATATCCCTGATTATACACCTGTAAAATTATTTTTATTTTATATCAAAACTTTTTTAAAGATATTAATACGAAGAATATTTAAAAAATTTAGTTTTTAATTTTTTATAATCAATTTAATGGTGGGCCGTGTTGGTTACGCTCCAACTACCCCTGCAATGTCAATGCAGTACTCTACTATTGAGCTAACGGCCCTAATTAAATTAAGAAATATTATACCCATTTATTATCGTTAGAAAAAATATTTAATTTGTCATCTGATCCAAAAAAGATTGATAAATTTATAATAAATAAAGTAAGCATATAACCGCTAAAAAAAGCTCCTCCAGGTATTAGTGGTGTAAAAGAAAATATCAAATAACACAAACTGCCTATTTGAATGTAATTACGACTTGATAGAACATATTTAATTTTTGAGAATATTAATTTATAAAATAATAACATTAAAATTAGAGAACCTAGTAAACCATGTTCTGATAAAAACTCTACATAAACTTGATGAGGATGAGTTGAGCAAAAAAAATTAATATTGGGCTTGTCTACACCATCACAAGTGATTAAACGATAATTTTTATTTCCTACTCCAAAAAATTTATTCTGTTTAAAAACTTCAAGTCCTGATTTTTGTAATTTTATATATATATTCTTACTTAAATTTTTTTTAAGATGTGAATAATTAAACCTATAATGTCTTGTTTCATGAGGATTATGTAATCCAAGTTTAGAGCCAAATAATTCAATTTTAAACTGATAGTAAAATCTTTTTTGTAGATAAGATGAGTTTGAAATAGCTAATATAGATAAAATGAAAATTAAAATAGTAGCTAATATTTTGGTCTTTACTTTGAAATCTTTTAAAAATATACAAAATAAAAAAAAACCCAAAAAGGCTTTTATAGTATTTGATCTTTCCCCTGTAAGACCAATGATTATAAGAAAAATTAATGCAAAAAGTAAAATTTTATACTTATGTTTCATTTCATATTCATTAAGTAAAAATCCAATAATAATTAAAAAAAATGCATTAATAAATCCAGCCACAATTGCTTCATCTTGAAAAAAACTTACAATCCTCCCACCAGGCCCTTCAAAGCCGAAAATATTTTTTCCAAAAGTAAACTCAAAATAAACATCAAACAACAATATGAAAAAAAATATTAACCAAATTAAAAAAACTTTTTTAAAAAAAAACTTTTGGTTAAAAAAATAATTAATAGCCAAAAATAGGATTATCATTCTAATAAAACCAAAATTTCTTAAAAAACCTATTTCTTTATCAAAAGAAATTAAGGAGTTAAAAATCAGATAAAGATATAAAAATAGTAAATATTTAAAATATTTGTTGGATAAGAAATTATAATCTTTTTTGTAAATTAAAAAAATTATGAAAGATAAATCTAGTAAAAGTATATTAGTTACACCAACTGAAGAACCCGCTACCATAGTTATTGGAATAATTGAAAATAATATTAAAAAATAATTATAAGCAATTTTATTAGTCATAGATTTTAATAATATAAATATTACTATTTATTAATTTATTTTAATAATATTTAGTTTGTTAGCTTTCTAAAAAGCTTTTTAATTGTTTAGACCTGCTTGGATGTTTAAGTTTTCTTAAAGCTTTTGCTTCAATCTGTCTAATTCTTTCTCTTGTTACAGAAAATTGTAATCCCACTTCCTCTAAAGTATGGTCAGTATTCATACCTACACCAAATCTCATTCTTAGGACTCTTTCTTCTCTAGGGGTTAAAGTAGATAATATTTTAGTTGTGGCCTCACCTAAATTTGATTTAATAGCCTGTTCTAATGGTGCTAAAGCTTTTGTGTCTTCAATAAAGTCTCCTAAGCTGCTGTCTTCTTCATCCCCGACTGGTTTTTCTAGAGAAACGGGTTCTTTAGATATTTTTAAAACTTTTCGTACTTTATCTAATGGCATTCTTAGTTTTTTTGCTAATTCTTCTGGTGTTGCCTCTCTACCGAATTCACTTAATATTAATCGTTGGGTTCTTACAATTTTATTAATTGTTTCAATCATATGGACGGGAATTCTAATTGTTCTTGCTTGATCTGCTATTGATCTAGTTATTGCTTGTCTTATCCACCAGGTCGCATACGTTGAAAACTTATAACCTCTTCGATATTCAAACTTATCAACTGCTTTCATTAGTCCAATATTTCCCTCTTGAATTAAATCTAAGAACTGTAAGCCCCTGTTAGTATATTTTTTAGCAATTGATATAACTAATCTTAAATTAGCCTCAACCATTTCTTTTTTAGCAATTCTAGACTCTTTTTCACCTTTTTGAACTCTGCTAACTAATTTTTTAAATTCTGTTACTGAGACTCCAAGTCTATGACTTGTTTCTACCAATCTTTCTCTAATATCTTTAAATTGATCTTTATTTTTAGTAAAAAATTGCTTCCATATTTGGTTGGTATCTAAGAATTTTTTTAAATTTGGATTAATTTCATTACCAATATAAAATTTTATAAACTCACTTCTTGAAATTTTATGATCCATAGCAAGTCTTAAAAGGTTTCCCTCTAAAGAAACGATTTTTTTATTTTCTATATAATGTTTTTGAACTAATTCTTCTAAAACTGAGGGTGATAATTGGAGAGATTTGATATTTTCTAAAATTTCATTGATGATTTTTTCACAACCTTTTTCCTTTGCTGTTGAAAAAGTTTTTGAATTTAATACACAATCAAGTTTTTCTTTTTGATATTTAATTAATTTATTATACTCTTTTGTTAATGTTTGAACTGTTTTAAGAACTTTTGGTTTAATTTCTGTTTCCATAGCAGCAAGTGTAGGATTAAATTCTTCATCTTCATCATTTGATCCATCATCTTTTTCTACTTCGCCTGAATTTTTTTGTTTTGCACTTGGTCCTGTAGACTCATCTTCCATATAGTTTGTATCAATATCTATAATTTCTCTAACCAAAATTTCATCTTTTTGTAATTTTTCATTCCAATCAAAAAATTGTTGAGCAGTGATTGGGCTTTGTGACAAAGCTATAAGCATTACATCTTTTCCAGCTTCAATTCTTTTTGCAATTGCAATTTCCCCATCTCTTGAAAGAAGTTCAACACCACCCATTTCTCTAAGATACATTCTGATCGGGTCATCACTTTTTTCAATTGTTTTGCCTTCCTCTTTCGAAGACGACTCTTTTTTTCTTAAAACTTTATAATCAGATTTTTTTTCAACAAGTGTAATACCTTCTTCTAAAATATGTATGAAAGCTTGGGATAAATTCTCATCGGATAAATTTCGTTTTCCTAAAGATTTACTTAATTCCTCATAAGTAATAAAGCCTCTGTGGGTGCCTCTACCCATTAATCTAGCAAATGATTTTGTAATTATTCTTTCCACAGTAATATAAGTTTGGAAGTCTTATATAATGTCAAATTAATAAAAATCCATTGTTAATTTTATTCTATTAATTGATATTTTGCTTTTTTTTAGCTCTTTTAGCTCATTAAAAGTTGCCTCACTAAGATCTTTTGAAAATTTCGACTCTAACTCTTTGATTCTATGTTCTAAATCATAATTCTTAATATCCCTAGCAATATCCTCTATCAGTTCAATTATCTCATAATTATTTTTCGAATTATTTTTAAGAATATTTTTAATAGGAGCAAATTTGGTAATCTTATCCAACAACTGATCATCTATATCTAATTCTTTAATTGAAATTTTTTCTCCTAATTTAAGTTTTTTTAAAATTGCATCAAAAATTTGCTTATTTACATCGGTAAATAAATTAATATTTTCAACTAAATGAATATTTTCTTGAATTAAACTTAAATTATTTACCATAATAAATAATAATGAATACTCTTTTAATTCGACTCCACTTAAGGATTGACTGTCTTTAAATATTTTTTTTGTACTATCTAAAGACTTTATTTTTTTTTTGAATTTATAATTTTTTTTATTGTAACTAGAATAAGGTGTTAATTCAGATATTTTTTCTAAAAAAAACTCAAGAACATATTTTTTTATATAATTATCTTTTATTGTATTTGCTATTCCTCTTAGTGTTTTTTCAAATATCGCCATTGAGGAAGGGTTATTTTCAGTTTGTTTTTTATAATGACTAAAAATAAATTGATGAATAGATAGCTTATTTTGTTTTGTAAAATCTACAAAATTAGTTTTACCATTTTTATTTACATAACTATCAGGGTCTTCTTTGTCAGGTAGAAATAAAAAAGAAATTTGTTTTTCCGGTTTTAGTTCCTTAATAGAATTTTCTGCTGCTCTTAAGGCAGCTTTGTAACCACTCTCATCTCCATCAAAACAAATAATAATATCATCAAAAAACTGATTCAAAGTTAAAATTTGTCTGTCTGTTAATGATGTTCCGAGATTAGCAACTACATTTTCTATGCCATTTTTACTCAACCCTACAACATCCATGTAACCTTCTACTAAATATATATGATCTATCTTATTTGACAATTTTCTAGCTAAATCTAAATTATATAAATTTGAACCCTTTTTAAAAAAATTTGTTTCTGGTGAATTAATATACTTTGCTAGGTAATCTAATTTTTCGATTATTCTTCCGCCCAAAGCAATTGGTTGTCCTGAAATATTATTTATTGGAAATATTAAACGACTCCTAAATCTTTCAATATAAATTTTTTTTTTCTCATCAAAATAAAATAAACCGCTTTCAACTAATGTTGTTTTACTAAATTGATTTATCAATTTTTCAAAAAAATTTGGATTTTTTTCAATATATCCAATTTTGAATTTTTTTACTTCCTCCTTTCCCAAAGACCTATTTTTTAAATAATCTCTTGCATTAAAATAAGTATCATTTTTCAATAACTCGTTATGGTAAAAATCAACGTATTGACTATAAATTGACAGGTACTCCTTCCATTTTTTTTCTCTCTCTTCATCTTGTTTAGAAAACATGTAAGGTTGCATGCCAGCTAAATGAGCTAGATGTTTAACTGCTTCGCCAAACTTAAAATTTTGTGTTTTCATCACAAAGTCAAAAATATTTCCATGTTCAGATGTTGCAAAACAATGATAGAATTCTTTTTCATCATTTACAGTAAATGATGGTGTTTTTTCATTTTTAAATGGAGATAAACCAACATACTCTTTGCCTCTTTTTTTTAAAGCAACTGACTTTGATACTACTGTTGAAACCTTCAATCTTGTTTTAATTTCATCAAGATATTCTTTGGGATATTTCATTACTTATTTAATAATTCTTTTATTAAAGAACCTGCTTTTGCAAAATCAACTTCTTCTGAATGTAATTTTTTTAATTCTCCCATAACTTTACCCATATCTTTAACTGAACTTGCGCCCAACTTAGAAATTAATCCAGCACATATTTTTTTTGTTTCTTCGTCTCCAAGCTGCTTTGGTAAAAAACCTGCAAGAATATCATATTCATTCTGTTCAATTTCCAAAAGATCTGTTCTGTTATTTTTTTTATAAATATCGATTGATTCGGTTCTTTGTTTAACCATTTTTTTTAGAAGCTTTTTTATATCATCATCGTCCGTCTCTTTTTTATTAGGACCAGATCTATTGGATATATCTAGATCCTTTATTGATGATAAAATTAACCTATAAGTTGATATTTTTGTTTTATCTTTAGCTTTTAAGGCATTTTTATATTCAGT
>VMHT01073352.1_pt1 | contig 11271 bp, 7 predicted proteins | sample 4693611 | NCBI WGS metagenome assembly VMHT01 (sample SAMN12280063, study PRJNA550983) | marine metagenome | isolation source: seawater sampled from same location over 5 years 0.02-0.2 micron viral filtrate | place: USA: collected off the coast of southern California halfway between the port... ... | reverse complement strand
TTAAATTAGCTTCTAAGATGCTTGCGAAATCTATGGCCATAGCCATGAAAGCTATAGCTAAACTCAGTAGTGGACCCGTTGGTTGGGCAACGATGATTCTCGATGTGTTCACTATACTAGCTGATATGGCGGACGTACAGGGTCTTAATACGTTTGTTGACAACAGTCAGCTCATAAACATGAGGGATGTTATCATATATCAAACGTGGGATGCGTTAAAGAAAGAAGGTGTGGATTTCCCGATTATGTTCCCTATAGACGCTTTTTTCATAGATGAGTGTGAGATGGCACAATTAAGTATGACTAATTCGATCGTGGAAGATCTCATGCTATCCATGAAAGATAGAATCGCGAAATCAGGTGGTGATTCTGTAGATTGTGAAGACGAAGACCAGCGGGCAGATAACGCACAGAGGTGTATGGACGAGGATATGGTCGAATCCTTGTGTAAATTCATAGTTATCAATATCTTAGGTGACGAGATACCGTTAGCAGAGGATAAATTAACCGAAGAGGAAAGTGCCACAATAGAATATGAAATTTATGAACAACACATGTCCGATCCTATCAAATATCATAAAAAATATTTTGAATCTATGGTTGAACAATTCACAGCCGACCCGAAATTATCACCTACGATGATTAAGTTTGTTCCCGCCATGTGCGATGAAGTGAATATGGGTATATCCTTAACAGAAGAAGGATGTCGGTATCTTAATAATCAATATAAACCAACGTGGTTTGCTTTTAACGATTTATTTATGCCATCTAAGAAACCCAGTGAAACTTATAGCGATCCGTATGTAGCTGTGTACGGAATGGATGTGGTGACGGTGAATGAAATGAACGTAGGATCTGCGGATGCCCCAAATATAATAATGAAACGTGCAAAGGATGTTAACGGTAACGACTTGACCGAACCTGTATCATGGATGTATCCTTTTGGTATGTTAGTATCGTTTTGTGAAAAACCGAAGAAATCGTCTAAAAGGGGAGCACTCGTTTCCCCTACGGAGTTTGGTGTAGAATTTGATTTCGAAACGGGTGTATGTAAATTTACAGAAGATATGTGTAATAGATACAGTATGGATACCACTACAATAAATTGGTGGGGGTATGAGTATCTTAACTGTAAACCTAACAAAGGAAGTAATGAGTTATCTTTTATTTTCGGCGACGCCGGTGCTGCGAACATAACCGAAGCGTGGGATAACCGAATCAAAATGTTCGAGTCAGGTGATCCGGGTAAAATAGCTTTGGCATTGGTGTCAATGCACCCGGTCGGTTTGCTTAATGACATGGTGGGACCTATGGTAGACGAAACGTGGAAGGCTAATAAAGATAAATATAGTACAACTGAAGAAGCTGTAGTTTTTACAGCACTCGATCCAACTGGTGTTGTCGGTGGTTTCATGACTAACATGGCGGACCAACTCGGTGGGAGAGATAAGTGGTGTGAACAAGGTGATACGTGTAAACGTTTCCACGCTAAACATACTGGTGGTAATACCCAAAATTGGTCTGTTCGTGTACGTGAGGGGGAAGGCGATGACACTATTTCCATATACAACAGTGGTCAAGCATATCAAAATCAAGTCAAGGATGGTGAAGATCATGTATTTTATATACCCGAAAATGGTTATTTTGTGGCAACCGCTACGGGTGATATAGAGTTAGCCGGATTCGATAAGCTTACAGGTTGTGATCGTAAGTTATCGTTATTTTATAATGATATATCCGAGGACGCACCCGTAACAATTTCATCGTGGAACGGTTGTATGAAACAAAAAGATAAAGCCAAATGGCAGAAGGATGTAGCTAAGGTATTTGATGATGGATATAAAACTGTTTCGGATATGATGACATGTAATAAGGCTATGCTGGGGTATGCGGTAAGGAATATGGGTGAATTTGTAGGTGACGCTGGAGAAGAAATCGTAGACGTGGCCAACGAAGTAGGTGATGGGCTTGAGGATACGTTTGGTCCAGACGGGTACATAGTTCAGGGATTCGAAGAGTTCGAAGATACTGCATTTGCACAGTGGTTTAGAAAAGATCTGAAAAACTTTTTCGAACATGATTTAGGTGAGGGTTTGGAACATGCGTTTAAAGATAAGTTATGGGAAGAAGGTTTGGAATCGTTTTTTGAGGGTACATACAACGAAGATATAGAAGAATGGTTTGAAAACGATGTAGCCGACGCTTTCGTAGATTTCGGTGGGTGGTGGGGTGACAATGCTGTAAAAGCTGGTGAGAATTTGGGTATAATTAGGGATGGAATAAATGATCAACTCGAGATGTTTGGTACCGGTAAAGAAAATTTAGGAGAATTATCCCGGGACATTGAAAAGTTGTTGGTGGGTATCCCCAACACTGCACAAGATGTTGTAAAGTTTGCAGAGTTTGTCGCTACAGGTGATTTTTCTGCGGCAGAAGCGCTACTGGGTGAAGGGTTAGAAGATTTAGCTGATACTGTACCGGGTAGAATTTTAGTTGGTGGTAAAAAGATCGCAGACAAGGGGTTTAACGAAGTTAAAGCTGGTTTAAGGAGTGTATCTAAAGCCACACAACAATGGGCTAACGACCATTTAAAGAACGAAGTAACGGTTGCGGCAGTTGCCGGTCTCAATGAGATGGTAAAATTCACCGACTTTGCAGCAGATAAAACTTTTCAGTTTGTTGCGGATACTGTGCTACCCGCGGTGGCAGATGGTTTAAATGATGGTTTCAGAGATTTTGGTAATAACACTGAGAAGTGGTTGAAGGGTGAATTTACCGACTTTTGGAAAGCAGATCTTCCCGACTTCTTCAGTAATGCCGGTAACGTCATCGGTGACGGAACTAAGGATTTCTTTACAGGGAAGCTTTGGTAATTAAAATATTTTACCTAAGTGAAACAATTTTTTTATAAAATTTATATCAATATATTCTATAAAAAAATGCAAGAGGATCCAAAAACCACACGCTTCATGGAATCGCTCGGAACGATCATGGATATATGGGATAGAAACGCTTTATTATTTTCAGATGAAGAGTTTGTTGACATGTGTGAGGCTATTCAAAAGTTATACCGTATAGATCTTCACGACCAACAGTCTATGTTCGGGAGATATGAAACGAAGATAAATGATCTCACAGAGTATATGGAAAAAATTAAACCTTTGAATAAACTGACAAAGGAAATGAAGGACCAAGCTTTAGAGGATTTTGGAAAGAAAAGGATGGAACATATTTTTTTAAAAAAATATTCAGTGAAAAATTTAAAAGAATATGGAATAGAAGTAAACACTTCTCAGATTTACAGAGAGGCTCTCAAAAAGGAGAATGAAATGAGAAGTAAAAAATATACAGCCCTATTCAAAAGACTTAACGAAATTAGGGAGCGGATGATAGAACTCGCATGATTGTAATGAACGAACGGGATACACACGAGATACACGAAACACACGAGATACACGCAAGATTAGGAGGATCACGGTACGTCGTTTTCCTAACGTTGCGGATACCTATTACGACTTTGCCTAGATACGGCCCGCGAAGCATACACGAAATGAGACCAAACCACGGGGTAAGCCCGTCGATTGTGGTGGCCTGAGGAAAAACGAAAAATTAATCCAGGCGAATTTATTTTCTTAGCTATATATTGAGAAGAGAAATTGCCCATAATTAGCCCAAGAAATAGCCCGTAAATTAGCCCTATTTTGGTCTGCTACGCAGACGACGGCGTAGCCGTCGGGGTGAAACCCCAAAAATAGGGCTAATTTACGGGCTATTTCTTGGGCTAATTATGGGCAATTTCTCGTCTCAATATATAGCTAAGAAAATAATTTCGCCTGAATTAATTTTTCGTTTTCCTCAGGCCATCGCAATCGACGGGCTTACCCCGTGGTTTGGTCTCATTTCGTGTATGCTTCGCGGGCCATATCTAGGCAAAGTCATAACAGGTATCCGCAACGTTAGGAAAACGACGTACCGTGATCCTCCTAATCTTGCGTGTATCTCGTGTGTTTCGTGTGTTTCGTGTATCCCGTTCGTTTATTACAATCATGCAAGTTCTATCGTCCGCTCCCGGATTTCGTTAAGTCTTTTGAATAGGGCTGTGTATTTTTTACTTCTCAATTCATTCTCTCTTCTGAGAGCCTCTCTGTAAATCTGAGAAGTGTTTACTTCTATTCCATTTTCTTTTAAATTTTTCACTGAATATTTTTTTAAAAAAATATGTTCCATCTTTTTCTTTCCAAAATCCTCTAAAGCTTTGTCCCTCATTTCCTTTGTCAGTTTATTCAAAGGTTTAATTTTTTCCATATACTCTGTGAGATCATTTATCTTCATTTCATATCTCCCGAACATAGACTGTTGGTCGTGAAGATCGATACGGTATAACCTTTGAATAGCCTCGCACATGTCAACGAACTCTTCATCTGAAAATAATAAAGCGTTTCTATCCCATATATCCATGATCGTTCCAAGCGATTCCATGAACCGTGTGGTTTTTGGATCCTCTTGCATTTTTTTATAGAATATATTGATATAAATTTTATAAAAAAATTGTTTCACTTAGGTAAAATATTTTATCATCTGAAAGTCTTTCCAGTAAATACATCAACAAACCCATCTCCCATTTTCACGCCTACGTCATTAAAGTATCCACGAACGTCCTCCTGGAAGAAGTCTCCAACATCACCCTTTAACCACCTAACAAATTTGTTACCAACATTCTTTATACCTGCTTCTAACCCATCAGCTACCGCGGGTAGCACATCATTTTTTATAAATCTTGTCGTCTGAGCTGATAAATTATCGGTAAAATTTACCATTTCATTAATACCTTTAACAGCAGCAACCGTTACTTTGTTCTTTAAATGGTTATTAGCCCATTTTTGTGTGGATTTAGATACACTTCTTAAACCCTTTAAAATTTCCGCTCTTCCCTGGTCTGCGATCTTTGCACCACCAACTAAAATTTTACCCGGTACAGTATCAGCTAAATCTTCCAATCCTCCACCCAGTAGCGCTTCTGCGGCAGAAAAATCACCTGTAGCGACAAACTCTGCAAACTTTATAATATCTTGGGCGGTGTTGGGGATACCCACCAACAACGTTTCAATGTCCCCGGATAATTCTCCTAAAGTAATTTCACCCACACCTATCTTATCGAGTTGATCATTTATTCCACCCCTAAGGTCTACCAACGCCTTGCCAGCGTCCAAAGCGTTGTCACCCCACCAATCACCGAAATCTACAAAAGCGTCGGCTACATCATTTTCAAACCATTCTTCTATATCTTCATTGTACGTACCCTCAAAAAACGCTTCCAAACCTTCTTCCCAAACCTTATCTTTAAACGCATGTTCCAAACCCTCACCTAATTCATGTTCGAAAAAGTTTTTCAGATCTTTTCTAAACCACTGCGCAAATGCAGTATCGTTAAACTCTTCAAAACCCTCGACTATGTACCCATCTGGACCAAACGTATCTTCAAACGCATCACCCACTTCGTTAGCCGCGTCTACAATTTCTTCTCCAGCCTCATTTGCAAATTCATCAACATGTCTTGTCGCGAAACCGACCGCTTGTGTTGAACATTTTAAACCATCGGAAACCATAGCATATCCAACCTCAAATACCTTAGCTATATCCTTCTGCCACTTGGCCTTATCTTTTTGTTTCATACAACCGTTCCACGATGAAATTGTTACGGGTGCGTCCTCGGATATATCGTGATAAAATAACGATAACTTACGATCACAACCTGTAAGCTTATCGAATCCGCCTAACTCTATATCACCCGTAGCGGTTGCCACAAAATAACCATTCTCGGGTATATAAAATACATGATCTTCACCATCCTTGACTTGATTTTGGTATGCTTGACCACTGTTGTATATGGAAATAGTCTCATCACCTTCCCCCTCACGTACACGAACAGACCAATTTTGGGTATTACCACCAGTATGTTTAGCGTGGAAACGTTTACACGTATCACCTGGTTCACACCACTTTTCTCTTCCACCGAGTTGGTCTGCCATGTTAGTCATGAAACCACCGACAACACCGGTTGGGTCCATTGCTGTAAAAACTACAGCTTCTCCAGTTGTGCTATATTTATCTTTATTCGCCTTCCACGTTTCGTCTACCATAGGTCCCACCATGTCACCAACCAAACTGACCGGGTTCATTGACACCAATGCCAAAGCTATTTTACCTGGATCGCCCGACTCGAACATTTTGATTCGGTTATCCCATGCCTCGGTTATGTTCGCAGCACCGGCGTCACCGAAAATAAAAGATAACTCCGCACTTCCTTCGTTGGGTTTACAGTTAAGATACTCATACCCCCACCAATTTAGTGAAGTGGTATCCATACTGTATCTATTACACATAGCTTCTGTAAATTTACATACACCCGTATCGAAATCAAATTCTACACCAAACTCCGTAGGGGAAACGAGTGTTCCTCTTTTAGACGATTTTTTCGGCTTTTCACAAAACGATACTAACATACCAAACGGATACATCCACGATACAGGTTCGGTTAGGTCGTTACCGTTAACATCCTTTGCACGTTTCATTATTATATTTGGGGCATCCGCGGATCCCACGTTCATTTCGTTGACCGTCACCACATCCATTCCGTACACAGCTACATACGGATCGCTATATTCTTCATGGGGTTTCTTAGCTGGCATAAATAAATCATTAAAAGCAAACCACGTTGGTTTATATACATTATTAAGATGCCGACATCCTTCTTCTGTTAAGGATATACCCATATTCACTTCATCGCACATGGCGGGAACAAACTTAATCATCGTAGGTGATAATTTTGGGTCGGCCGTAAATTGTTCAACCATAGATTCAAAATATTTTTTATGATATTTGATAGGGTCGGACATGTGTTGTTCATAAATTTCATATTCTATTGTGGCACTTTCCTCTTCGGTTAATTTATCCTCTGCTAACGGTATCTCGTCGCCTAAGATATTGATAACTATGAATTTACATAAGGCTTCGACCATATCCTCGTCCATACACCTTTGTGCGTTATCCGCTCGCTGGTCTTCGTCTTCACAATCTACAGAATCACCACCTGATCCAGCGATTCTATCTTTCAGGGACAGCATAAGATCTTCCACGATCGAATTAGTCATACTTAATTGTGCCATCTCACACTCGTCTACGAAAAAAGCGTCTATAGGGAACATAATCGGGAAATCCACACCTTCTTTCTTTAACGCATCCCACGTTTGATATATGATAACATCTCTCATGTTTATGAGCTGACTGTTGTCGACAAACGTATTAAGACCCTGTACGTCCGCCATATCGGCTAGTATAGTGAACACATCGAGAATCATCGTTGCCCAACCAACGGGTCCACTACTGAGTTTAGCTATAGCTTTCATGGCTATGGCCATAGATTTCGCGAGCATCTTAGAAGCTAATTTAACCGATACTTTCGCTAAACCTTTCGCCATTTTCCTAGCACCCAATTTACCCGCACCTTTTCCCGCTGATTTAGTACCCGCCATAAACTTCATTAATTGTTTTGTGTATTTACCACCCTTCGCAGCTTTTTCGCCAGCTTCTTTGACGATTTTTTCGGTAGTTTCCTTTGCCACCTTTTCAGCAGCCTCCTTGGTAGATCTTTCTGCCGCCATTTCGGCAGCTTCTCTGACGGCTCTTTCACTCGTTTCTTTTGCGATTTTTTCAGAAGCTTCACGCGTAGCCCTTTCGGTAGCTTCTTTCGCAGCCTTTTCCGCAGCTTCCGATGCGGCGCGTTCACCTCCGGCTTCTATGGCTTCACGCCCCGCCTTTCTCGCAGCCTGTTCACCAGCTTCCTTAGAGGCTTTTTTGGTAGATTCCTTAAGAGCGCGTTCGGTAGCTTCTTTGGCAGCTTTTTCAGCCGCTTCTTTAGCGGCTTTTTCGGCAGCTTCTTTCGCGACTTTTTGAGCAGCTTCACTAGCACCTTTTTCGGCCGCCTCTTTAGCTGCCCTTTCACCGGCTTCTTTAGCCGCTTTTTCACCAGCCTCTTTCGCGGCTTTTTCGCCAGCTTCTTCAATAACCTTTTCGGTAGCTTCTTTAGCAGCCTTTTCGCCAGCCTCCTTTGCTATGGTATCGAGCTGACTTAAAACCTGTTGTGACGCCTTTTCGCTAGCTTCTTGTGCGGATTTTTTCGCCGCCTGTTTAGCTGCATTTTTTGTTAATTGACGTTGCGCGAGTTCAGGTAATATCGCTGTAATTAATACATCACCTAACATAGCCGCCATCGTTTCAACGAGCATTTGCCTTTTGGCCTTATCGGCTTCCTCTTTCGCCTTTTCATTCGTGTAATCGGGTGGTACGCAACATCCATCGACCAGGTTTGTAAATCCACCATTATCTACACACTCATCGTTTATGGGATACACGGAGCAGGCTCGTATACAACATTCTTGTTCGTAATCGTATCGCTCGTTAGTACCTTTACATACCATATTTCCACTATCATCTTCTTCACCCTCACCCAAACACTGTTGAAGCATAGATAAGTCGAGTTCTTCCGATGGTCCGGTCGTAGGTACAGTTTTGTCTTCATCTCCGATAGTATCTACATCTTTTATGACACAACAACCCTCTTCGTTCGTATCAAAAACGTCCGGGTCGCATATACCACTTTCGTTGGGTGGTATATCACACAACAATTTCAACTGACTAAGAAACTCGGCTTTATCAACGTATTCGGAATATTCATCTAAACCAACTTCCAATTTTTCTCTTTTTTTACGTTTTTCTTCTTCAATCTCTCTCATTTTATCAATTCCTGAAGTGACCTCTAAATTTTTACCCTCGATAGTTCCCTTTGCTGATAATTTTGTTTTAATAATTCTATCCTTGTTAGGTTCCGAATAAAAATTTCTAAAAATGGTCAACCCGAATAATACTAAAATGAATAGTACGATTACAGGAGTAGCTCGTTTAGAACTCATTTATATCCCTGTTATATTATATTCATATAAAAAAACTTAAAGAAATATCTTAAGATTTTATTAATATGTGGTGCTGGTGGTGTTGTCACCCATTTGAAAATACACCACTTTCATTACCGACGAGATACGATGATCGTCGTCAAAAATTTACAACTTCAGGTAATTTTTGTTCTTGGAGTTGTATGAAGACATACGCGTTAGACCATTACGGTTTATCTAGAGGGAGTATCATGTGTGGGCATATGGTGATGATGCGTAAAAAGATATATAACAAGATAGGGCATATTAAACCAGCACCAAAAAGACAAAGCCTGACACATTTTGGCGGGGATTTGACGATAGAAGAGTTCAGAAGTAACGCTTGTATCGACAAAGAGAAACCGAATACCATAATCACAACAGAGGCGAATAAGATGGTAATATCACAAGATTTCACTAAAAATCAAAAGATGTATGAAATAAAGAATGTGAGCTGTGATTCTAACCAATTAAAACTAAAAAGAGAGAAACCATTAAAACGGGAAAAGAATAACTTAGAATCCGTGCTAGGTTTGGTTATTAAGCCAAAGAAGTAGAACAACAATTAGGGCACACGTTTTCAGCAAATACATAGGAGCAATTTGTACACTCGTTCAATGGTTTTATATTCCTTTTTCGTAGTTTATTATTGGAATATAAAATCAAATCTTTTATTGAATACACGCCGTACATGATCATGGTTTCTAAATTCGGAAACCTCATCTCTACTTTAGGCAACCGCAAGCCTTATTTAACTTTAACATTGCCGAAAAACTATCGATCATGGGAGGTACCATAGTCTTCAAAACAGTTTCAAGTTCCGAGTCCTCGTCACCCGCGTCTATTTGTTCGATGACAGAGTAAATGAGATCAATAACGAGATCCTTCTTTTCGGGGCCTGTGAGTTTCTTTAACTTATTAACATCCATCATCAGAACAGAAACCAGCCCGCAAATATTATCCTTGTTGATACCGGTCTTCTTGTACTTATGAATGAGACGCGTAACACGCTCAACGATACGCTCGTTTTCCTTCGACTTGACAGAGTAGGCTTGTAAGATAGCTTCCATTTTATATACTACAATATAAAAAAATCTTTAATTATATAAATGGTCATCGCAACAAATCAATGGATAGCTATCGCGGCCGTGTCATTGGGTATAAGTCAAATTGCCCTGAACATGAAAAATGTATATGAAAAAGACGACGTCAGTAGCTACAGTGTAAACTATGTATTGGCGGGTATATTATCCAGTACTCTGTGGCTCACGTATCAGTATAGAATCGGTGCTAACTATTCAGCCGCTTATACGAGCATTTTCTTGGTATCGCAGATATACATATTGCAGCGTTTGTTATCCAAACTCAAAACTAAATCACCCACGAATTAAAAATATTTATATTTATATAAATGAAACCATCACACATAATAATTATTATAACAGTGATAATTTCACTAGGCCTGATCCTGTTTTTTACTTTCAAATCCGATGACGATAAACCAGCTGATGACGGTAAACCAACTGATACGAAAAAGAAGGGTGAACTCACAATTACAGGAGACGGTACAGAATATTACACCATGAAATATAAACGTGAAACTTACATTAAAATGCCTGAAATATTTAAATGTGACATGGACGATCCCCCCGACTACTGTAAAGATACAGACATAAGGGGTAAATTTGTATTTGAATACGATTTAAATAAACCCAGTAGTGGTATAGGTTATGACAAATGCTCGGATGGTTCACACGACTGTTGGTACGTAGAACAGTTCGATGATGAAGGTACTTTAACAGGTGTAGTCGATAAAGATGGTGTTTCTATGTTAGATGTTATGGCTGATGATTTATGGTCCGATAAATGGGATCTTGAAAATTCCGATTTAGTAAAAGACGCCGCGAAGGTGATGGAATATAAAGATGATAAGTTGGTAGCTATAAGAAGATTTCGTGGACTTGAAATCGGGGACACAGTTACTGTTAATGATTTAGAACCTGCGATATATTTTGCTGGTCTCTTTACATCTATGAAACTCGCTGGCTTGGAAAAACCTGAGAAAATCACATTGAAAGTTAAGAATGCTAAATCTAATTATGAAAAATTCAAAAAAGAAAGAATGCGATGAAAATTAAGTTAATTGATAAATTTTAGGTGAATCTAAACTCAAAACTAAATCACCCACGAACTGAAGTATTTTAACTTTTTCTTCAAACGTTATAGAACCCGTACGTCGTATTATATGCACGATGAGCATGCATATAATATACGTAGCTTCATA
>VMHT01065848.1_pt1 | contig 11271 bp, 12 predicted proteins | sample 4693611 | NCBI WGS metagenome assembly VMHT01 (sample SAMN12280063, study PRJNA550983) | marine metagenome | isolation source: seawater sampled from same location over 5 years 0.02-0.2 micron viral filtrate | place: USA: collected off the coast of southern California halfway between the port... ... | reverse complement strand
CGAGAACGTGGCCGGCGCGGCCCACGCGGTGGGCTATGAAAGTGCATCCCAGTTCTCGCGCGAGTACAAGCGCTACTTCGGGGTCGCACCGACGCACGACCGTACCCAGCTTGCAGAAACCGGCACGCTGGCCCTCAACGACCGCGCCGCCACCTCCTGAGGCACGCCCTTTTTTCAGGCACGCGCCGGCGAACACACCCATAAAAAAGCCCCCGGCAATAACCGAGGGCTTTTCCACGCCATCGCAAAGGATGGCCATGCAGCAAGCGAGCGCTACTGCGCAATCATCAGCGATTTGCTGTTGACGAACTCGCGCATGCCGAAGCCGCCGTGTTCGCGGCCATAGCCACTATCCGTCACGCCGCCGAAGGGCAGGTTCGGCTGGGCGATGTAGTAGCCGTTGATGCTCACCATGCCGGTATCGAAATGATCCCGGGCCAGCCGTTCGGCACGCTTCTCGTCTTCCGAGAAGATGCCGCCGCCCAAACCGTAGACCGAGTCGTTGGCGATACGAATCGCATCGGCCTCGTCCTTGGCACGAATCAACGAGGCAACCGGGCCGAACAGTTCGCCGTCATAGGCCGGCATGCCGGGCGTGACGTTTTCGAGCACGGTCACCGGATAGAAATAGCCTTCGCGATCGGGCACTTCGCCGCCCGTGAGGCAGGTCGCGCCCTTCTCGATCGACTCCTTGACCTGGGCATGCAGGTTGTCGCGCAGGTCTTCACGCGCGATCGGGCCGAGCTGCGTGTTTTCGTCGCTCGGATCGCCGAACTCTACCTGCTTCATCTTCGCGAGATAGGCATCACGGAACTGCTCGTACACCGCGTCCACAACCACGAAACGCTTGGCCGCAACACAGGTCTGGCCGTTGTTGTTGATACGACCGGTCACGCAGGCATCCACGGCCTTGTCGATATCGGCATCTTCGAGCACGAGGAAGGCATCGTTGCTGCCGAGTTCCAGCACCGTCTTCTTGAGATGCTCGCCGGCGGCCGCGGCAATCTTGCGGCCGGTGGCCGCACTTCCGGTGAAGGTCACGCCGCGTACGCGCTTGTGCTCGGTGACCTGGCTGGCCTGGTCTTCCTGGATATAGAGCACGTTGAATACGTTCTCGGGCATGCCGGCTTCGCGGAAGATGTCTTCCAGCGCTTCGGCACAGCCCCAGACGTTGGGCGCATGTTTGAGCAGGACGGTATTGCCGGCCATCAGGTTGGCGATGGTGTAGCGAATGACCTGATAGAACGGGAAGTTCCACGGCTGAATACCAAAGATCACACCGATCGGCTGATGGCTGACGAGTGCACGTCCGCCCGGCAGATCGCGTTCTTCGTCGGCAAGGAAGCTCGCCGCGTTATCGGCGCTGTAGTGGCAAATGCCCTGGCAGAGCTGGAGTTCACCGGGCGCCTGATTAATCGGCTTGCCCATTTCTTCGGTAATGAGCTTGGACAGGCGGTCCTGGTTCTCCACCAGCAAATCGCCGACTTTGCGGATCAGCGCGCCGCGTTCGTCGAACGAGCGCTGCTTCCAGTCGAGAAACGCTTCGTGCGTCTTTTCGATCTTGTCCTGCAGCTGCTGGTCGGAAATCGTTTCGAATTCGCGGATGACCTTGCCGGTCGCCGGGTTAATGGTTTTAACGCTATTTGACACGCTAGCCTCCAAAAAGGGCTATAAATGAACACCGTCGAGGATAGTGGTATCTGTCAAAGAATGCGTGTCGCGGGCTGTCGATTATTTGCCCGATCCTCCAAGCGCCGGGCTTCGCGCGGGCCTCAATGTCGATCCGAGCCGATATCCAACAACGACACGAACAGCGAAATAACGATCAGGCTGAACAGAAAGCTGAACCCACTCTGCGCCATCACCAGCACCCATGTATCCAGGTCCAATGGCCGGTAGGCCCCGCTCATCGAAAACTGGACGGATAACGACTGAACCAGCGCATGGCCGCCGTCCAGCACGCCGGATTCACCGTTTGGCAGATGGAAGCGCCCCATTTTCGTGTAGACGAACGCCATCAGTAGCGCGGCGGTCGCATAGTTCTCCAGCGCGAGCACGATCGTCCGGCCAGTGGCGGCTACAATTCGGCCCGGCGTAATCTTGCAGCGACCGAACAGCACCACCCCGATCTCCTTGTTGAGAATGCCGGCTATCCGAAGCAAAACCGGCCACGCGAGCCAGGCCGGCAGCTCAGATGCCTGCCACCACAACAAGACCGATAGCACCAGCCAACCGACGATATAACACTCGGACGCGATATAGCGCGCCTGCCGCCAGCGACCGTGGTCGCGACGCTCCATACGCGCCATCCCCGCATCGAGCCAGGCATAAGGCGAAAGACGATAGACCCAGACCACGAGCCATTCGACCAGGCGCGTGCTGATCATGAGGCGCCCTGGCTCAGCGTGACCACGTCGCCCGGGAAAATCGGCGTCAGGTCTTCTGGCGCCTGATCGGCGCGACCGTAACCGGTGATCCATACGCGGTTTGCCGGATGCGCGGCAACGTACTCGGCCACCGCGTGGAAATCGGCATGTTCGTCGTTGCCGGTGGCGCGTGCATCCAGGATGACGTTAGGTGCGACGAACAGCTGGTCGTAATACCCCGGGTCGGCCGCCGAGTCGCCGCCGTAAGCCAGTATCGGCCGCGCGTCGTCGTAGGCGACAAAACCGAAACACGGCTCGCTATGGCGCGCGCGCAGTAGACGCACCGACAAACGCGACGTGACGGACCATCTCTCGTCGGCCGGGGTATCAATCCAATCACAGAACGCAGCCAGCGGCTCGCCGGTGCTGTTCAGCTCATGCAGACGATGCTGTTTCAACACCGAACCGACGCGCGGTTCGGCAGCCACACGCAGGCGCCGCGAAGCGCCGGCTTCGGCTGCCAGCACGACGGGCAGTTCCGCCGCATGATCGCTGTGGTTGTGGGTGACGAGAATCGTGTCCGGAATCTCGCCCAGCCACTGCCGACAGGCCCGAACCACACCAAAGCCGATATCCACGAGCAGCACGCAGCGCGCGCCCATACGCAACGCAATCGCACTGCTCGGCTCGCCGCTGTAAACCGTGGTCGCGCCGCGACCGGTACCGAGGCAAACGAACGACAATCCCGTGTCCTGGCTATGCATGCTATACGTCTTGAAAACCCATCGGCTGCGTATGATAGCGAAGCGTTGCGCCGCGGGCGGCGAGGCATTACAACGGCGGCTCAGTCCGCCTCGATCAACGCCTCGACGATCTCGGCCTGACGGCCGAAATAACGGCCGTCCGAGGGCGGCGTCGGATCGGAGGTCATCACGACGGTCATCTGCCGCTCGGGCACAACGAACAAGACCTGTCCGCCATAGCCGCGCCCGTAATGGGCGGTGACCCCGGCGAGATCGGTCGTGAACCAACCGTAGCCGTAGGCGTCTCCGGTGTAGACCGATCGGGTGCGGCCGCGCCAGCTGGACTCGATCCAGTCCCGAGATATGACCTGTTGCTCGCCCACCCGTCCGCCACGGCGAATCATTTCGCCGAATACCAACAGTGCATGCGGGGTCATGCCCATTTCGTTGCCGCCGAAATAAATACCCTGCGGATCACGCGTCCACGGCGGGATATCGATCCCCAGCGGCTTGCCGAGCCAGTCGCGCATCAGCGCCAGCGTGCTGCGCCCACTGGCCCGGGTGAGTATTGCGGACAGCACATGGGTATTTCCGGTCGAATAAAGCATGCGCGTACCCGGTTCTGCGACAAACGGGCGTTGCAACGCGTTGGCGACCCAGTCGCGGCTGGCTACCCAGCTGCCGTAGTTGGCGCCGGAGGTGCGTTCCAGTCCGGACTGCATCGACAACAGCTGGCCGACCGTGATCCGTGCCACACGTTCATCGGCGCCGTGCGGCATGCGCGGGCCCAGCAGCTCGCCGATCGGCTGGTCGACGCTTTCGATCACGCCGCGGTCGATAGCTGCCCCCACCAGCGTGGCCATCCATGTCTTCGACAGCGACTTGATATTGGCCGTGGTGTCCACGTCGTGACCGCGAAAACCGCGTGCCACGACGGTTTCGCCGTCAACTGCCACGAGCAGCGTATGCGTTCGCTCCAGATTGCCGGCACGTTCGACAATTGCGTCCAGCGCGTTGCGGCCGCCCGCGCTCTGGCCCGTCGCCGCCCATAGCAACAGACTCCAGCACAACGCCCGTCGCAATAGGCGCAATGCGCGCGCTGAAGACGTTGCCTGGGACGCCGGCTGTAGAGCGAATCGATGCATGCCTGCATGGTAATCACTTCATCGATCGACCGGGGCATAACCACCGACGTTTTAGCGCTGGCGCGGTCGATACCGAGCGCCGGTTCATGAAGTGGTATCGTGCATTCAAAAAAGGAGACGCGCTGACTACCGTACTGGTCGCCGGCACCTGCGATACCAAGGATGCCGAGTTGCGCTATGCCTGTGAGTGCCTGGCTGCGGCCGGTGTGGCTGCACAGGTTGTGGACCTGGGAACGAGCGACACGACACGGCCGCTGCCGCCGGATATCGAGGCGGCCGAGGTCGCTGCATATCATCCCGACGGCGTGGACGCCGTGCTGGCGCTCGGCGACCGCGGCCAGGCCGTCGCTGCCATGGCGCTGGCCTTCGAACAGTACGTCGCCCGCCGCGACGATATCGCCGGTATTCTGGGTCTGGGCGGTTCGGGCGGTACAGCCCTGATCACCCCGGCCATGCGTGGGCTGGCTGTCGGGGTGCCGAAGGTGATGGTGTCGACGGTCGCCTCGGGCAACGTCGGCCCCTACGTCGGCCCCAGCGATATTTGTATGATGTATTCGGTCACCGACGTGGCCGGGCTCAACCGCATTTCGCGCGTAGTGATCGGCAATGCCGCACATGCGCTCGCCGGCATGGCCCGTTATACATTGCCCGAGGCGAGCGATACCAAGCCGGCGCTCGGGCTGACCATGTTCGGCGTGACCACGCCCTGTATCACGCAGCTGACCGAAGCACTCGATAGCGAATACGACTGTCTGGTCTTCCATGCCACCGGCACCGGCGGCCAGTCGATGGAGAAACTGGTCGATTCCGGCGACCGGGCCGGCGTGCTTGGACATGAGTACGACCGAAGTCTGCGATTTGCTCATGGGCGGTGTGATGAGCGCGGGCGATACCCGCCTGGATGCCATCGCCCGCAGCCGCGTGCCCTATGTCGGCGCCTGTGGCGCGCTCGATATGGTCAATTTCGGCGCCCGCGACACGCTGCCGGATGCATATCGCGACCGCCTGATTTATGAGCACAACGCCCAGGTCACGCTGATGCGTACGACGGTCGAAGAAAACCGGCGTATCGGCGAATGGATCGCGAACAAGCTCAATGCCTGTCGCGGCCCCGTGCGCTTTCTGTTGCCCGAGGGCGGCGTATCGGCGATCGACGCACCCGGCCAGCCATTTCACGACCCGGAGGCGGATGCGGCGCTGTTCGACACGCTCGAGGCCCGGGTGCAGCAAACCCCGATGCGCCAGCTGATCCGCGTACCACACCATATCAACGATCCGGCATTCGTCGCCGCTGCCCTGGCTGCGTTCGAAGACGTGATGTCGGCCCCCCAGAACTGAAGGAGTTCCCATGTCCCGTCCTGAACGCCAATCGATCCTCGACAGCCTGCGCGCCAAGATCCGTGACGGTCGGCCAATCGTCGGTGGCGGCGCCGGTACCGGCCTGTCGGCCAAATGCGAAGAAGCCGGCGGTATCGATCTGATCGTGATCTATAACTCCGGGCGGTACCGTATGGCCGGGCGCGGCTCGCTTGCCGGCCTGCTTGCCTATGGCAACGCCAATGAGATCGTGGTCGACATGGCGCGCGAAGTGCTGCCGGTGGTCAAGCACACACCGGTGCTCGCCGGCGTCAATGCCACCGACCCGTTCGTTTCCATGGACGTATTTCTCGACCGGCTCAAGAGCATCGGCTTTGCCGGCGTACAGAACTTCCCGACCGTGGGGCTGATCGACGGCACATTTCGCACCAATCTCGAAGAAACCGGCATGGGCTATGACCTGGAAGTGGACATGATCGGCCGTGCGCGTGCGGCGGGCCTGCTGACCACGCCCTATGTCTTCTCCAGTAACGACGCCACCGCCATGGCAGAAGCCGGCGCCGATATCGTGGTCTGCCACATGGGGCTGACCACCGGCGGCAGCATCGGCGCCGAGACGGGCGTGGACCTCGACGGCGCGGTGGAACGCGTCAATGAATGGGGCGACGCCGCCCGCGCGGTGCGCGACGACGTGATCGTACTCTGTCACGGCGGCCCGATCGCCCAACCCGAAGATGCCGAGTATGTGTTGTCGCGCTGCCCCAGCTGCCATGGATTCTATGGTGCCAGCAGCATGGAACGCCTGCCGGTGGAACAGGCCTTGACCGAACAGACCCGCCGCTTCGTCGACCTGAAAGTCGACACCTCCGACCGTTGATTCAGGAGCTTGTTATGGAACGTATTTTTATCAGTCGTGTAATTCGTGCCGATGCCGATGTCGTCTGGGCCGTGCTACGCGATTTCAACGGCATGCCGGACTGGCATCCCGCTATTACCGATAGCGAAATCGAGGACGGGCGTGCGGCCGATTCGGTCGGCTGCGTGCGCAGTTTTCATCTGGCCGATGGCGGGCATATCCGCGAACGGCTGACTGCCCTGTCAGATGCCGATCGTCACCTGCGCTACGTGATCCTCGAATCACCCATGCCGGTGACGGCTTACGATGCGACGATCGACGTGATCCCGATCACCGAAGAGGCAGCGAGTCTGGTGGTATGGAAAGCCGAATTCGAAGTCCCCGCGGAGGATGCCCGTGCCACGGTAGACACGGTCGCCGACGGCGTATTTCGTGCCGGCCTCGACGCGATTGCACAACGCGTGGAGTAAGCACCTGGCGCCGTCACCAAGGCACCGCGTATTCGCATACAGACCGGCCCGCCGCAAAGGCGGGCCGTTGAAGGTCGGTAGCGACAAGTCCTATCGCCATTGACCGCGCCAAGCGCGCTACTCTTCGGGCAGCGCGTAGACGACTACCTGATCGCCGACCTGATCCTTGAGAATGGTGTTACCACCGGCAACGAACGCCACATACTGCCGGCCCTGATATTCATAGACCGACGGGTTGGCGACCGCAGGCGCCTGGGCCTGATCGGACCAGAGCTGTTCGCCGGTTTCAAGCGAATATGCCCGCAGTTTGGCATCCATCGATGCACCGATGAACACGACGCCGCCTGCGGTAACGGCCGGCCCGCCGATAGTGGGCGACCCCCATTTTTCCGGCATGAAAAAGCCGTATTGCTGCGAAGCGCCCACCGGCCGACGCCATTTTACGTCGCCGGTATGCATGTCCAGCGCTACCAGCTCGCCGAACGGCGGCTGCCAGCAGGGCATGCCAAGCCAGTTCATCGCCACTTTCAAACGCATGCCATAAGGCGCGCCGGTCTGCGGCGAGAAGCCGCTTTCGTTGCCTGAACCGGTATCGGCCTTTTCGTAGTCTTCGCGGTTGTAGAGTTTGACGTACTGAACGATATGAGAGGTGTTCACCACGGCCGTCTGGGTCTCCGGGTCGAACGCGACACCGCCCCATTGCACGCCGCCGGAACTGTCCGGATAGGTCAGCGCGCCCTCGCCTTTCGTGGTCGGCGGCGTGTACATGCCGCGGTAGTCGAGTTGGTCCCAAAGGCGAGAGCATTGCCCGCCACCGACGATATCCGCGAGCTTCCAGACCGGCGGTTTCTTGGTCTGGTCGAGCAACGGCGCGGGCTTGGTTGGAAAAGGCTGAGTGGGCGAATAGATCTCGCCTTCGACCGAACCATCGCCGCCGGGCACGGGGCGTTCTACGATGGGCCATACATCTTCGCCGGTCTCACGGTTGACCACGAACAGAAAACCCATCTTCGTGGCCTGGATGAGCGCCGGGATCTGTTCGCCGTCGACCGTTATATCCATCAGCGTGGGCGCGGCGTTGATGTCGTAGTCCCAGACATCGTGATGCACCCACTGACGCGACCAGACCACCTTGCCGGTCTCGATATCGAGCGCGGTCGTTGACGTGGCCAGCGGCGCCTTCTCCTGGCGATTGCCGCCCCAGAAGTTGGGGGACGGCGACGATACCGGTAGGTAGACCAGCCCGAGTTCTTCATCGGCCGACATATGCGTCCACACATTCGCCGTGCCACTCTTTTCGCGCATGTCGTCGGAAAGCGCCTGGAACGTCCATTCGCGCTTACCGGTACGGGCATTGATCGAGAATACGGTGCCAGGCGGCGCCTGCTCCAGCGCCCAGTCCTTGCCGGCCCAGCCCAGTAGCAGGTGGTCGCCGACCACCGTGGGCGGCTGGAGCAGCGACAACGGCCACTCGGCGTGGGTGTTGTTCCACTGATTGACGTCAAGTACGCCGTTGTCGGCGAAATCCGGACATTTTTCGCCGGTATCGGCATCGAGTGCGAACAGCCGCGCATCCATGGTGCCCATATAGACGATCTTCTGGCAGGCCTCGCCCTCGATCGGGTTGTCTGCCGCCCAGTAGGACACGCCGCGGTTTTTGAGTACCGGCTGGGTCAACGCCTTATTCTGGGTATGGGTATCGAACGCCCATTTCTGTTCGCCGGTTGCCGGATCAAGGGCGATCAGGCGGTAGAACGGCGTACCGATATAGATCGTGTTGTTGGCAAAGATAGGCGTGGCCGACCAGACTGTCGCCGGTATGTCGCCGCTGCCGTCGGACACGTCGCCGGTATGGAATTCCCATACCTTTTCCAACGTGCCAACGTTGTCGGCCGTGATCTGCGTGAGCGGGCTGTATTTCTGAGCATTGAGCTGGCCGTGGAAGCTGTCCCAGGTGGGCTCGGTTGGCACCCCGGGCCTGGCCGAAGGTGCGGGTACACTCTCGACCCTCGACGACTGACTGTCGGACGAGTCCGGTGGCTGCGCAAAGGTCATCCCCGAAAGCGCGCTCATCAGCAGCAAGCCGGTACCCGCGATGTATTTCAGGCCGGCCGTGGGCAGTGTAGATGGGCGGCGAATCATGAGTGCACCTGTGCGTTATGGCCGCCTGCACCAAGCGCATCGGCACCGAGCCCGACGAGCCCGGTCAACATCGCACCGCAGAGCCACCATTCGTGCAGAAGCGCGCCAGCAAAGGCATTGCCGCCAAGCCCGATAACGGTCAAGACGAACACAAAACGACGCATGCCGCCTGGATGAAGCGTGGCTAGCAAGAACGCGAACAAGACCAGCACTGCACTCGTAAGAATCGCGACCAGCGCACCGAGTGTTGCCGTGACACCGGTTAGCGGTGCGAAATAAGCATAAAGCGCGAGGCCGAAGCCGACGGTCGTGACCGCAAGCAGCAGCACGACACCGGGCCGTGCCAGAAAAGCATTTGAAGACATGGAGGATGGGCCTGCAGAAGACGGCGCACGCAGGCGTGCGCGCGGCTATATATGTGTATAGCGCAGCTATTATACGCACTCTGCTCCACTGCGCCACCCGCGGGCGCGCCGGTTATCGCCGGGGCGGCGGAAGCTCGCTGCGCAGCAGGTAAACTAGGTAAATCATCACGTGGCTACGCTTCAGGCCGACAGGCGAGTCGCTGCACGCCGGCCTTCGCTCAGTGGCTTTCCGAGAAAACGGCGCGCGTAGCGTGGCGTCAGGCGGTTGAGATCCAGATGCATGAACACATCTGCCACGTTGAAGTCCGGGTCGTGACACGGCGGCCCGCCCACACATGCGCCCACTCTTAAATACGCCTTGATCAGAGGCGGCAGACATACGGCCCGGTCGAGCGGCGCATTCGCAGGCGGCAGTGCCATAAGCGGACGTACGCAGCGATCCGGGTCAGCGGGTTGCCGCGCCCAGATCTGGCGATAGATCGCATGAGCACAGGCGAGGCCCTCGCGCAGGTCGATGCTCGCACAGCCAATGAGATGATCGTATCGATCGGCCCGAATCAGATCGGCGATGCCTGCCCAGAGTACCGCCATCGCCGGGCTGCGCCGATAGGCGGCATCCACACAGGTACGACCGATCTCGAGAAAGCGACCGCGACAAGCCAGTACGGCATCCAGATCGAACTCGCTGGCCGAGTAGAACCCGCCGGCCGCCTGCGCGGCTTCGTGGGTGAGAATGCGCGTACTGGCCACGGCGCGGTCGTCGCGGCGATCGCGTACAACCAGATGCAGGCAATAGGCGTCCATGGCATCGGCTTCGAGCCCGGCCCCGGCCAGCGCGGCCGTGGCGCCCATTTCTTCGACGAATACGCGATAGCGCAGGGCCAGGCTGTCGTCGATCTGCGCCTGGCTGCGGGCAAAGCTGTAGTAGAAACGGGCAGGCCGCGTTTCGGGCGTTGGCTGGGTCGTGGTTGCGTTCATGGCGAACATCTCGATCGCGAATCAACGCCAGCGATTGTCGACCGGCCATGTGATAGCGACATGACCACGCGATGACGCGCCGATGACCGCGACGTACGTCACCGCCCTGTCATGTCACGCGGTTATCAATAGCCGGATGTCCGATTCCTCCGTTATCGCCGATACCCGCCTGCTTCTGCGACTGTGGTTGAGCAAGCCACGCCAGATCGCGACCTGGACGCCCACCGGCCCGGCCGTGGCGCGTGGCTTTGTCGATGCACTGGCCGCGGCCCCGCAGTCGGGCCACATCGTGGAACTGGGTGCCGGTACCGGCCCGATCACAAGCGCGATGCTCAACGCCGGCATCGATCGCAACCGGCTATGCGTGGTCGAATACGACCGCGATCTGGTCGCCCTGCTGCATACACGGTTCGGCCAGGCCGGCATCGTGCAGGGCGACGCGCGCGCGCTGCCCGGGCTGTTCGCGGCCCAGGGTGTAGAGCGCATTGCCGCGGTCGTATCCACCCTGCCGATCCTGCATTTCTCCCGGGCCGATCAAAAACGCGTGCTCGATGCCTGTTTCGAACGCGGTGTGCCCGGGGCAGCATTCACCCAGATCACCTATCTGCCCGGCTCGCCGGTTCGCCAGCGCGCGCTGGCCCGCTGGGGCTATCGCGCCACGCGGCTTCGCCATATCGCACGCAACTGGCCGCCCGCCATGCTCTGGCAATACCGGCCCGACACCACGGCCTGAAAAAGCGCTGCACGATCGTTCAAGATCACGGCGCCGCGCAGCGTCAGGCTTAGCGCCCGAACATAACCAGACGGGCAAAGGCCGTAACGCCGTGGAAATCGCCATCTATACCTTCTGTGTGATGTATTCACCGGGACCGGTGAATCTGCTTGCCTT
>VMHT01044589.1_pt1 | contig 11272 bp, 27 predicted proteins | sample 4693611 | NCBI WGS metagenome assembly VMHT01 (sample SAMN12280063, study PRJNA550983) | marine metagenome | isolation source: seawater sampled from same location over 5 years 0.02-0.2 micron viral filtrate | place: USA: collected off the coast of southern California halfway between the port... ... | reverse complement strand
AATGCTGGCGATATACACACAGGATTCAACTATTGAGCTTGACACAAACGGATGTACCGAAAAATTTTACAGGCAGTGCTGGATGTGCGTTGAGTATCGCAATGAGCTTGGTTTAAAAATTCCAGAGTATCAGCGCAATGCGGCAGACAGATATGAAGAAATTGCAGAAAAAAGGGTAGCGGCGTAAGCCCCTCAAACAATCCACTTGGTGCTGGGGCGGGGACTGCTGTTTCCGCCCCATCTCTTTGTGTAGCCCATAGCAGACGCACCCTGCTCGGAGAAGGTCAGCACAAACGCATCAGCCACATCAGGGCTTCTCTGCCCCCTGCGCTTCATCTCATCCTTGGATTCCACCTTCAGCTTGCCCGTGCTGAGATACTTGTACCGAATACCCGTAATCTCCTGTATCAGCGTATCATCATCGGGTATTTTCACATCCCTGCCCTCAAACCACTCCCTCGCGTTCCAGAACAACTCATCGCGCAACCTGCCAAAACGCTCTTTGAGGCTGGCAGTCTCTGAAACCGATATAGCCACTGCGGGTAAATCCAACTCCCTCAGCCTGTCAGCCAGTCCAGCGCCAAGGCCAATAGCGTCAATATAAATCGCCTGCGGCCTGCTCTGATAGTTGCAAGCGTCAAACTCAGTCAGGATAATTCCCGCCAGTTCCATCAAATCCTTGTTCTGCCAAGTCTTGATAGGCTCTAGTAATTCTTGCCCCTGCCTCTTAGCCAGCGCAGACCTATCCCCGCCGAATCTAGCCACATCCAAGCCCCAAACAACGGGCGTGGTAGGGCTAGGCGTAACCTCCCGCTTTGTGGCCTCCTCAACAATATACAGCGGCACCAGCACATCGTCAGACTGCGTGGGAAACTCGCCCAGAACGCGCACCCTGTAAACATTGCTATCAATGCCGTACTTCTCAGCCATATTTGCTAAGAAGTCCTCGGAGACATATTCGCCGTCCTCGCAAGATACAGTGATGTTGTGCCACATGTGCCGCATACCGTGGAAGGATTCGTAAAAGAAGCCGTCAGAGCGCGTGGGGTTCCCGCACATGACCGTCTTAGCGCCGTCAGTGGACAAAGCACCCTCAGCCACCTGAAACACCACATCCGGCACACCAGATGCCTCCTCAACCAGAAACAGCATATTCTCGCTGTGAAAGCCCTGAAGTGCCTCTGGGTTCTCCTTCCGGCTGGTTCTTGCCACTGCGAAACTGTCGCTAGCACCCTTTAGCGATATCTTGTCGGACTTGAACTCCAGCAGGCTCTTAAAGCCCTCTGGCAAGTTCCGCGCCCACTTGTCTATCTCCGTCCACAGAACATCGCTCAACTGGTGCGCTGTGTTAGCCGTAATGGCAACCTTGCACGGGTAATGGCTCATAAGCCACCACAGCACCAGCCAGCTCTGAAAGGCAGTCTTGCCAACACCGTGACCAGACTTGATGCTAACGCGGTCATGGCTTGCAACAGCCCTGAGAGCATCAGCCTGCCACTTCTGAGGGGTAGCGCCAAGTATCTCGCTGACAAAGAAAACGGGGTCGTCATGGATGCGGTGTAGCAAATCTGTGGTGAAATTTTCGGGGGGCATGGGTGGTACGGCCTATGTGGTTAAAGGGGGGTGGGGTTAGTTATGCTTTGTATGTTCTTTCTCTTGCCGCCCCCGCGCCTGAGCGAAGGGGGGGTATTCTGGCAAAAATACCTACCTATGGTAAGCATTTGTCGCATAATGTGTATTATGGAAGCAATTATGCACACTTAATATCTGTAAGCTATTGATATTGTTGAGAACGCTATGGTTGTACGCACTAATGGTTGTATATCCCATCATTTATCCCCTTGCGAATGGTTGTCAATCTCAGCTTCGTGCGCGGGTGTGGCGGTGTAGGTCTTTTCTCCCCCATCAACCACCCCATCGTCATGCTCCACAACCTCAGCCCCCTCCAGCCTAGCCTGCTCAACCCTAGCCGCAACTCGCTTCAACTCATCGACAAAGCTGGTTTTATGCTCCACCTCCAGCTTCTGATTATCTCCATACAGCCTCGGAAAGAACTTCGCCATCCGCCACTTCTGCGTGTCTATCTCCAGCCTGCCAGCCTGATAGTCTATATCCCCGTTCCTAACGCCTTCCAGCACTTCGTCTATCCTATCGTCAATGGCAGTAGCCCTTGCCTCAATCGCCGCATTGTAGCGGCTCTGCACGTCCTGATGCCTGTTCTTTAGCTGATAGAACGCCTCATAGCTTGGCATATCTGTATCCTTGCCCACAGACCGCGCACTGCGTCCATCTATGGCAATCCTTCTGAGATATTCAGCCAGCACTGGCTCGGTAAACTTTTTCTTGCTCATATCATACTCCTAATCCTTATATAGCTAAACAAGTGAAGGTTTGCAAATTAGCTGTTGACTAATGCTATTGAGTTAGCGTAAGGCTATAACATAGTCAGGAAACAAAGGAGACACCATCATGAAAATCGAACAGAAAACCCTCGGCGGCTATAAAGAGTACCGCCTCTCAGGAGATGAGCGCGAACCGCTGGAGCTGTTCCTCAACCGCATATCTGCTGAGTATCCTTACGCTGGCTACGGCACATTCTCATCTGGCACTCGCTGGGATGAGGAGACAGGCAAGTGGTCAGCCCGTATCAGTCACAGGCTAACCTGCGACTAACCAGAACAGAGAGGCTTCGGTCTCTCTTTTCACATCCAGCCCCTTTCAATCGGATTATCCATACCATTGCCCAGAGCCGCCCAATCTGCGTCTGTCTGGTCTGTCTGCATAAATGCTATAATGTCGGGCAGTATCATCTTGTAATAGAACCCCTCAGCCTTGTATGCGTTCCACATCTTCTCAGCAACTGTCTCTGCGTATTGCTTCTGCCTATCACTCAACTCACCCTTCCCCTTTGGCTTAGATACCGATTGCTGGCGATTTGAGCCGCGCTGAGTAGCCTTCTTGCCCTTTCTGGTAGTTCTACACCATCTCATCACCGCAGAGCTGTGACAGGCGTATTTAGCCTGATTGCCATTAGCGTCATCCCAGAGCCGCATATCTTCCAGAATATCATCCAGCTCATGGCCGTGACTGTTGCAGTAAGCCACCAGCTTATCCCTGTCAGCCTCAGTGGGTTGCCACTCACAAAACAGCGTTTTTTCTTTTTTTGCCCTTATATTTCTTTTTGTATATTCTGTACTTTGTATATCTCTGTCTTTAGTAAGTGTCGGATTTGCCGTCAACGGTTTTACCGTCAACGGTTTTTCAGTCATCGGTGAATCTGAGACCACATAACGGTTTGAGGCAAATTTACCGTCTGCGCGCACCTGTTCCTTCGTTATATAGCCATACTGTTCCAAGCAGGCCAGAATGGTGCGTATTTTATCCCGCCCAACATCGAACCGCTTTCGCAGTTCTGTGACCTGCACCTGCCAATCTGTCGGCTTACTCAGCAGATACACCAGCAAGCCAAGCTGGTCTGCCGATAGCCTGCTATCGTTCAGCAGGTGATTCGGTAAAACGCTGAAGTTATCCTTCAGGCTACTGCGTACAATTAAGCTATCACTCATCTTGTATGCCCCCCAAGCTCTTTGACCTGCTTCTCAAGTGTGCGGATGTAAGCCCTGTTAATCATTGTTTCGTCATTGAGCCAGCCTATCCACTGACTTGCTCTTATCAGCAAAGTTCTGTCGTAATATCTTGGGCTTTTATCGTAGCAAGCCATGTGCGCTAAGTAATCGTCCAAATACTCCTCAAAATCGTCCGAACTGTTTACTTCTTTCATCTTCATCTAACTAACTCCTTTAATTTGACCAGCACTCCCTCGCTGGTATTGTTATCACCGCCCCTGACAGTGCGGCCTTCGCTGTATGCCTGCCTTGCTACCTGTTGCAAGAATTGTGTCGGCACTATAACAACCCTCTCCCCGTCCAGTATAAACGCCCAGAAGTCTGCCCTTGTAGTTGCGAGCCCTGATGCTTTACCTCGACTGGAAAACTCCACAAACAGATTTCCCGTTTTGCTGGCAATAAAATCACGCTTAACCTCAACCGTCTTGCCCCGTAGCAAGTCTGCAAGCCAGACCTCCTCGTCCTGACCCAGCTTCAAGTCAAATGCAAAGTCGCTGTTGAACTTCATTTATTTCGCCTTCTTTGCATAGCTCTGCGAGTATGCATAGCTGATATCGGCGGTAGCTTGTTGTTAGCCCGTGCAGTCTCAGCCGATAGTATCTTGCTCCTAATGAGTGCATCGCGCTCCACTTGCATCAACTGCGCCCTGCGTTGCTTCAGCCAAGCCTTAAACTCCTCGACTGTCATTTCTGCCGCAGTTTTCATGCCCAGCTCTCCCTCACCAGCATCAGCCAAGTATCGAAATCCACCTGCGCCACGTAATCCATGCCAGCATAGTCCGAGCTAATGCTGGACATTCTGACAAGGCAATGAATGGGCTGGCGGTCATACTTCCAAATGAGTACAGGCTGGCATCCAGTGGCATCTGCCGCCGCTGTGCATTGCTCCCACCACTGCGGCTTATAGGTCGTGCCAGAAGCATAACGCTTTGCCTCTATGCTCCAACCATCCACCCCGATAATGTCACCATGCAAGCTGGCTCGATACTGCTCGATATCTCTCTTAACATCCTCAATACCAAGCCCATCCATAATAGCTCGACACAACTCACGCTCGAAGTTAGCGCCCTTAACTCTACCGTTAGTCATCCCGTACACTCCCCGTCATCTGTCTGGCAGAAAAATCCTTGCTCATCAAAAATCCAATCAGATTGACGCTGAACAAAATCGACAAAGTGGTTCATATCTCTGCCTTTTCTGAATGTTGAACCGCGTTCCTTTTCCATCCGCACCCACCACTCAGCACGTTCTGGGTGTTGCTTTGCCATTGCCGCAAGTGTGGCTTCGCTTTTCAAAAAACAAAAATCACAATTACCCTTCGGGGTAGAGCCAGCCGCGTTGTCCAGTTTCAAGTCAAACCAACTATCAGACCAAAATTTGTTTACATCTAGCTTTGATACACCCGCATCTAAAAGCGGATACCAATACGTCCATCTGTCCTTGCTGTCCATCTTGGCTCTGTGATGCTCGTCAGCGCGAATACCTACGCAAGCTGTCCACTTCTTCCAGCCAAGCTCTTTCGTCAGGTAACGCTTCATCGGCAGTATCTTTAGTTCAGTTGTGCAGAAACGTGCCGCAATGTTCGGTAAATACTTCTTTTGATTCAGCAACACCTCAAAGGGTTCCCCAGCTTGTGATGCTGAGTTTGCTCCCACCACTTTGTATCCAGCTTTTCCGTCAGGCCTGTCATACTCAAGCCAGACAATCGGCACATCCCACTGAACAGAACAATCATACACAAAGTCCAATGTCTCCGGCATTTCCCTACCTGTGTTCGCAAAGGTAACTACGGCACGGTCAGGTAAGCCATCGTTAGCCACCATAATCTCATGCAACATATAGGCTGAGGTTCTGCCGCCGCTAAAGCTGATTTGCACGTTGCCCTCTGGCAACAAATATGGGTTAGTCAATGGAACTCCTCCCCCTTGGTGGCAATGACGTTGGCAACTTAGGAGCTTTGCCCGTAAGGTTTTCGGTTATCTGAGCATCCTCAAAGCCGTCCGGCAATAGCTCGTTCCAGATATCCATCTGCTTGCTATGCTCTAGCTTGGCCTTTTCCCAGTTATCTCGATGCTTTTCTCGGCTCATCTTTTAAAAGCCTCCACCCAATCCTTTAGCCCAACCTGCCCCTTTGACATTTTGTAAATGTCCATCATGTGCAGGCCGCTTGGTGGGCGCTTTCCATATATCCAATTATGCACGGTGGGTTGCGTTACTTCCATCTGCCGAGCGAACTCAGCCTGCCGCATCCCTTTGTTTACTAACCATTCTGCCAGTTTCATTTTAGCTCCTGTTTTATGTGTTGACAGCATTACCTATAACCGTTAGTAAAGTATAAAGACGGTGATGTAAACCGAAAACTTAGTCAGGATTTATTATGAACGAATTGAAGCACTACAGCCCCAGCCAGTTGTTACGGCCTACGGCTGTTTGGATGTTCCAATATTTGTATCTTACAAAGGAACAGCGCAGGGACATAAAGGTGGGCTGGAATGCCGCGTGGGGTACTGCCGTGCATGGCGGGTTGCAGTCCATGCTGACGCTGGGGACGGCTCTGGATGAGGCTGTTGAGAGCGCCAGACTGTCGTATGATTTCCATGATGCGCCGGACACTGAGCCGGAAGAAAAGCGAGAGAAGTACCGCGAGTTGATGCCTGATGCTATTGAGAACGGTGTCGATTTATTGGCTGAGAAATACGGGGGTGCTGAGGAGGAGCAGAGAGTTGAGGTATCGCTGGACGGCGTTGAACTGCCTGTCATGGGTTACATAGACCTCTGCGCCTCCGACAGCTTCTGTGAGGTGAAAACAAAAGCGCCACGGATGGGGCAAGTAAGAAAGGACGGCTCACGGGGCTGGGTAAAGGCGGCACTGCCAGCCAAGCCTCAGTTTGAGCATCTGTGCCAAGTCTCCATATATCAGAAGGCCACGGGGCTAGAACCTAGCCTTGCCTATGTATCGGCAACAGGCGCGACACTATTTACACCCGAAAACTGCGAGGAACTACAGCCGGAATACATGGCGTTCTGCCTCGAAGAAATGCGCGGCAGAGCTATCCGCCGTCAGAACCTGTTGAAAGTATCGGATGACCCCAAGGTGCTAGCTGGTCTGCTAGACCCAGATTTTCAGCACCCATTCTATTGGGATGAAGAACATAAAGAGGAAGCAAAGGAGCTTTGGAAAACATGAGCAATATATTCGCAACCATGTCACAAATCGACACCAGAAAGATTGTCGAGAAGAAAAACGGCTTTACATACCTTAGCTGGGCGCACGCTCTGCGGCTGTTAAAACAGCACGTTCCAGATGCTATGGTCACTAAGCATATCTTTAAGCAGGCTGATGAAACTTATCTGCCCTACATGATAGACGCACAGGGCTATGCATATGTGCAGGTTACTATCACGCTCGGTAAAGACCAGCCAGCTACCACCGAAATTATGCCAATCCTGAACCACGCAAATCGGCCTGTTCAAAAGCCCAACAGCTTCGAGGTTAACGCCTCCATCCAGCGCTGTATGGCTAAGGCTATCAGCATGGCTACAGGCTTGGGTCTACATTTATACGCTGGCGAAGATATGCCAGCACCATCACCAGTTTCTGCTGGCTCGGACAACTCCGAGCAGAAGGCAGAGAGGGAGGCGGCATCTGGGCAAACAGTAAAAAACCGTGATGTCTTTATCAATACCGAGCGTTCGGATGCCGCACAAACCCTTAACAAGATAACGTCACCCCTGTCCTTAAAGGATGAGGCAAGACTATGCCCAGATATGGACGCTCTGAAGGCGCTGTATAGCCGCAAGCCAAAGTGGTCTGCGGAGGAAATGGAAGTATTCAAAAACAGAAAACAGGAGTTATTGAATGGCTGAATATCAGATGAAGGATATGACGGGTTCGTTATTCGTCAACGACAAGGGCGATAATGACAAGCGCCCAGATATGCGCGGGGACGTTATGATTAACGGCGTCAAGTTCAGCATATCCGCTTGGAACAACGAATCTAAGGCGGGTAAAAAGTATCTCGGCTTGAAGGTATCCGAGTGGCAAGAAAAGCCAGCCAGCAATGGTGCGGGGCAGGCAATGGACGATGAGATTCCCTTTTAATGTTTAAGAGGGAGAAGCGGAAAACAAAGCAATCGCGCTATCCAACAGTCGATAATTATGCCGACTGCGTTTATTGCGGAAACCGCTTCAACTATCGGTATCAGGGAACGATTACACTAGCGGGAGAGGAGTTTTGCAATGACATCTGTGCTAGAGAAAATTATCTTAAACGTCTTCGGGAAAACGAAGAGACAATCCCCTTCGATGCACTATGACCAGCGCATTGAAGAAGTTATCAAGGCAACCAGCGAAGTCACAGGAGTGCCAATCTTGGACTTGCTGGCAAAGCGGAGAACCAGCGCAAAAGAGCGACACATCGCTATGTATCTGTCAGTCAGATTGCTGGGTTGCTCATATCCAGAAGTGGGCAGGGCATTTGGGCGTGACCATTCCACCGTCTACTATGCCTGCAAGAAGCTCGACAAAAGAGGGCGGGGAAGGTCAAAAACCAGCCGAATTTTAAAGGAAATCGAGCAGTGTCTAGCCGCATGACACTTAGGTACGTCATTCACAACGAGATAAAAAAATACGAGAAAAATGGGTGGGTTATTGTCTCCCACCTGTCTTATCCTCATAGCCAACACGCAGTGCTAATGAAGAGGCCGGAATATGGATGACCCAGTAAACCACCCCGAACATTACACCTCTGGCAACATCGAGTGCCTTGACGCTATCCGTGCGGCGCTCGGTGACAATTACAAGTATTATGTGCAAGGAAATGTGCTAAAGTATATCTGGAGATTTAACCACAAAAACGGGCTGGAAGATTTAAAGAAAGCTCGGTTCTATCTGGATGACCTTATAGCGCATGATGACCCTGCATAATAAATTTGTAGCAGACGTAACTTTATCTCAAACTACCTCCGGCCTAGCTGGAGAATATATAGCCGCCGCGTCAGTCCTTGCTAGGGGCTGGCGCGTTGCTTTAGCGCAACAGGACGCTGTTGACCTTATAGCTTGGCATCCAGATACAGGTCAGATGATGCGGGTGCAGGTTAAAGCCTGTCAGGCAAGTCGGCAAGATTCGGGTCACAAGCATCGAGTGCATTTTCAAACAGGTCTGGGCGGCAAGAAAAGACTGCCGACAATAGCCGACTATGACATTCTGGCTATGGTCAGCACAGAGCAAAGGGTGGTATGGTATTTGCCTGTAACTTCTATCAACGTCAAGAAGTTCACCAAGCACACAACATTTTTTGAAGCGCCAGACCTCGAATCAGATAGCTGGGCTAGAGCAGTGGAGATAATAAATGAGACAAATTCCAAATCGCAGACCGTGCATAACAACCAACGTGGGCGCAGGCATGGCAGTGACCGTTAGCTTTTGCCCTCAGACGGGTGATGCTATCGAGGTGTTTATGAGTGCTCGGGGCAAGGCCAGCGATAACGAAATGACGGATGCTATGTACAATTTGGGCGTTACTGCTTCCAAGCTGATGCAGGGCGAGTTTGACGAGGCGATATAATGGATGACAGCGTAGACAAGCTAGTAAAGCAATTAAAGAAGCACGAGGGCATAGAGCTAAAGCCCTATAAATGCACCAGCAATAAACTGACCATCGGCATAGGTCGCAACCTTGAAGATGTCGGCATCAGTGAGCATGAGGCCGAGTTTTTGCTGATGAATGACTTGGATACTTATATGACAGCCGCCAAGTCTTACAACTGGTATGCTGGCCTGAACGATGCGCGAAAGGCGGTTATCGTGAATATGCTTTTCAATATGGGGCAGACCAACTTCAATAAATTTCTGAAGATGAAGCAGGCGCTCGATGTGGGTGACTACCCCGAAGCCGCCGTCCAGATGTTACAGAGCAAATGGGCAAAGCAGGTCAAAGGCCGGAGCGCAGAATTATCTAAGCAGATGGAGACAGGCAAATGGCAACCATAATGGATGAGTGGAAGGTAATGCCTCGGCTGGCCTTCCTAGCAATGATTATAATGGCCTTCAGGGTTGTCGAGTGGTATATGACCCTGCCAGCCGCTGAGGCCACTGTGGAGCGCTCTGGCTTCGTTTCTGTGGTGGTTGGTGCGCTGACTGGCGCTTTTGCTGTATGGATAGGGAAAGAGAAATGATACAGGCATTGATACCTGCCGTTAGCGGCATACTAGATAAATTTGTTGAGGACAAAGACACAAAGGCCAAGTTGGCGCATGACCTAGCCACTATGGCGGAGAGACACGCTCAGGAGCTTGCTAAAGGGCAGATAGCGGTAAATGCAGAAGAAGCAAAGTCAAAAAACATATTCATCGCAGGTTGGCGGCCTTTCGTTGGATGGACTTGTGGACTTGCTCTGTTTGTGCATTTTCTTGCTATTCCTATTTGTGATGTGGTAACGGCCTATCTTGGCTACCCAGCGCCTTCGTACCCTGCGTTTGATATGGACACGCTGATGACAGTTCTTCTGGGGATGCTTGGCTTAGGCGGCTTACGCACATACGAAAAGCAGAAGGGCTTAACCAAGTAATGCCGGAGTGGTTGCAATACTGGCTGGTGGCTATGGTTACGCTGAATACCACCGTTAATCTGATAGTGTTTTTCAGAGGCAGAAAGTTCAAGTCATAAGAAAACCCCCCATGCCGAAGCACAGGGGGCAGTCAGGGAGGAAAGGACTGACATCAGAAAGGAGTTAATGCTGGCAGTCCTCTCTCCTTTCTACAAAAGAAAGTGCCGCCGCGCAAGATGTAAATGGTATTGCCTGCACCAGCTTGCTACCCGTGAATATTTGCACCAACCAATCACCGCTTTTCGGGCGTTGCTTTATTTTGTGCCTGTAAGTTGTTAGCCACATTTCTGCCTCCTATATAATTTCTGCGCCAAACCAGCTTGTCATAAGCCCTGAGCGTTTCTCTGCTAATAGGTTGCTTTGCATGGTCAGCATATTGGAACTGCTCGTTAAGCTGTTCGATGAGGGAGTCAATCTCCCCCACCGAAAAGCGTACATCAAATCGTTTCCAGCAGATAGGCTTCATATCAATCTCCCTTCTGGGCGGGGCTGTTAAGCCCCTGCCTTTCTGATTTCGTTGAATGTATCGAAGCTGATAGCAATGGCAATCATTGGCAAGAACCCTTTGCGTGGGTCTCTCATTGTATCGTACTCGTCAACCTCTAAAGCACCCTTCTGGATAAGGCTAGAAACAACGCCGCGATAAACTTTTGGGTCAAGGTTGTTTCTTGAAAAGATTGTGCCACACTCACCAGAGCCATCAGTTGTTAGCTCGTATGTGTCGATGTGCGGTGAATTATAATCATCCTCGGTGTCCCACTTTTCGCCGTGGTTGTCTGCAAGGATGTTTAGGATGTTCATTTCTAGGTCTGTATAAGTCATTTTTGTCTCCTCTGACTGTGGGGTTAGTCCCCCTATTCTATTACTGTACGCTAAGACAATAGGTATGTAAATCCCCTAAATGAAAATAATAGCTAATTTTTTATGGGAATATTCTGGACAGTATTAGAACCACGACAATCATAAACACAGATATGCCAGCCACGATAGCCGCCCATGTAAAGATTTCCTCACGCCGCCTGCGCCTCTCAGCCTCTT
>VMHT01036568.1_pt1 | contig 11274 bp, 4 predicted proteins | sample 4693611 | NCBI WGS metagenome assembly VMHT01 (sample SAMN12280063, study PRJNA550983) | marine metagenome | isolation source: seawater sampled from same location over 5 years 0.02-0.2 micron viral filtrate | place: USA: collected off the coast of southern California halfway between the port... ... | reverse complement strand
AGCCGTTGATGCAACGCCACTATGCGAAGACCCTGGGGAAGGTGCTGATGCGACCGTGGTTCGCACCCGCACCCGGCTTCGTTCTCAAAATCATGTTCGGTGAACTTGCCCAAGCGCTCATCCTGGACGGTCAACGCGTCCTGCCAAATCGCTTGCTTGAAAGCGGGTTCACCTTCCAGCACCAACGGTTGGAATCGTGCCTCCGCCAGTGTCTGGGCAAACAGAAACTCGCCTGAACGAATCATCACCCCGTAGGGGTGCTTTTGATAATCCGCTTGCTCATGGAGTGGCATGGGCGGTCGCCTTGCGCTTGCTGTTTTCCTCGGGCTTGCCCTGCTCCATTTGCCCACGGTGAGCGCCGACGATACGGAAAGCAGCGCAAGCACCCTCACCGACGGGGTCTCGTCAACCGGCTACGTCTGCGACCCTGATGGTTGCTCGCCAACCGACAAGCGTGATTTTTGGAAAATTCAAGGCAAAAAGGGGGACATCGTCCAGGTTTCCTTCTCTGGCAGCATGGTCAACCCTTCCCTTCTGTGCTTTTGGGGCGACGGTTGGGAAGGAACGTTCACGATGGGTTCAGTTTCTCAAAACGTTGACGACAACACGCCCACTGCGACACTGTCCGCCCAACTCTCAACCGCAGGTGAGATCATACTCAAGGTCCAAGGAAAGGATTCATACTGCAACGACGGCTTTGACTACACGCTCACGCCTTCCATCGACAAGACCGAGCGAGATTCGGACGAGGACGGCTTCAAGGACACCGTGGACGACTGCGTGGACCTCGTTGGCACCTCCACGAACGACCGCTCTGGTTGCACGGACTCGGACGGCGATGGCTGGTCCGACCCTGACAGCGGATGGGGAGTCCAGAACGGAGCAGATGCGTTCCCGAGTGAATCCTCACAGTGGCTTGACTCGGACAACGACGGCTACGGGGACAATCTCGACGGATTCCAGGGCGACCACTGCCAGTACAGTCGAGGGTATTCCTCGTCGGACCGCTACGGGTGCGTGGATTCGGACGGCGATTCCTATTCCGATCCTGATCCCGGGGGCCTGAACGGCTACGAAGCGTGGTTCGCACATCCTGTCGGCAAAGCAGACGCCTTTGCCTACCAGGGCACGCAATGGAACGACACGGATGAGGACGGGTTTGGCGACAACTGGGCCGACCCCACCCAGAACACCACCCGGTATCTGTGGGGCATCGGGGAGTTCGTTGACAACGCTTCCATGCCCGATGCCTGTCCCTTCATCCGTGGGACGTCCTTCTCCGATCGATACGGATGCGTGGACACGGACTTGGATTCGTATTCCGATGGCGATGAAAATTGGACCGTTGAAAACGGTTCGGATGCGTTCCCCTTGGAGCCAACGCAGTGGCTTGACACCGACCGAGACGGTTGGGGCGACAATCAAACTGTGGGCGCTCAACGCATCGATGATTTCCCGTTCAACCCGTCCCAATGGCGGGACACCGACGGCGATGGGTGGGGTGACAATCAAACCTACGGTGCAACCCAAGTGGACGATTTCCCCCTGATACCTTCCCAATACAGAGACTCGGACGGCGACGGCTACGGCGACAACCTGACCGGCTTTGAGGGCGATGTTTGCGTCCAATCCACACCAGAGGAGGTTGATTCAGGCTGGATCAGCCGATCCGATCGTCTTGGATGCCGAGACGTTGACCGCGACGGTTATTCCGATCCAACGGACCTGTGGATTGCTCACCCTGACGGATTTGCTGACGCCTTCCCGGATGACCCCTCGCAGTGGTACGACACGGACGGGGACGGATTTGGAGACAACGATGAATACTACGACGGCCAAACGTGGCGGACCTCCTACCGACCTGACGGTTGTCGAACCACCGCCGGTGAATCGACCTTTGACCGATGGGGGTGCCCGGACGGCGACATGGACGGGTGGTCTGACCCCACGTCCATTTGGCTAGCGAGTCCCGGAGGTTCGGGCGACGCATGGCCCGAGGACCCCACGCAGTGGCACGACAGCGATGGCGACGGTCGCGGGGACAACCCCCGAGGTACCACCGCCGACGTTTGCCCGACGGTGGCGGGTACATCGGTTGGACCGTCCTCGGGTGGGGACCGCTGGGGCTGCAAGGACACGGACGGCGACGGTTGGTCTGACCTCGGCGATTCGTTCATTCACGAACCCACGCAGTGGCGTGATTCCGACGGCGACGGGTTTGGCGACAGAATGACGGGACATCAAGGAGATGCATGCCCCGAGACGCGCGGAACGTCTCTGCTCGACCGTCTTGGATGTCGAGACACGGACGGCGATGGCTGGTCCGACCCGACGGAATCGTGGCCAGCGCATCCGTTCGGTTCGGCTGACGCCTTCCCAACCGAAGCTTTGCAGTGGATGGACACCGACCAAGATGGATTTGGCGACCTTCCCCTGGGGGCCTTCAGGGACGACTGCCCGGACGAAACGGGACAGTCCCGACGCGACGTGCAGGGTTGCCCCGACGGCAACGGTGACGGTTGGTCCGATGCCTACGGGGACTTTGCTGCTGCGGTCGCCATCATGGGTGAAGACCCGGCTGCTTCGTGGCTGACCTACGCCGTTATGAGCGCAGGGTTCCTCCTCGGAGCGCTGGGGGCCTTGCTGGTCAAGGGTGCTCGTAGCCGACGTGAGATGTTGGAGCAACTGCTTCTCGACAAAGAAACCGAACTGATGAATTCACCAGGCATGGGCGAAGTGGTGCCCCAAATGGTTCCGTTGGACCAACTGCCGCCGATGCCGCTGAACGAAGGGGGTGAAGGATCTGCGTGATCGCTCCCGCTCGGTGGTTCTCATGGCGCTCGTGATGAGTTGCCTGCTCCTGCCTGTTTCCGTGGTCGCCGAACCCTCGGTTGAGGAACGTCTTTCCGAGGAGGGATTGACCGTCCTCGCTTTGCGAAACGACACCATTGACACCGATCAGGACGGCGACATCGATGCGGTGCGCGTGGTCATCGTGCTGAATTCGACGGCGGCATCCAACGAGCTGATCGTTAAGCTCCGTGGCCTCCACAAGGAACGCGAGGTGCTTGAAGTGCAAGAGGTCGCCTTCCAAGGTCAAACCAACATCACGGTGGTTTACGATGCTTGGTCGAAAGGCGAGCACAATCTCCGCTTGGATTTCTTTGATGAAGACGGGGACTTCATCGCTTCCTACCCGCTTCCGAGCTTCATGCTCACGCCCGCTCTGCAGGTTCCGAAGGTCGAGTTGACGCTCAACGCAGGCGGGACACTCCAAACGGGTGAATCGTGTGAAATCGTGCGAACCTTCGGAGACGAGACCGGACCAAGGTACGGCGAGACAGGCGTGCGCACGTTTACAGGTGCCCCCTTTAGCGTGCTGGACTCGGACGAAACGTTGGATTGTTCATCGTGGCCTGCGGGCGCATACGAACTCAAAGAAACCTATCGAAACGGGTTGGGGCAAACGGCTGAAAGCACACTGAATTTCAGCATTCAAAACCGGCCAGCTCCCGAATTTTCCCTCGCAGTTTCCGGCCACCAAAACACGACGGACACACCCTGCACCGTTCGCATGGTTCTCGAGGACGGCCGGTCGCCCGAAGGCTTGATGAAAATCTGGCGAATCAAGGGCGAGGTGCAGGAGGGAGCAAACGCAACCTCACTGGACTGCTCAAACCTCCCTGCAGGCGCATACCTGGTCTCTCTGGAAGTCGTCACTGAGAAACTCATCACCTCGACCGAGGGCGTGAACCTGATTCGTCTACCGGGCGAGGGACTTACGGCTGAAGAACGACTGAGTTTACCCTCCAGTTCCCTCGGTTCCGACACCCCCACCGAATCCGTGGGGTGGCTCTCCATCGGTGCGTTAGCCCTGGTGGTGTCCATCGTGGTGTTCTTGCTGCTGATTCGCACCCGGGAGCCAGAAGCACTGGATCTTCCATCAATTGGACCCACGCCTCAAACCCTTCCGGACGGAAGTCCCGATGCCCAGGGTTTGCCAACCACGCTCGACGATCAGGGCGTGCTGTGGCGTCAACATCCCAGCGGCGAAGTGGATTGGTGGGACAAGGACTGGAGCGTTTGGCACAGGTGGGAATGAATGGACTGGATACGCATTGCCTTGTTCGTCGTTGGCGCCGTTGCATCGGTGCTCGTTCTACGACTCCTCTACGTTTGGAACACTCGCATTCGGCCCCTTCAACCGTCGTTGGATTTGGAGTGGGCGGCCGATTGCGAGCACTTGACCACCGCCACCGTTGACGGTTCAACCATCACCTTTCGCAATGTCCGAGATTTCACATGGCGAACCACTCGAGACCGGGATGAGAACTGGGCCGACGAGGTGAAGGTCGATGCCGACGAACTGAAACAGGTGTGGTTCATCGTTGACCACTTCCACTCCATCAAAGGAATGGCGCACACCTACCTCACGTTTGAGTTCGAGTGCGGTACGTGCCTTTCGTTTTCCTTTGAATCTCGCAGGGAAAAGGGCGAGCGATACCACCCGTGGGACGGCATGTGGCGCGCTTATGAGCTCTATTTGCTGGTTGGATTTGAGCGAGACGTCACGGGTCTCCGCACGCACGGCCGGCGAAACAAGGACTACATGTTCCGAGCAGTGACACTTCCGGGAAAGGACAGGGAACTGCTGTTTGGTATGATTGACAAACTCAACGACCTTGCCGTGCATCCAGAATGGTATCACTCGTTGTTGACCACGTGCAACACGTCCATCGTGCAAATCGTCAATCAAGTCGCTCCGGGGAGAATCCCGTTCCTCTGGCGAAATTTCCTCCCTGGATACACCCCAAAAGCGGCGTTTAAGCTGAAGCTCATCGAAGACTGGGGAGGGCTCGAGGCCACTTTAGAGAAAGCGCGTATCGACGAGAAAGCCCAGGCTTGGGACGGCGTTGAAGACTATTCGGCTATGCTCCGCTCGTTTCTTCCACCGTCGAATCGGGACGAGGTTGCATCAACATCAGACGGCCCTGCTTAAACCGCAATTCAATGCGTTCGCCCGTGGCCACGTTGTGCAGACCCTCTGAGCCCATGATCAAGGCGGCATCCGACAGCGGATAAGCAGCACCCGAAAGGTCGATTCCACGAGCTTCTGGAAGCGCAAAAAGGGAAAACTCAGCACCCACAGAACAATCTATAGAATAAGATTCATCGGGCAAGAGGAACCAATAAATCTGGGCCGTTGATTCGCATTGGATGTCCACGTTCAACGCGGCGCACGCAAGAAGATTGGCCCACTCGTGTTGAGCGTCGCCTCCAGTACTCCCGACCACGATGAAACGGTTGCCTCCCTTACGTTCCAGCCACTCCAGAGTTTTGCTGAGGTCGTTGCTGTTTTGATCGAGCAGTCTCACCACCTTGCCGCCTGAGGCGGTGAAGGTGTCCAACGCTTCGGGCTTGATGCTGTCCATATCACCCGCTACGACGGTGGGCGCGATCCCCGCATCCAAGCAGCGCTGAAGCGCCCCATCGCACGCCACGATGCGGTTTGCACCTTGGCAGAGCTCGGTGATTCTCGAACGGTCAATCCACGTTCCGTTGGCAAACACAAGGTCGTACGTGCTCTCCACGGTCACCCCAACCACTGCGCCTTTCTCAAATCAACGGTGCTTCAGAGCGAACATGACCCCCTGTGGGGGTCATCGTCCAGTGAACAATGATTTTCAATGTCGGGGTCTCTGCTGCAGACATGGCGGACGAAGGTTTTCGGAACAACGGAAGCAAAAGCGTCCTGCTCGTCTCGATTTTCCTGCTGTCGCTTTGGGCGCCTTTTTTGGCGGTAAACGACGTTGAAGACACCCTTGACGACGCCGTTGCCCGTGGCTTCAGTGGGCCGTTTTCACTTGAATCTGGTTTCGGTCATGACATCGCTGGCACCACCCTTGATGTCGACGGGCTGGTGGAGGCGTCGGTGCGCGAGGAATCAATGCTGGATCTGTGGAACACCGAGGCACTCAACGTCTCGTTTGGTGAACACCACGGCACGCCCGACCTCAAGTTAACTCGAAGCGACAAGACCCATTTTTGCTGGTCAACCCAGGAAGGCAGCGTGCGCACGGCCATTCACCGAACAGGTGTGTGGGCCACCACGCTGGTGGATTCCGTCGCCACGGCCAACGCCTCAACCTTGGTGGATTGTGCCCTTGCCGTCACGGCCAACGAGCGGCCGCGTGTTCTCTATGCGGACGGAGACGACCTCAAAATGGGCCGTTACGCCTTTGAGAGCGCCACCTATTGGGAGGGGCCGCAATGGCACACCCGCACCATCATGGAAAACGTTCATCCGACCCATTTGGAACTCGACATTACCCCCGAGGGGTTGGAATGGGGTCTGATGCGCACCGCTTCGGGTGCTCTCCACCAAGTCAACTTCAGCGGTGCGTATTGGACTGAATTCCTTCTCGATGCCGGACCGGTCGGCGAGAACTTTGAGCTCGACATTGACGAGGACGGCGTGGCCCACGTTCTTTATTCACGCACCGCAACCAACGATGTGGTTCTTCTGCGCGTCGACGGTCATGATCGCGACTTCCGACTCCTCTTGCGAGACGCCGACCTTGTGGACGCGTTGGGCATGGACTTGGACGCCAACAACATTGAGCAGGTGGCGACGGCAACACAGGGCCTTTCCTCCTTCTCGATCAACCTCATTCGTTCGCTCGCTGGACAGGACACCGGGCGAGTGGACCCCGTCCCCAGCACGGCTCTGATCGGAGAGAACGATGTCGGAGAGGGGCACCTCTTGATGGGCGACCTCAACGACGACGGGTTTGACGATTTGGTGGTATCAACGCCGCATGCCTCCAGCAACGGCATGAATCAAAACGGTCGTGTGGACGTTTACTACGGCTCAACCAGTGGGGTGGCATCAGCCCCTGATGCTGTTCGTCACGGATCGGTAAGCGGCGCTCAAATGGGAAGCGGAATCGCCGTCGGGGATTTCAACAACGACGGGACAGCCGACCTTGCCATCGGTTCACCCGGTTGGGCTCCAAGCGATGACGTCGAAGCTCGAGATGGCCGTATCCAGGTGTTTTTGGGCAACGCATCGGGCTTGACCACGACTGCGTGGTCAACGGTGGCTGGAAGCGCCAACGAATCGTTGGGCAGCGTTCTCGCGGCCCTCCAACGGACGGGAACGGGCGATGGATTGGCGGTCACAGCACGAAATTTCACGGCCACGATCAGCGCAACGCAAACCGACCACGGGAAGGTGAACGTCTTCGCTGCCAACACCACCGGCCTGCACGCCATGAGAAACATGACGCAGTCCAAAGACGGCGATTTGTTTGGTCGCTCCTTAGAAGCGTGCGACATCAACAACGACGGACACGACGAGCTCATTGTCGGCAACACAGGTTCGTACGACAATTCGCTCTCCTATTCTTCCGTGGAGTACTTTTACGGTTCTGAAGCGGGCTACGACGGTACACCAGATCACACCCTCGCCTCCCTTTCTCAAGGTCGATTGTTTGGACTGGCAATTGCATGCGTTGGCGACCTGAACGGAGACGGGTTTGACGAACACATCATCACCGAGCCTCTGAACGCCTCGGGTGGGTTCGGAACCGGCATGTTGTGGTTGTTCGAGGGCACCGATCAGTCGCTGCCAGGGGACCCCGATTGGCAGCACTCACCGTCCACCCCGAACACCCGAATCGGCGAGGCGGTCTCACCTGCAGGCGACGTGAACGAAGACGGGTACCACGACGTGTACATCTCAAGCCGCATGGGATCCTCCTCAGGTCGGCTTGAACTGTTCCTCGGGTCGTCGGAAGGCCTGACCTCCGACAGCCAACTGATCGCCGAAGGGAACGCCAGCGAGCGGCTCGGGTTCAGGATGGCTGCTGACGGAGACGTCGACGGCGACGGTCTCAGCGACCTGTTCTATTCTCTTCGCTCAACGGACCGTGGTGAATCCTACGGCTTGACCTACATCATGCTCAGCGAGCGGGACTGGGAATCCATTTCCTTCGCCTTCCAAGGTGAGATCTCCGATGTTCAATTGGGGACCGCTGGACGAGGAGAGACAAGCATGGTTTTCACGCACATCAACGCAGGCGAAACCCACGTGTCCAAGCTCGAGCACATGAACGACGGTACACCGGGTGGTCAATGGGTGGAACAACTCCTGAGCACGCTCTCTGGAAACCACACCGGCGTCGCCTTCGATGTCCGCTCATCGGGCCAGCCGGTCGTGGTTGTAGAAAACACAACGACAATGTCCTTTCACACCACCTCGTCTTTTACAGCGTTGGAGCAGGACGTGGTAACCACCGGAACCATGGGTCAATGGCTCGGCTCGACAACGACGCATGATAACGAACAAGTTCTTGCTTACACCTCGGGTCTCGGGCGGCAAATTTTCACGGCCACGCAAGGACCAAGCGGATGGCAAACCGAGATGGTTCGCACCAATGCAAACCTCGCCTCGGCCATTGAAGTTCATGTGGACAGCCAAAACACGCCGCACCTCATCTACCGGCACAACGACACAAACCAGCTCGAGGTTGCCGTGGGCGGTGCGAGTTGGACCCTCTCCGACCTTGGCAACCCCGGCGAAGCGATGTCGCCTCAACACCCTGCGGTCATGCTTGGCAACGATTCCCTTGCCGTTGGCTTGGTTTCGTCCAACGGAACCGGCACGAACCTCGCGGTTTGGATGCACGACGACACCGGGTTGACCAAGCACGATATCGCCAACCACACCGAGCTTGACACGCAGATTGAGTTGATCGCCCTCACCAACGGATCGCTCGTGCTGTTCGCCTTGGCCTCCGACGGGACACTGAGCGCTCACGAACATTGGCCGGGGGCACCGGGTTGGCACCAACGCACAGTACCGCAACCCGGGACAGCAACCGACGGTTATCGCCTTGATGCAACAGGCGGCGACCATCCTTTACTGGCGGTTCGGGGCAACGCCGTATCGTCCCTGTTGGCCCTCAACGAAACAGGAGCGTGGGTTGGTCTGGCCGAGCGACCCGCTGCGGCCCTTAACGGGGCTTGGGACATGGTTCACCTCGAACAACACGTGGTCTTGTTGACCAGTGATCCGACGTCGGGTCGCTTGATGTTCAATTCCCTTGACCTCAACCGCAGTGGAAGCGGAGACGCACCGTGGATGTCGGTCGGATTTGGGGACATCGAGGTCGGGCATTCTGTTCATGCGTCGCTGGACGACAACGGGACGGTTCACATGGCCTACTGGGAAACCGTTGACGACGACGTCATCATGCTTCGATTCTACGCCGACCAAGACCGAGACCTGGTTTTCGACCTCATTGACGGCATGCCCAGCGTTGGCAACCAATGGAAGAACAGCGACGGGGACAACTACGGCGACAACCCGCTGGGTCCTCTGCCTGATGCGTGCCCGACGGAGGCCGGTCCCTCGTCGTTCGTTTTCCATGGCTGCCCTGATTTCGACACCGATGGGTACCGGGACGACATCGACGGTTGCGACGATGAAGGAGGGACGTCGTGGATCGATCGTTTCGGATGCGAGGATTTGGACCAAGACGGTTGGTCCGACAACGACGCCACCTACTTCGACGGAGACGTGTTCAAGGGCAATTGGAAACAAGCGTTGGACACCGACGGTGACGGGTTCGGCGACAATCACGGCACCGACTGTTGCGCCGTCCCAATCTACGACCCGAACGCAGGGCCCGGCGACCTCTTCCCCTATCTTGAGACGCAATACATGGACTCGGACGGCGATGGATACGGCGACAACGACACCGACACTCTGAACGGGGATCTTTGCCCGTTCGTCTACGGCGAATCCTATCGAGATCGAAACGGTTGCCTTGACAGCGACGGCGATGGCGCAAGCGACCCGTCAGGCGAAGGCACCTTCCTTGAATGGAACGCCTCCGTCCACGGCGCCGACGTGTGGCCTTTTGACGGAACTCAATGGGCCGACAGCGACGGGGACGGCTACGGCGACAATCAATCCGAGAACGCCACCAACCCCGACCGGTTCCCGCTCCGCATGGCGGCCGCCAACGACACCGACCAAGACGGCTACGCCGACAACTGGACTGAACACTACAACGGGTCCAACGCTCAAGGCATCCAACTCGATTCCTGCCCGACGGAGTGGGGCAACTCAACACGACGAAACCTGACGCTTTACGCCTACGGCTGCCCGGACACCGACGGCGACGGCTACACCGACACCTACGTGTACGACGTTGACCAAGACACAGGCTTGCGAATCAACGAACTCGGCGATGCATTCCCCACCGAGCCATCGCAGTCAAAGGACAACGACGGCGACGGGTTTGGCGACAATCCAGTGGGCGCAAACGGCGACCAGTGCCCCACCGTCCCCGGTGTCGCAGAGGGCACCAACGGACCGGGGTGCCGCGTCATTGATGTGAACGACGACGACGGCGACGGCGTGATCAACGAGTTGGACACGCTTTGCCCGAATTCCCCTTCTGGCCAACCGGTCAATGAGGAAGGTTGCGCACAATCCGAACTTGACGACGACGATGACGGTGTCAGAAACAACGCCGATGTCTGCCCTTCCACGCCGGTTGGCGTGAGCGTGGACAACGAGGGTTGCAGCGATGAGCAGCGGAACACGGACTCCGATGGCGATGGCCTCAACGACCCGGACGACGCCTGTCCAAACACCGCCATCGGCCAAACCGTGGACGCGTCGGGTTGTTCAGAAGCTCAGCGAGATTCCGACGGCGACGGCGTTTCTGACCTCGAAGACGCCTGCGACGACACCCCCTTGGGCTTCCCGATTCTTGCAGACGGTTGCACCGATGAAAGCGCCTTGGACACCGACCTGGATGGGGACGGGTACAGCGGCGTCTACACGTACGACATTGACCCGGTTTCTGGCCTCCACGTCAATCAGACGGGTGACGCTTTCCCGAGCGACTCAACCCAGTGGTTTGACCAAGACGGCGACGGCTTTGGCGACAATCCTTCGCCCGCCAACAACGCCGATGACTGCCCTACGGAAATCGGTTCGTCCTACATTGACTTCCTCGGGTGCTACGACGACGGAGACGGTTATCGGGATGAAAATGAACCGGAGTCGCTTCGCGGCGACGCTACCCAGTGGCGAGATTCCGACTTTGATGGCTTTGGAGATAATTGGGGCGATCCGTCGTGGAACGCCACCCGTGAGTCCAACTGGCCCGGTCAGTTTGTCCCCGGAGCAACCAACGCCGATTACTGCCCGATAACCACGCCGGGCCTTCAGGTGGACGACGAAGGATGCCATCT
>VMHT01189617.1_pt1 | contig 11275 bp, 9 predicted proteins | sample 4693611 | NCBI WGS metagenome assembly VMHT01 (sample SAMN12280063, study PRJNA550983) | marine metagenome | isolation source: seawater sampled from same location over 5 years 0.02-0.2 micron viral filtrate | place: USA: collected off the coast of southern California halfway between the port... ... | reverse complement strand
TGCGTCAAGTATTACGCCGATCAGAATCCAAGTGTACAGATGATGTCTCGCCCACTCTCGAACGCGTTCTACACTAGTAATGGCCAAACAAGGATGAAAATCATGTCGGTGCAGTTCGCCACAAACGTATTGTGGACCGCGCCTACGGAAGACCTTGAAAAAGTCTGGCAAACTTGGGAGAACTATTTCGCGGCCAAGATGGCGACAGCACCAGCTGGACTTAAGAACGGGTTTCAAACGTCTGACGCATGGGCTTGGATGGATACCGTCGCTCAGATGCGAGACGGTGCGTACATCGCGGCCGGGACGACGCTCGCAATCGCTGCGGTGACGACGATGATCTCCACGCAAAACGTCATCATCACCTTGTACTCACTGTTGTGCATCTTGACGATTCTCGTCGTCACGGTCGCCGGGGTCGTTTCCATGGGCTGGAATCTCGGGTTCCTCGAAGGGATCTGTCTCGTCATCTTAATCGGGCTTTCGGTTGATTACGTCGTTCACATCGGTCACGCGTACGCGCACGCTGCTCGCCACGAAGGCGTCAGTCGTCGGGAATGCGCTCGCTCGGCGCTCAGTGTCATGGGTTTCCCCGTCCTCGGTGCGGCGTTCACAACTCTGTGCGCTGCGCTTGCGTTACTTCAAGCCGTGATCGTCTTTTTCACAAAGTTCGGCACCATCGTCGTGCTCTCCGCCGTCTTCTCGTCCATCGTCTCCGTCGTGTTGTTCATCGGCCTGCTCGCGGCGGCGGGTCCGGTCAACGGTATGGGCGACGTCACGCGCCTCTGTGGACGAAAAGCGTTGTCCAAGAGCAAGAGCGTCGCGTACTAATCGGCGCAACGTGTACGGCTTTACAAATTTTTCACTTTACTGTAATTTATTACAACACTCTTCACACGCCGGCCTGCGCGACGCGTTGAAGAAACATCTCAAACGAATCCACGTACGCCCGCTTCCCCTCTCCCACGCGCGCCTCCTGGTAAAGCGCGCACGACGTCTCGACCGCATCGCCTGAATATCCTCGCAATGTCGCGCGGGCGAATACTAAACTCGGCCGCGACGCGCCTTCGTGGTCGAACACATCCGTCGCGCGCACGGCGTCGTCGCCGAATGCCGCCACCATCGCCGCCAACAACCGCGCGCGGCCAAGACTGGGGTAGACGACAAAAAATTCTCCATCCTCTCTCAGCGCCTCCTTTGCGAACCCGATAAAGTCGTGAATCGTCGCCGCGCCTCCATCCTCCAGTATGCCAAACCGAGCGCCTTTTTTCTCTTTATTCTTCGGCGGCGTCCCGCGCGTCGCCTCGAAAAACGGTGGGTTCGTCAGCACCACATCGAACGCCCGCCGCATTTTACGATCGTCCAGCAGCGCCCGCGCGTCTTCCACGACATCCCCCAGCACGACGTCGAACGCATCGCTCGCTCGCGCGTTCGTCTCGACGCTTCGTCGAAGCCTCTCGCAGCTGTCCCGCTGCGCCTCGACGAACGTCGCGCGCGCGGGCCGCGCTCCCGACAGCGCGTACGCGAGCCCGACCGCCCCGCTCGAGCCCGCCCCGAGGTCGCACGCGCGATCGGCGAAACTCTCGACGTCGCCGCGGCTTCGTCTCGCGAACCACGCGAGGGCCAGGGCGTCGACGCCCGTGCGGTAGCCGACTTTGCTTTGCACCACGCGAAGCTTCGAGGCGCCGAGCACGTCGAGAGTTTCGCCGTCGGCGACGCGCGGCGCGCGCGGAGCGGTCGAAAGCGCGCGGACGATCGTCGTCGCGGGACGAGCGGCGCGAGGGGACGCGAGCGCGGCGCGCATGGGTGGGGAGTCGCGCGCGCGAGGCGGCGACTGCCGTCGCGCGCGTCTTCGGTAGCCGCGTCGTCGTCGTCGTTGGGTTACAAACGTCTACGTGGGCGCGCGTCGCCAGTTCTTCTAATTAATCGTTGATCACGTACACACAATACACTCTCACGCCTCCCGCCTATCGTTGTCGAATAAAGAATTGTATTCTTCTCGCCGAGCGCGTTTACGCCGTCAAGAGACCCTTGTCCCGTCGCAACTCTTGCTTGTACTTGGACATGCGCGCCTTGCGTCGAGCGCCGGTGTTCTTGTGCAAGATCCCCCGCGCCACGGCCTTATCCACGGACTTTGTCGCTTCCGAGATCAACGTTTCCAAACCGCTAATATCCGCCTCCGTGCACGCGTCCGCCGCCATGAGTTCGCTCGCGTTGACGAAAACCTTCTTCATTCGCGTCGTGATTTCAGACTTTCGCGCCTTGTTATACAAGCGTTCCTTTTGCGACAATCGCGTGCGCGCAACCTTGTTTTGCGCCGCGCGCACGATGAAAGCCCCTCGAGCCGGCGACGCCGTCGTCGAGCCTGCGCGCGCGCGACCCCGCGTTTAGGGTTCCAGGTCAGTCACCGCCCCGTCCGCGCGCTTCTTATCTCCCCCTTCCTCCCGCGCGCGCGACGCGCGTTCGCCCGTCGCGCGCCGTCGAGCGATCGTCGAGAAACGCATCGTCCTCTTCCCGCGATCGCGCGACGCGTCGCGCCGCGCGCGCGCGCCCGCGACCCCTCATCGCCGCGCGCGCGCCTCCCACCGCGTCGCGCGCCGTCGCGCGCGCGTCGTCGCGCGTCGCGCCTCGCGCGTCGCGCGTCGCCCGGAGCGCGTCCGATTCGACGATTCGTACCTCGAGCGAGCGCGGTCTTGGACGCGACGGCGTTGGAGAACGTGAGCGCGGCGTGCATGGCGCGTCGATGTGTGCGGCGTCGCGCGCGCCGCGACGTCGCCGCGCCGGCGCGCGCGAAAAGAGCCTTAAATATGAGATTTGATGGCGCGACGGCGGTGTCGTTCGTACGTTCGTGTGTTTCTAACTGTTTACGCATACACGGATTGTGCGGTCGGTCGCGCCCGTCGGTCGCGCGCGCGCGCGCGTCCGCATGGCGCCGCGCGCGCTCGCCGCGCGCGCGCGTCCGGCGCCGATTCGCGCGCGCGCTCGAAGAGAACGTCGTCGCGCTCTCACGTCGTCGTCGAGCGCGAGCGACGAGCTGTGCGCGCGCGTGGACGAGCTGAATGCATTCGTCGGCGGCGAGACGCGCGCGGTGACGGTGCGCGAGCGCGCGCTCGGCCGCGGCGCGTTCGGCGTCGTCCTGCGCGCGTCTCGCGACGGCGGCGTCGGCGCGCTCGACGCGCTGGTGACGCGGCGGAGCGAGACGAAGGACGTGTGGCCGGGCGGGACGGACGCGGCGACGAGCGGCGTGGTGCGCGCGAAGCGAGGGCGCGACGGCGAGGCGGCGGCGGCGGAGACGTACGAGGAAACGATGCGACGGGAGCTGGAGGAAGAGCTCGGGAGCGATGCGGCGAGAGGCGCGAGCGTGCGGGAGTTGTTCACGTTTCCGTACGAGGACGCGTACATGCGAGTGTTCGGCGCGTGCTTTGAAATCGTGCTCAGGGACGACGCCGAAATCGAATTCGCGGACGGCGAAGTGGCGGCGGCGAGATTCGTGAGCCTGGATGAGTTGGCGAGGAGCCTGAGAGAGGGGCGGGAGAATTTCACGCCGATCGGGAAGTACGTGCTGGAGTCGTACTTGGCCTTCGTCGAGACGGGCGCGCGGCCGCCCTCGGCGTGGGCCGAGCGGCGCGTCGAACCTTCGTGAGAGACGAGTGCTTTGCATTTAAAAATAATCGCGCTAGTGTAGAGTGTAGTATAATTCGTTTGGATGCAGTCAGTTCTCTAAGCCGTCCGTGCGGGTGGCCGGTCCCACGGCTTTTTCCATGCGCTCGTACCAGGGGCGGATCGAAGTGTTCGCCATGACGTCCGCGAACGTCTCAAACGTCTTCACGGCGCGCAAGACACCGAACACGCACAAATCTGCGTTATTCGGCGCATCGCCGCCGCAGAATTTACGAGAGCCGACCGCTTCGTCGACGAACTTGTCGCACTCGGCGTATAAATCGGCGCGCTCGTCCTCGATTCCGTGTCGCTTCTTCAGCACGCGATGGGCGATGACGTACATGGACGCCGCCCCCACCCATCTCGCGCTCTCGCGCTCAAAGTACCCAAAATTCCCTCTCTTTGTGATGTAATCGAAAGATTTCACCGCTTCCGCCCACGTGCGGTAGATGTTCGGCGTCAAAACGTGCACGAAGCGTTCGTCGACCCACTTCGTCCACGTCGCCTCGCGTTCGAGGTACGCCTTCGTCTTCTTCGCCCCGAACCACGCCCCCGCGTTCGCGCTCGACCCGCTCGCGTCGAACCGCTTCGTGAGCTCGGCGATGATCGCGCTCGAATCGTTCAACTTTTCGTCCCCCACGGTGACGATCGGGACCTTTTTCCATCCATCCTCGACCCATCCCAGTTCGCCCTTCGTCATCGGGTTCACCTCCACGACGTCGTACGGCGTCCCGTGATAATCCAAAAACGCCTTCACCTTGTTACAGAACGGGCACACGTCGTACTGATACAGCGTCACGCGCGCGCCTCCGAGCGCCGCGTCCGCCGGGCTCGTCCTCGGCGCCTCCGCGCTCGCCTCGCGTCCCGCCGTCGTCGCCGCGAGCGCCGCCGCCGCCGCCGCCGCCGCCGTCGCCGTCGCCGCCGTCCCCGCGCGCGTCCTCGTCGACGCGCGCGCCGTCGTCGCCGCCGTCGACGCGCGATGCGTCATCGCGCGCGTCGTCGTCGCGCGCATCGGCGTCGCGCGCGTCACCGCGTCGCGCATCAGCGACATCGCCCGTCGACGCGCCGACGCCGTCGTCGTCATCATCCCGAATCGATCGTCCGCGCGTTCGCGCGCGCGTCGGCGATGCCTCGGCGCGAGACCGTCGCGTCGACGATGCCCTCGCGCGCCGTCGTCGAGCCCGCGCGCGCGTCGTCGTCGCGTCGCGAAGTCTCGTCGACGCGCCGTCGATGCGCGCGCGACGTCACGTCGCGACGCGCGACGACGACGGCGCGCGACGTCGCGCGCGCCGCCCGAGCGGGATGTCGAGCGACGACGCGCCGACGTTCGACGCGCTCGAGACGCGCCGCGCGTGCCGCGCGCTGCTGCCGACGCTCGATTTAGAGCGCGCGACCGAACGCTCGGTGCGCGAGGCCGTGCGCGACGCCCTGCGCGCGGCGCGCGGCGACGACGGGCGAGACGTCGATCGAATCGTCGTGCAAAACGAGATCGACGCGTTCCTGGGGCGCGCGGACGCGGCGGTGGCGGCGAACGAGGACGGCGCGCGCGGGGCGACGACGACGGCGACGACGAAGCGCGAACGCGTCGACGACGAGGGGTCGCCGACGATCGGAGGGAATAAGAGGGCGAGCGCGACGGCGGAAGAGAGCGCGCTGGATGAAACGCGAGTGTTGGCGGCGCTGGAGGCGATCGGAGAGGACGGGACGGAGGCGAAGGCGTTGGCGAGCTTTTTGAAGCGCGACAAGACGGCGGTGAACAAGGCGCTGTACGCGATGGCGGCGCGTGGGACGGCGAGGAGAGAAGACGGCGAGGGCGGGGCGCCGAGGTGGTTCGTGGCGAACGCGAGGGTCGGTGCGAGCGAGGCGGCGACGACGCAGAGCGCGCGGCCGGCGAGCTCGACGGCGGACGCGGCGACGACGGACGCGGCGACGAGCGCGGGCGGCGACGACGCGGTGGAGAACGAAGTCGTGGCGCTGTCGAAGACGAAGCGCGTGACGGTGCGAAAGTGGAAGGAAACGACGCTCGTTGACATTCGCGAGTACTATCAAGCCGGTGGCGAGGGACCGTACAAGCCGGGGAAGAAAGGGATTTCGTTGTCTTCGGCGCAGTGGCGGGTGCTCGACGCGAACATCGATAAAGTGGCGAGCGCCATCGAGGCGTGCGAGGCGTCGAGCCAAGAGCAGCTGGTGTGCGAGATGTCGAACACGCGACGGTGCACGGTGAGCAAGTACAAAGGGAAAGTTTTGGTCAACATTCGCGAGTACTACGAAAAAGATGGCGAGATGCGACCGGGAATGAAAGGAGCGTCTCTCGCGGTGGAAGCCGCGCGACGTCTCGTCGCGCACGCGTCGCAAATTTCTGCGCGCGTGGCTAGCCTCGAGTAGATTTGGAAGAAGATGTGGAACACCGACGAAATGTAAAACGATGAACGAAATGCTTACCAAGGCGCTCGCGATGCTCACTCCTCGAACGGTTGTTCGAGTAACTCTTTTCGAATCCACACCGCGTAATCGTCGCCGTGCGTTGCGAGCTCGAACTCTGCGATTTGAGCGAGTATTTCACCCGGAACGTCGTATCTCGGCCCTAGCTTGACGATGAGTTTGTCATCGATGAACGCGACGTATAAATCGCTCTCGGCGATTTTGATGTCAACTCTGCTCTCGCAGCACACGTTGGCGAGCTTACGGCAGCTCAATAAAGCTCGAATTTCTGATGTTAGCGATTGGGACCAACCCAAGTTTTCGTCGCAGCACCAAATGTGCGGGCCAAACACGCAGGGAATGCCGGGATGCAGAAGCGTGTACGCGTAACCCAAACCGAGACGATCGAGTGGAAACGGCCAGTGATTCTGCGGGTATCCGGTATCGTGGTTGTCGAGAAATGTCACAGCACTTTGCGGTACCCAGCCGGCAAGCCCAGGCATGCCGCCTTGCTGGTCTCGTAGCCGCCAAAACTCTACTCGCTTGACTGCTTCTTGTAGAATTCCCTTGGTCACGAAGTCGAACAACGCCGCGCATTCGTCTGCGGCGTTCAACCAATCCACGAGCACGCGTCTCGGCTTGTCTTGATTGTACTCGAGAAAGCTTCCCGACCACGTCATCCCGACCCAGTTCTCGCCGACGCAGAATTGCTCAAATCCAACCGTTTTCTCCACATACTCTCTCACGAAATTCGGAGCGTAGCCTTGGACGAAATCGAACCTCCATCCGCTGAAACCGATGTCATCTTTCAACCAGTTCAACCACTCGATGATCGCTTCGCGAATCTCGGCGTTTGTGTGGTCGAGATCAGGGGCGATTTCGATCGAGTCGCCACTATCGTTGGCTCCTTGACCTTCGCGAAAAAATGGATCGTCGCCGACGATGGCGTAAGCTCCCCAATTTATTCGTCTCCCGCTCGGCGTTACTTCGTCCGCAAACGAGATGAAGCGGCCATCCGAAGCGTACTCAGCGCAACGATGGTTGATGACGATGTCGCACACGGCTGCTATTCCGGCTTTTTTCAGAGCCTGTACCAACGATTTAAGCTCCGCTTCATCGCCGTACTCGCTACCGTCCAAGTTGTAAATTTCCGACGGCATGTAACCGTGCTCGTCTACCGATAACGACGGTGGAGGCAACCAAACGTGCGTAAACCCGAAATCCGCTATCATCGGCACTCGATCCTCAATTCTGCGATAGTAAGACTTGTCGCTGTGTAACGAACGCTTCGTCGACAACCAATCGAATGCTTGTAAAAGCACGACGTCACTGTAACCAGTTTTACACGTCGAGCATTTGGCCTCCTTCACCGTGCACGCGCTCACCGCGACTTCTACCTCATCCATCTCGCGCTCGATAAACCGCTCGAGTAAGTCGGAGCTCTTTCCCGGCTCAAACAGCTCAGTCGACCCGCGGTCCCGGAAGACGGCGCGCGCGTGCTCGATCGCCGGCATCCGCACCGCCGCCGATAACGCGTCGAAGGCGACGTCGGACGCCGACGCCGCAACCTCGTCCTCCACCTCCTGGACCTCTACGTCTCCCTCGCGCGCGCGCTCGACGCGCGCGTCTTTCACCACCCGTCTCATCGCGTCGTCATCACCGCCGCGCGCTCGCGCGCGTCGCATCCGCCGCGAATCATCGCCGCCGCGCGTTCGCACCGGCCGAGAAAGTCGATTCGTGTCGCGTCCGGCGCGCGACGCGCGCGGCGTCGCGAACGCCCGCGCGCGCGAAACCGCGCGCATGGATGCGCTTCCGAGCCGTCGCGCGCGCTCTCCCGTCGCGGGCGCGCGGCGTCGCGTTCGTCGTCGGCCCTCGCCTCGCGCGTCGATGTGCGTCCGGGCTCGGCCGCGCCCGCACACCGCGACGACGCGCGCCGACGACCGACCATGCCGGTATCGCGCGTGACGGTGTTCCACGAGGGCTCGTGCGCGCGCGCGAGGAAGGCGCTCGCGGCGCTGCGCGACGAGGGCGTGCAAGAGTCTGAATTTCACAAAATTAATCTCGACGCGTTGACGCCCGACGCGCGGTCGACGCGATTGGAAGGCTTGAAAGCGCTCGCGGGACACCGTTACACCCCCGCCGTGTTCTTTAACGCCGAGTACGTCGGATCGGAGGTTGAGATCACGCACTTGGCGCGGACGGGAAAGCTGGCGCGCGAGCTGTTGAGGGACGGCGACTGCGACGTCGACGCGTTGCCGAGGGCGCTGCGAGACGTGGAGGACGACGAAAGGGACGATCCGGGTGGAAAGTCGATCTATGGAAGGTCTAAATCGATAAAGCTGGAGATGCGCGAGGGAGAGGAGAGCGAGGGGAAGAAGGCGAATAAGAAGACGAGGACGCGAGCGACGACGTACGCTCGAATGACGGAGACGATGAAGCACGCGATGCGGTATCGACGCGCGGAGGCGACGATGATGGCGTCGTCGTCGGGTGGGTGTTCGTGTTTTGGTGGTGCGGAGCGAGCGAACGAGCCGCCGACGATGTCAAAGGATGAAATCGTCGACGCGCTCGCGCTGGCTGACATGACGGCGCGCACGGGCGAGGGCGAGTTCGAGTTCGATGTGGATGATTTTCACACGCTCGAGGCGTACGTGAAGGAGGGAGCGTTGATTCCTAGGGGTAGTCCTGTGCGATACGCGCTGCCTATGGACTTGGATCGCAGGGTCTTGAATTCCTACAGGACCGCGTGGAAAGATCGCGTGAGCTCCAAGCCCGTGGACGCGGCGTCGTACTTGAGAAAAATGTTCTCCATCATCGAGTCGTATCACGTCTCGGCGGAGACTGGGATGGTGGATTACGAAGGCATCGCTCTGGACGATCAGTACGGCGCGTTTGAGGAGGCGACATGCGAATTGCGAGCGATTCGATTGAATCAAGGCGAGTTGGCAAACGAAGACGCTCGCAAGGCGTTCCTTTTGAACGTGTACAACGTCGGGGTGAAACACGCGTTCGTAAACGTGGGCGTTCCAAGAAACGCGCGCGAGCGGCTAGCGTTTTACGGAAGCGTCGGGTACAATATTGGGGGTAAATTTTATTCCTTGGACGATATCGAGCACGGACTGCTTCGCGCCAACGCGCCGCATCCGACTAAGAAGTTTGCGACAAAATATTTCAAGGATGACGGCGCGGCGAAATACGCGCTCTCCAAGCGTGACGCCAGGATTCACTTCGCGTTGAACTGCGGAGCGAACGCGTGTCCGCCCATCAGAGCGTATTCAGCGAATAAAATCGACGCGCAACTCGATGTAGCAGCCGAAGCCTTTCTCAACGGCACCGTCGCCGTGGACGCTCGCAAGAATGAAGTGCGCCTGTCGAAAATCATGCAGTGGTACGCGCGAGATTTCGGCGCGGGCGCGACAGAGGTGTTGAGATTCATTGCGCCGAGACTGAAAGATGAATCCAAGGTGGCGCTGGAGACCGCGCTGACGAGCGGTAAAATACCGCGAATCTCGTACGCGGAGTACGACTGGTCGACGGATGCCTCGGCGCCTCGGCCATTTTCGCTCGCGCGGTACGCGTCGTAGCACACGTTTACATTCGTTTCTGCGTTTCTGCGTTTCGTTTACCGACTCATTCACGTCGTTTCTTTTCGTCGCCCGTTCGTTTCGCTTCAGTAGTCGGAAGAGTCCGAGTCGTACGCGATCCGCGGCGCGAACGTCCTCGCCGACTCGTAGCGACACATCACGCGCATCTCCTGATGTTGCATCAACCGTTTCGACCAACCGTCGCGCGTCACCGTCATCGGAGGGTCGCGTCGCGGATTCGCGGCGCGGTTTACAATTCTACGACTCGTGCGCGACGGCGGGGCGTCGGCGAACGCGGCGATCGGTCGATCAATCGTCGTCCATGCCCGTGAAATCGATGCCTCGTCCGCGAACGGCGCCTCGAAATCGCTCGGCGGATCGAAACAAAGCTTCGTCGGACGGCGACGGCGCGTGCGTCATCGATTTCGCGCGCTGCGCGACGAACCAGACCTCTCGGCTTTGCGACGTGAACTCGCGACACGCGTCGGTGTAGCGCGTGTCCGACATGCTCACGAAACCGCCCTCGCAACACTCTGGAAAGGATTCGTAAAAGTGCTTGTAGCCGCCCTGCAAGACGTACGTGTGCGGAAACGAGAGCGCCGGATACGTAGCCATGTGATCTCTTCGATCCAAGTTCCGCACGTGTCGCCACATGCGCGGTGCGCGTTCGCTACTGAACTCGCAGTAAAACACGTACACTACGTTTGCGCTCGTCGTCGCGCGAGACGCGAGAAATTTCTGCACGTCCGTCGGCGAATACAGATTCAACGCCGAGCGCACGCGGCCGCCCGCGTACTCGAACGGAAATCGACAATCGATGGCGACGACTTCCGGCCCACCGGCGCCACCGGACTCGTGATTCGCTAATAACGCGCGAAGCGCGGCGCCGTCGATCATGGGCAACCCAAGCGCGGCGTCCAACGCGCTCGGAATCATCGCGCACGGTCCCGCGAGCGCCGGCGTCGCCGGCTCCTCGCAATCGACCCGCTCGCTCGCATCGTATCGCGTGTCCCCTCGCGAAGGCGTGTATCCGTACGACATCCCGTACGATAGCGCCTGCTTTCGCGGCGGCGCCGGCGGCGACGTCGACGCCTTCATCGGCGGCGGCGACGCCAACGGTCGCCCGCCGCGGCACGGAGTCGCCGCCCGCGCGTCCTCCGCGCGCGCCCAATCCGCCCCATTCGCGTTCGACGCGTCTCTCAGCGCCCGCGCGAACGTCGGCATCGCCGCAAAAACCATCCCTTCCCCCGTTTCGCCCGCGCGCGCTTTCCTCTTCATCAGCGGCGTCGCCGTCGACGCCCCGCTCCCGCCGTCCCGCGCCTCCCCATCCGTCTTCCCGCGCGCCGGCGTTTCAAACGCCCCCGCGGGCGCGCGCACCGTCGGCGGCGACGCCAACGACGCCTCCGCCGTCACTCGCCGTCGCTTCGCCTCGGCGTCCATCCTTCGTCGGCGGCGTCGTTTCAAATTTTCAAATTTCGCCGCGTCGATTCAAGTCGACGCGCGCGACGTCGAGTCGACGCGCGGTCGACCCGGACGGCGGTGCGCGTTCGAGACCGTCGGGTTCGGCGCGGTCTCGGAACCTCGCCGCGATCGTCGCGATCGTCGCGTCG
>VMHT01043376.1_pt1 | contig 11275 bp, 12 predicted proteins | sample 4693611 | NCBI WGS metagenome assembly VMHT01 (sample SAMN12280063, study PRJNA550983) | marine metagenome | isolation source: seawater sampled from same location over 5 years 0.02-0.2 micron viral filtrate | place: USA: collected off the coast of southern California halfway between the port... ... | reverse complement strand
TTCATGAAAATCTCTACCCATTTTTTTCTTTAACATATTTTTAACTGTTTGAGCTGATTTATGAGATTTTTCTACTATTCTTGGTGGTAATGTTCTTGCTCTTTCATTGTTTCTCATAAGAGCAACATCTAAATCTGTTTGAATGAATATGGCTTTAATATCATATCCTGCTGTTTTTAATTCTCTATACATTCTAAATGTTTTACCTTGGTCACCAGATGTAGAATCTATTAGAATACCAAGTCTTGCGTCAATCAAAGACTTATATCTTTTATCAGTTAATCCTTTTGCTGCCATTCTTGCAACTTCTCTGTCTTCTATTTCATTCTCTGGCATCTTTAATGATAGACCTTTTCGTTTCATTAACATTTCAAAAAAAGTATCTGAATTAACAACAACTAATCCTAGAGAGGATAAACCTAATTTTTTAGCTACATAAGATTTACCACTACCAGGACCACCTGCTAGTATTATTGCTTTGAATATACCTGGGTCATTTATACCTTCATCAAAGTCAAGTACTAAGTCTTCTTCTTTGTAATTAAGAATCGATTCCATATTTCCTCTTTGCCATATTCATAGCAGTAGCATGCATTATTGAATCAGCTTTATCACCATGTTTCTTTTTAAATTCATCTCTTTCTTTTTTTAATTCTTTATACATTTTTTCTTTGTACAATAAAACTTCTTTTGGTAAGTCTTCTGCTTCTTTTATTTTTCTAACATAGTCTACTACATTCTGACCTGGTGTTAATTTCTGTGCATGAGCTCTACCTTCATCTGTACCCCACTCACCATTATATACTTCATACATAAAGTCTTCAAATTCTTCTGATATACCCATACCTTTTTGTACTGCTTTGTATAATTGTTTACCAAGTCTATATCCTTTTGGTAAAGCATCTAAAAATTCTTTTTCTTGACTCAATGAAACAAATTGTCTCATTTTAGAAGCTGACATACCAACATCACCTTCAGCATCCGGGTCTCTTTGACCTGCTGATACAACTTTAATAGAATCAAATTTATAATATCCATGTGATGATTTAACACCATTATATTTTTTAAGTAATGAATCAAATACTCTAATTCTATCTGAACCAACAACTAATTGTACTTCACTATATCCTTCATTATAAAGACTAACAGATGCTTCTAATACAGTTCTTGATGGTGAATTAGATACTTTAACACCTCTAGGCAACATCGGATTCATAAATTTTATTTTTTGTGAATGTGTTAAAGGATTTTTTTTCTTGTCAGCACCGTGAGAAGTAAATATTTTTACATCACTACCACTAGATACTGATTGCATTTTCTTTGCAAGTTTTATGTGTCCGACTGTTGGTGGATTAAATCTTCCAAAAGTAAATGTTGCACTTTTACTTTTTACTTCTGTTATGTTTCTAAAATTTTTCATTTCTTAATCTTTAACACTAAATTAGTTTTACCCTTTATTACTCTATGATATAATCCTTCTGGTATATCAAATATTTGTCCTTTTTTTAATTCAAAAGGTAAACTGCCATTAAATTGAAACTGCCAACCTTCACCTTCTACTACTGTAATTTTTCTATCTTCTTTATCATGATGCCAAACTAATTCATCACTCTTTACATCACTAGAAAATATTCTTACTACACCAATATCTTTATATGGTCTACCAATAGATTCCACCACCATCTCCTTTATCAACAGGAGCTAATCCTAAATCTTTAGCATAGTTAGGTAGTCTACAACTCCAATATCTAGCTGATAACTTATCATTAGCTGTATCACAATTATGTCTATCAGCAAATGCTTTTCTAGCTTTAGGGTCTTGAAGTTTTACTGATAAACTACTACCACCATCTTTTGCACCGAAAGATACTTTTTTTACTTTATCTCCGTCCTTGACATATACATAGAATTTTTTAGAACCACCTCTTTTAGGTTTATTAATTTCTTTATCATCATCTTCTGTAATATCAATCATAGGACTATCTAATGGTACATGCTTACCTTCATATTTACCAAAATCTATATGTTCTAAGAATGATTTCATTTTTTAGCTTTACCTTTTATTTTGTTTTTTCTTGCTTTTGCTGCAGCTACTTTAGAAGGGTTATTACTAAACTTAACACTAGTATCAAATTGTTTCTTTGATACACTACCTTTTTGTCCCATTTTTTCACCTGAACCTTTAGCTATTCTTGCTCTTTTCTTTCTGATATTATCCCAAAGACTTTCTGCTTGTTTCATTTGAGCTGCAGTAGGAGCTCCTTTGTCTCCTTTTTTTCTCATTTTTTCACCAGAACCTTTTTTAATTCTCTCTCTCTTTTTTCTGATATTATCCCATAGACTTTCATCTTGTTCTAAGTCATTATCAAGTTTAAGAAATAGTCTACCTTTTTCCTGTGATTTATCTGTTGTCTTCATTCCCACCATTTTTGCAATAGAATTAATAAATGCTATTCCATCTTTTTCATTTTTCTTATATTTTTTACCCATTTCAGATTTAAGTTTTTTAGTAATTATATCTAAGATTTGTTCTACTGAGGATACAAGTTTTCCTTCTTCAATATCTTCTTTTATTTTTTTACCTTCTTTATCATATCCAGGTTTACCAGCTTTTTCTTTTTTAGAAATAGCTATTGCTGCTTGTTGAGCTCTTGATACAGCTTCTACTTGTTCTGTTTTTCTAACTTTATCAGCTAAATCTTTATCAGCTTTACCCCATGTTCCTTTACCTTTAGTAATAAAAGAATTAACACGAGCATGACCCCACTGCACAGCTGTTGTACCTGGTCTATGTCCTGTCTGCCAAGCTTTTACACCTCTCTTAAATACTTGTTTAAGTATACTAACAGATATACCTGACTTCTTAGCTTTATCATTTAATGATTTATCAGGATTACTCTCACCAAACATCTTATTAAACTTTAAAGTATGTTTACTTGGTTTAGTCTTAACTTTATCACCATCATCATCTACATCACCCGGAGCAGGACCTTTACCACCTTTTGCAAAGTGTTTTGCTCGTGCTTCTTTATCTTTTATACTCAATCCTTTATAATATTTTTTAGGTTGTGTTCCTGGTTCATCATCTACATGACGGTCTTGAGGTTGTTTTCTTTCTTTCATTTCTTTAGTGTCCTTACAACTTTACTTATAATCATTTTTAAAGCTGTCATATATGCCCAACCATATCCATAGAAAATATGAAATCTATAATTTCTTTCTATTTCATATTTTGGTCCAAACTTTCTAGTCTGGTTATCAATATATTCACCTTTGTATCTTAAGACAGCATGTGATGTTTTAAATTTACTTGGTCCAACTAAACAAATACCTGCTTGGTGTGTAATTAACAACCACCACATTTTTAAATGACTTTCATCAGCCAATCTGTATAAAATTGAAAGAGCATAGTCTTCACAATCTCCTTCATATTTACCTTCATTATTTGTTGAATATATTATCTTCCAAGCATCTCTCATACCATATTGATGTTTGTCTTTACGATACTTCCATTTACTATTAAATGATTGTACTATTGCGTTTTTGTCTTTCATATTACTATTTATCCCAATTTTTAGCTACAGTAAAGTTATTAAAACTAAATTCCATTTTATCTACAATTTTAACAGCTTCACCTTTTCTGTCAATAGCTACATATCCTTCTGGTGCAACTACTTTTAAACCTTGACTTGTTTTTACGAATGTTTTTGCTAGACCTTTTGCTTGGTCCATCTTTTTTACTATCATCAGCTTTGCTTGTATCAAAAATCTGATAAAGTCAACAACTTGTTCTAAAGTTTTTAAAGATTTTTTAATTACTCTTAAATGTTCTCTTAACTTAGATTTTTGTACAGGACTATCTGATTTATTTTTATTCCACCAATTAGTAAAATGTGCTTGATATAATTTTACAGCATCTTTACCTTTTGGTAATGTTTTACCAGCTCTTGTAAATGTATTTAAATAAGTTTTAAACCCTGCTCCTGATGCAGATGTTCCTAAACTATCTTGCCATCTTAAAAATTCATTGAAAGAACCTGAATTTATTCTCTGAAATTGTTTACCAGCTGCTGATAATAATTTTGTGACTTCTACAGTTTCTTTAGCTGTGAATGTAGCTCTACCTGATACATCTCTATATGTTGCATCATCTTGCCATACTTTTGATGATTTACTAGGTATCTTTGCACCAAATGAAGCTTTTAGATTTTCAATAGAATCACCTTTATATGTTGTATGCCAAACTACACCAATCTTTGCACTTGAAATTTGTCTACCTATTTTTGAGTCAGCCTCAACAGCATACAATATAGTGTTTGGTTGAAAAGTTATATGTTTAACACCATCAATGTCCATACTAGATGTATCATCTGTAAACATTAAATCACCTTGTAATATTTCATTCATACCAAGTTTACTAAACTCGTCTAAACATACTTTAAGTTTTTTATTAAGTTCACCACTAGTATCAGCATCAATATCAGCGTATGTATGATAATATGGTTTAGGTTCTTGAGTCTTTCTAAACAAAGACTTTTTCGCTACAAAGAATTTACCTGTTTCAGGATGAGGACCAGCAAAGACTGCAGGAGCTCCGTCCCACTTGACTGTCACATTTAATTTAGACTTTGAACTACTAGCAAACATATCTCTTAATGATTGTAAAAATTGTATAGCACTTCGTCCTCCAGCAATACCAAAGTTTAGAATTTCATCTTCAAGATGTTCTAAATGTAAATTCTTACCTGCTGCTTCTGTTAAATATTCCATTATTTCAAAGCACCTTTCCAATTTTTAGTTGTTGTATTGATTTCAAATTTAGTAGCAAATTTAGAACCAGAGTTTGTAGCAATACCAACAACATTGTATTGTGGTTGTGGTGGCATTCCTTCTAAACTTTCTACTAACAATATGTTTATACTATTATATTTTTTACCAGCTACTCTAGCAACTTTAACTACTAATACAGGAAAGTTATTATATTCTTTTCCTTTCTTAGCTAAATCTTCTACTTTTTTTCTTTCAAAATCGTCTCTAGTTCCCATGTGTTTTAATTTATTACCACCATAAACAATAACTAATGGTAGAGCTGTATTACCAAATCTAGCTTCACCCTCAAACTCAGCTGCAAGAGCAAATAATGATGTAGATAAATTTTCATAACTAGATATATTACCTTCAACATATTTTAATATACCTTTTATGTAATTCATACCAGCCCAATTAGAAGTTAATTTAAATACTGTATCTACAGGTGTCCCTAATCCTAATTGTATTGTATCACCAGGTTTTAAATTATCAAGTGTTTTTAGTTTATTTAAATCATCTGTTGATATTTTAACATCACCACCTTCAAGTATAACTATAGGGTCTATTGGTCTATTTTTAACATCAAAAGAAGAATTTAATTTACTGATAATTTTTTTGTTCTCTTGATATAATTTGTTGATAGGGTCTCCTTTCATTGCTTGATTAAAAGATTTTATTTCTTTAACTAGATTTGGTTTAGCTTCAATAGTTCTTGTTGATTCTGTTATAACACCACCTTCTGATTCTAGTTGTTTAATAATTGAATTTGCTGATTTACTTATCTTACTTGTCTTAACTTGTTTATCTGTAAATGATTTAGCAAAATCCATACCTGTTTTAGCTAATTTAGAGAATACACCTTTTATTTTTTTGTATAAGAAGTCTACACCTTTTGAAACTGTTGCACCTAATCTATTTAATACTGCAGTTCCTTTATTAAATATATCTTGAATACCTTCTGATATAAGTTCAGCTTCAATATCCCATTCATTATGATTTTTTTGTATTTGTTGAATTTTTGAAGGTAAGTTTGATGCAACACCATCTGTAAATCTAGTACTTGCAAACTTCCCAATTTTACCAATTCTTGCTGAACCTGCTTTCGCATCTTTCTTTAATGATACTTGATAAAATACTACAATAGGTTTGTTATCAGAATTTAATAGAATAATTTTACTACCTTCTGTTCTTATTCTTCTATGTTGACCATGTTTATCTAGTTGATTCATTTCTTTCATGAGATTAAATAAATCTGTTCTAGTACCTTTAGATATAAAAATAGAGTCAGCTGTATTTACTTTATCAGGATTTTTTACTGCAAATATTTCAGGTGCTGCTGTTTTCCAATCCTCAACAGTCTTATGAATAAAATCTTTAAAATTACCTAATTGTTTTATAGCTGAACCAAGTTCTTTACAATAATTCAATAATATTTTTTCACCATTTTCAACATTTGATGTAAATTCTTCAATCCAAGATTTACAAATTGGAGAAAATTCAGGGTGTGATAATATTTTTAAACCTTGACCCATACCTTCAATAATAGCACAACCTTCATAAATTTGTGTTCTGTCTGTAGGTGATTTTGGTAATGTATCATTAATTGATATAAACACATCTTCTTCTTTAAGTTCAAATGATTCTAATTTTAAATCAGGTTCCATACTCTTTTGAGTAAGATTATATAAATGTTCTCCCAATTTAAATCCAAATTCTGTATCTGTTGGGTAATGTGTTCCAGCTATCTGTCTTCCTTCACCAATTCTTTCACCAATTTTTAATATATTTCTTCTATGTTCTAATGGTGCTTCATCAGCTACTAAAAGAGATACTAACTTACCTTGTGTAGCATGTCCTGAAGGATATGATGGTGTTTTGTTAGTTTTAAGTGGGAATGTGTCCATTGGTAGACCTAATTCTTTTGCTACTGCTTTCGGTCTTGGTCTATTATAATGTCTTTTTAGAGCTAAAATTATAGGTTCAGATTGATTTTTCATGTTCTTTATTCTTTCAAAATCAATTTCTAAACCATATTCATCAGCATAATTTCTAAAAGCTTTCATAACTTTTGTATCATGCATCACTATTTCATCTTCCCATACATCTGTCATAGGTGATAAAGATATGAGATATTGAATTTCTTTTTTAGTTGTTTCAGAAGAATTTTTTGGAGGATAATATCCTTCCCAATCTTCTAAATTGATATGTTCAAAAGCCGGAAAAGGAACCATAAGATTTTTTAGATTTTCCTTACTATACTTTTTCATGTGAGTAAGTTTATCTAATTTGTCTTCTTTTGATTCTTCTTTGATTGTTTCTAGAAATGATTTCATAAACAGTATTTATGTTAATACTATTTTTGAATTTTGTGCTTACTCAAGAAATCATCAATTGCTGATATTTCTTCTATGAGTTCTTCTTGTTTTTCTAGATTTTCATTATTTTTTTTAAGAACAATAAGTTCTTTTTTTATTTCTGTTTTTTTGACAAGAAGGTCTACAAGGGATTTACTTTTGATAATCCCTTGAGTTTTATTTTGAGTTGAGAATTTCATTTAATTGTTTTATTGTTTCATCAGCTGTAGTATGTATAATACCAATCCCACCTGCTTTAACCCAACAATCAATATTTTTTTCTCTGTCGTCAATCAGAACTGCTTTTTTATGAGCAAATGCTGCTTTTTGACTACCTTTGAATGTCGGTATTATTGTCCAATGAGGATTTATGTGTTCTCTTATCCATTCAACTTTATCTCTTACAACAAGTTCTCTGTTAACAGTTCCTGCTGCAGTTAAAATTTCTGTATGAATACCAGAATTTAAACACCAATCTACAAGTTTCCAAGCATCTGGTAAAGGGTCCATTTTTCTAAACATATGCTTAGAAGTTAGTTCTCTTTTATGTAAATCATAAACATCATGACCTGCATCATCATTCCAGACTTTTTTACCTAACATTTCGGTTATTTTAGACTCAAAATCAGCTAAAACACCGTCCATATCTAGAAATATTTGTCTAATTTTTTTATCTTTTTTCATACTGTTATTATACAAAAATTGTACATGCGGTTTCAAGTCTGGCATTGTTAAATGTCTAAATTCCCACATATCAACTAAACTTTAAATCCTTTGTATTCTCTGCTGACACTCTTTTACCTGTTGCTGTATTATCCATAACAGGACCGATATCAACTAATTCATCTTGTGCTGATTGTTCACAATCATATAATCTCATTTTAGACCTATCTACACCTAATACAAATCTTTTATGATAAGTTGGGTCATTATATCTATTCTTTAACTGTTTGACCATTACTTGGTCTAGTTCTTGCATTTCTTCTGTAGATATCAAAGCAAACATAAAGTCTGCTGTTGCTGGTAAACCAAATGATTCAGATGTATCTTCAAGACCAACATCTGTAGATACAAAACCTGTTCTATTTGTTTGTGTTGCCGACATAATAGGTACATCAAATTCTACTGCTAGTCCTCTTAATTCTTCTGCAATTGATTTAATATATGAATAAGTGTTTACATTACTACCTGGTCTAACTCTAAATGAACTACAGATATTTAAATAATCTATAAAAATAATTTCAGGTTTGAAATCTCTTTTTAAATCTAATTCTTGTAATAGATGTCTAAAATGACCACTATGAGCTGTTGCTGTTGGATATTCTTTAATAATTAATTTACCTTTAGTCTTTTCTCTGACTCTAGTAATTTTTTTCTCATACATCATTTTTGGTAAATCTTGTAAATCGTTTAATGATATATCTAACAAATTTGCATCAATTCTTTCAGCAATCTTTTCTTCTGCCATTTCCATTGTGATATACAATACATCTTTACCTTGAAGTAAAGATGCTGATGCACAATGACACATGAATAATGATTTACCGACACCTGTACCTGCCATGACTATATTTAATGTTTTATTTGGAAGACCACCTTTACTGATTTTATTCATCAATTCTAAATCAAAAGGAACTCTTTCTTCTTCTCTATGCATGAAGTCATATCTAGAGTCCCAATCTTCTATAAAGTCATGACCAATATTTGAATCAAAAGATACAGATAGTGCTTCTCTTAGAATATCAGGAATCTCACCAGAGTTGCCGTTTTTATCTTGAATGATTTCAATAGAGTTCATTACACCATTGTATACTGCTCTATCTTTACACCATTTCTCTGTAGAGTCAATCAACCATTCATCAGGTGTATCTGAAATATCAGATTTAATATCTCTTATCAATACCATTGTATCAGATACTAATTGTTGGTCTACATCAGTTTTTTCATCAATATCAATTATTAATGCTTCTGGTGTTGGTGATGTTTGATACTTTAAGAAATAATCTCGTATTTCTTTAAATAGAAATTCTTCGTCTCTTTCAGAAAAAAATTCTGATTTTATGTAAGGTAAAGTCTTTCTAGTAAATTCTTCATTCTGTATCAGATTCTTGAGAATCGTCTGTTCTAATCGCATTGCCATATAAAAATTCTTCTTTCGCTACTTCATTAAGTTTGTCTAGTACTTCTGGTGTGAAATACTTCTCTGGATTATTATTAATTGTTTTACCAAATTGTGTTGTACCATCAGGTAATTCTACTCTTGTTGATGATTGTTTAAATATACCATACTTGATTGCTAAGTCTAGAAGACCATAGTATCTATCAAGTCCTGAATCATATTTTAGAATAACATCTACCATTTTGTTTTCAATAGTAAGTCTTGATTTCTCATTCTTACAATGAATGATATTACCAATAACATCTTTCCCATCTTTTTCTTTTTTCTTAGATAAGAAAATGATTGATGATGCAGCATACTTGAGTCCACTACCACCACCCATAACTTTCTTTGCAAATAATCCCATTTCATCATAAGTGTGATTTGTGACTATTAATGGTACTCCTGCTTTACCAAGTTTAAGAGTTAAAACTCTGAAAGCACCTTTAACTAATTGTGCTCTAGTCATATCTCTAGTTTCTGCACCTGATGCTGTGTCTTCAATCTCTTTAGTTGTTGACAACATACCTAGTGAATCAAGTACAAAACACATTTTCATATCTGAATTGTCTTTGATATATTGGTCAAGTATCTTAATAGATTGAGTTCTAAATTCTTGTACAGTTGTGACAGGAACAATAACGATTCTAGAAGAATCAATTCCTCTTTCTTCAATCATGTCTTTAGTGATTGCACTTTCTGATTCAAAATAGATAACTGCTGAATCAGGATTATCATTTAAGAATTGTTTACACATTCCAAGTGCAAAGAATGTTTTACCTGTTGCTGATTCACCTGCAAGAGCTGTAATCTTGTTGTTAGGTAAACCTTCATAAATTGAACCAGACAAGAGAGCATTAAAAATATAAGAACCTGTGTCAATGTATCCACTAACATCAGCTGCTTGTACTCCGTCTTCTACAATAGAAGCGAACTCATTGCCTGTTGTTTTTATTAAGTTTTTCAAATAACTCATAATATAATCTCCATAATTTATTTTTTTCTTCTTTCTTCTTTTCTCAAAGCTTTCAGACTATTATCATAATCTATATGTTGTCTTATTTCTTTTTTCCAAGATTGTATTTCAGTATATACTAGAAAAAGTAATATCCAAGTCACACAATGAAAAGACAAAAATATGTATTGAATTTCAGTCATATATCTATTATACTACCAAACCTGTATCTGTCAACCCTGCTTTTTCATAAGACATTTCTACAACTCCTTCATCAATTAATTTTTTACGATTAACCATATGAGCTGATTGTATATCTTCTTTTGAACCACCATAGTAATCTACAGCGTGACCATCTTCAACTAATGCGTTGACAACACTTATACTTTTACCATTTCTATCTACGATAAAGTCACCAAGTATTCTACCGAACTTACCTTTCATGTCTTCACCGTCTCTGTTAATTTGTGTTTTTAAAATTGATGTTTTACCTAACATATCTTGTAAAGCTTTCTTTGCTGCTTTACCAAAAACTTTTTCTACTTTATCTCTAGTTCTAGACTCTGGTGTATCAATACCCATTATTCTAACTCTTTCATCTGTTAATGTCACACCAAATCCTAAATCTATGTCAACATCAACTGTATCACCGTCTATCACTTTTAATATTTTTACTCTGTATTCGTACATTATTACCCCTATGGGTAATAATTATTACCCAAAAAATGAATCAAGTGTACTGACAGGTTCTGTAGTCCACCCAATTTTATCTAATATCACACCTAAAGGTTCAACAAATGATTTTTGAAATTGAATATCATAATCAATATAATCTTCAAGTTCAAATTCTTTAGGCAATGCTGAGACAAATGAAATAACATTCTCATTCATAATATTAGGTAATTTCATATAACAAAATTTAATTTTTTCACCATTCTGTATAACAGGATATTTCTTGTCTATATTGTATTTATATAAAAAGTTATTGTAAAGTAGTGA
>VMHT01212748.1_pt1 | contig 11277 bp, 18 predicted proteins | sample 4693611 | NCBI WGS metagenome assembly VMHT01 (sample SAMN12280063, study PRJNA550983) | marine metagenome | isolation source: seawater sampled from same location over 5 years 0.02-0.2 micron viral filtrate | place: USA: collected off the coast of southern California halfway between the port... ... | reverse complement strand
TTTGGAAACAGCGTTTGAGCAGGGCAGGGGTCACAGAATCACCACCTCAAAGACCTAAGTACTTCAGTTAAATTTTTCGCAGTTCTTGATAAAAGGTCACAGACCCCATTTCACAGTAAATAACAGTATGAACAAGAAAGAGCCTTCCATAAACTACGAGTACAGTACACAACGCATACAACACATACGTGAGCGTCTCGAGTCTGTTGTTGAAGAGTTCTATAGTTCATATGCAGATTGTGCGAGTACGGGCAGGGTACAGACCATTAAGAACAGGATCAAAAGGTTTCCTCTTAATACGTTAAGTACTTCGTAAAATTTTTACGCACAGAATTTTTTTGGGTTGTAGACCCATTTGGAGTATAACATGGACGAACTTATACTATACGACTTTAAACGTACACTCATACGTTACATAACAATCAACAATTACAGTGTAGCACATGCAAGAGCTATACTAAATGGAAAGCACTATAAGTATGGATCGTAATCAATACTGTGCATATACACTTGACAAACCCAGTATGCTACTTGCATTTAAACTCATACGCAAATATCAATTCGACTTCGAGTGTCATATCAATCGCACACGCTTTTGGGTGCCAAACTCACACAAGATGAATCCATTTGTGGCATTACGTTTTAAGTGCATAGATAGTGAAAAGGATCATTTCATTGGAATATAGATGTACTGCATAGAGCTCGACTATACCAAGAGCCAACGTCAATTGGACTTTATAGTAATGGACAGTCATACGCACTGTGCAGGTACAACACTGCTTGTGGAACATAACATATACACTACCCAACTCGATCACTGTACGCTTGTGTTTGAGAGTCACAAGGACGCAGTGTTTAGTTTGCTTGTGTTAAACTCCCCTCTATACCAATGTTGTCTGCGTGAAACTACAGACGGGTTGAACTACAGTGGACGATACAGTAACTACAGTTAGACACAATAACGAGCCAAGGGGCAAAACCTGCTTACCGATCTTTGCTACCGCAGTGCTTCGCACGTTCTAAAAAACCGCGTACCGCTGTGCGGCTATAATCTGGCGCTTTACCGCTTCGCGGGATAACTACAGTACATGAACCCCAACTACACAAAGATATGGCTACTACTTGCTGTCACACTCGTGATGCTATCGTTCTATGGTTGTGTGAGTCCCACAAAGGTTGCTGAAAACGATAGCCATGTGATAGAAAAGGAATGGAACGATCTTGACAAGGAACAAGCAGACAAGCCTAAGGATCAGGACAACACGGGTCCTACCAACTTCCAGGGCATAGCAGACATACTTGGTTGCATGTTTGCACCGCATACGTGTAACAAATAGTTTACTACAAATCACCTATAAACACACCATTATACACGATCTACACCGTTGACCATTTAAATACAACTGTAAACAGTGTTCGAGAGCAAGTCTTAATGAAGTAACAAAGACCCTTTTAAAACAGTGAGGTCATATGTAAGAAGCTCAACTGCATACAACATATCATAAATACTTCTTAAAAAAGGAAGTATTATGGCAGGAATAAAACAACGTGGTGTCCAGAGTATACACATACAAAAGACCTACAAGGGCGAGCCAGTTAAGCCTTGTCGTTACATAGGTAGTAACGGAGGTAAAGGATTCATGACTGGTACTGTTATCTCAACAGGAGAACTTGTGTGGGAAACTGGAGCCAGCAGACCAACGCCTTGGCGCACTATCAGTTAGTGTTTATTAAGGACCAGCAAAAACATTTGGACTACCCGCGGCTACACTCGTACAGCCTGCGATAGCATCTCCTACTCTTCCCGTTCCTACATTGTTGGTGATAACTGTGGGACTGCCCACTTCAATTGGTGCTGAGTGACTTGGACATGGCACACCCGGTAACAGGTGACCAGTGTTGTCATCGCCCTGTCTTGACACAGGTATGTTGTTGGCAAATACATTCGGAGAGCCTACTGCTCTTGTCATTCCACTACAGTGATCGACGTCGGCGTCACCTATTCTTGTTACTGCTGGCATAATCTCTCTCCCTCTTTACAAGTTCTTGTAATCTTGTGTTCCACTGACCCATCTCTTGATGTTGTTGTTCAGTGTGCGGTGGTTCTGGCATAGTGGGTGCAAATTCGATCACGTGTTCAAACACTTGTGGGATATCTTCCCATTGTGTGTATGTCTCGAGTTCGCCATTCCTCATTATAACAAAACGGTGCATACTGTATTTAGTGAGTAAATTCGAGCCAAGTAGTGATACAATACTTGTCGCCGGTCAATGGTGGGTTACCTCTGTGGGTATGTGTATATCCTGCGGGACAAAACATGACTCGCCCAGCTCGGGCATCAATCCTACGGCTCTGATATAAAAATTCAGTTTCACCTCCTTGTTCAACGGTGTTTAAGTAAACCATTGCAAGTATGGCACGCTGTCCTGTGTCCCTACTCGCATGTTCACAGTGCCATATGTGATAACCTTCACTGGGACGAGTATGCTGTATTTTAATGCTGTGACTCAACTGTATGGGATTGACATTTTCAAATATACCAAACTCGCTGACATAATCATCTACACATCTGTGTATGCAATCATAATAAGGTTTGAGTAGTTTATTCATGCTGAGGGCAAAAGTACCAGTCTCCCCTTCGTCATAGAGCATAGCACCGTCCTTGTTTAATTTTGGTGCTTGTTCATTTGCAGTTTGGCGATTCAGTATACGTGTACCCTGTTGTTGATTGTAATAATCAATCACAGATTGACAGTATTCCGTATCCAATTCGTTGTCCCATGTTTTAATAAAGTCTTGCATAAACATATTTATATGCGTACTTAATAGGGGTGTTAAAAGCGGTTAAAACGCCGTTGCTCGTGTAAAAACACTAAAAGAGTACAAATGTATGCGAAACCTGTTAAGTCGACAAATAAGAGCCATTTAGGGGTGATTTTCGTGCATTTAAGACGTCTGTCGCAGGGTGGCATTTTTACCCACGATGTTTAATATTTTTGTTTTTAGGTTAATTTCCAAACACTGTTGATGCTAACACGCATGGGCCAATCAGAGGGTGGATTGCCGGCATGCGGAATGCTTGAATCAAATATCACAGCACGATTGGGTTTGTACTCCACGACCTGTGAAGGATTGACTATGTCAACTTGCTGTTCCCAGAAACGGAGGTCTCCGTCACTGCCAAAGGGCCACCATACAATACTCTTCAATCGTTCTGTGTCATCTGCGATCATATCGCAATCTCGATGTGGGTATTGTTTGCTTGATGGTGTCGTACCATTTAGTCTTAGTACCTCAAGTTGTTTTGGTCCGTTGGGTAATAGTTCAAGTGCAAAACAACTTGCCATTACGTTTGATAAACCTTTTAGTGGATCTTCCATTTCAGGATAGTTCTTGTGCCAAAGCACACAGTTGTAATAGTTTTCATACTCATCTTCGTATGCACTCTTTACCCTGCCATACTCCCACTGCTTACAATTTGATATGCTCTGTTGGATTGTGGTTAGTAGCCATTCGGGAAATACATCGTCTACTATCTTAATCATTGCCAAGGTTTCCAATGAACTGTCTTAGTTTGGTACTGTCAGTATCTGCTCTTATCTTTTTGACAGGATCACCTGCATCAGGCTCTGGTGGTTCTGATGTATCAGTTGTTCTTTGTAAACCTTTTAGTACCGAACTACCTGTACTGCTTGAATAGTTTGATGTGTCATCATCTTCTTCAAGATCTCTAATACGCAAACTATCAATGTCAAATTCTAAATCTATCTTTGCACCAACACCACTACTGCTTCTTGTTTTCATAAGTTGTATCTGATATCTACCACGTTCACGCATTGCTCTACTTGTAAAGATACCAATCACGTTATCTGCTGTTTGTATCTTAGATAGTCCGCCACTGATGTGCGAATGATCAAATTCTATTTCTTCTACCGCACCTCTGTTCAACTGTGCCGCAGTTACAAACACACAACCTAATTCCATTGCAAGGTTACGTAGTTCTTCAGATACAAATTTATCTTTAATAAACAAATCACTTGGCGATACCTTTCTACTCATAGGCATCATCAAGTCTAAGTAGTCAACCAACAGTACATCAATCTTACGTCCTGTTTTAATCTCATACTCTTTCAAATAACTTCTAATGTCGTTTGCGTTCTTACCACTTGGCATATACTTGACTTGGAATGCTCCAGCCTTCTTACCAATTAGTTTAACCTTCATCTCAACGCCATCAAGATCCTTAAATATTTCTTTAGTTGGAATGTCTGTGAACATACTATCAACACGCATTGCTACCAATGCCTCACTCAATTCAAAAGTTAGATAACAAACATTCATTCCATTCAATGCCCAGTTCACACCCAAGTTTGCCAAGAACAAACTCTTACCTGCTCCTGATCCACCTGCAAAGATGTTTAGTTCTCCTCTATTGAATCCGCCAAACAGTTTTCTATCAAGTGTGTTCCAACCTGTGCTTACTTGTCCATTGTTATCTTTTAGTCCAAGCAGTCTTGCTTTAGGATTATCAAAGTAATCAATACCTAAGTCCTTTTGTAGTCCTACCTGTATTGCGTTCTTGACCTTGTCTTCTACAGGACCATACTCACCTTTTTCAAGTAGTTCTGCACTTTCAAGTATTGCACGTTCAAGTCCTTTGTGTCTTGTAAACGTTTCAAACTCTTGCAATAACCAATCATAGTGTTCTTCACGTAGTCCTTCTGGAATCTTAAGATCAGTTTGACAACTTGCATTAACCATTTCTTCTGTAGGCAATGCATTGTGTTCTGCAACATAGTTGTTCATAAACTCTGCCGCTGGTTGTAATTTGCGATCGAATAAAGTATGATCAAAGATAGTTTGACAACGCACAAAAGATTGTGCATCGCTCAACATCATTTGCAGATATACTTTCTGCACATCATAACCATACTCTTTATTCATCAAGATAATCCTTTTTTAGTTCTACTATTATACCATACTTCTTCATTAAAGTCAATATGTTTTTTCTCCAAAGCCAATACAGCACCAATACATGATCCTGGATCGCCTGGATTGGGTGGAATCCAAAAGCCTTTCCAGTTCTTTCTAATCTTGTTCATTGCGTCTCGATTCAAAGCACAACCTCCTGTTACAGCAAGATTGAAACTTGGATTATTAAACTGTATGCTTGATGTAAGGTTAAGACATAGTTCTTCAAATACATGTTGTACAGCCGCCGCAAGGTTATCAATATCCTTAATCTCTGGTGCCCACCATTTTAATCCTCTATGGCAGTTCTCCTTGAACTTGATATTACATAATGGATCAAACGATACATCAAAGAAGTCATCGTATAAACGTTGTTTATACTTGTATGGACTACCTGACTTTGCAAGTGTACAAACTACTGCTTCTTGTTTGTTAGGTTCATAACCTAAACGTTGTGTCATTGCACTGTACCAAAGTCCTAAACTGTTAGGATAACTTTGACTGTTAATCTTTGTTAGTGAATCTGACTCACCTTTCCACATTGTTAATGTTTCAAACTCTCCAATGCTGTCTATACAAATTATGTTACCGTGATTCCAACCACTTGTGTAATAACCATATGCCGCATGTGATTCGTGATGTGATACAGTGTATATAGGAACATTAACGTTCCACTGCTTTAAATATTTTTTAATATTGTTTTCGTCAAACAACCAACCTTGACCTGCCCACAACTGTCTAATGCTTTTTAACATAGGACGTTCATACCAAACAACGTGATGTGGTTCACCGAAGTTCTTTCTTGCAACTTCAATAATAGTATGATTGAAGTGCGGATCGTTATCAACGTTACTGAAGTCCTTACTCAGTGCCGCCCACAACAATTCTAACTTGTCATCTTCCTTTTTGAACACAGCCAATGATGCATCATGACTGTTACCTACCATTCCCCAAATTATCATTTTTTACCTCCGCGGTAACGTTTCCAAATCTTGTGTAGTATGTAAAACCATACAGAATTAATTGCTGGTTCTATTATTGCAACTGCTCCTGCTTCCCAGATACTTGCACCTGTGATAGCACTTACAACAATCATTGCTATTATGATATGTCCAATAAAAAATATAATGGCGAGTAATAAACTTTCGTCCAAGGTATCTTTTACAACATTCACAATGCCTTTAGTTAACTCTGTCATAATCATTTTACTTGTAGATAAACGGATCCCTTTTTTTAAGTTCTTCGATACGCTTCTTCATTCTGCGTTTCTCTTTCCAATCACAATAAGGCTTTGTGATCTTACCCCATACCTTTTTTAACCAAACCATTTTTTACTCCGTAGTTTAATTTTTAATTCATTCTTTTCACTTGATGATACAATTGAATACAGTGTATAAATTTTACCATATGCTTTTATAGCGTCATTGACGTCATTGATGTTGTCGCCCCATTCCGGCATACTAATACTCCAACCAAGTTCGATTGCTTGTTCTACAAGTTTAGCACCTGCCTCATCTCTGTCTGGCACAACTATCTTATTTGTATTTAAACTATTAAGGAGCATGGCCTGTTGATCTTTGACTTCGCTACCAAGCAATGCACAGCCTTCTACTGCAATAGCATCAAAAGGACCTTCTACAACTATAGTATGTACACGATTATAATCTTGTGCATCAAGATTGAATACATATCCAGGTTGTTGATCACTTAGATATTTTGGATTACCATCTTTGATCTTACGTGCAGTGTATCCTACTATTTCTTTTTTGTGATAGAACGGAACAATGATTCTGTCTTTTAATTCTGGTGACCAATGAAAGTTATAATCTTCCAAGTATAAGTTTCTTGATTGTAGATACTGTATAACTTCTATGGGTGTGTCTTTGCCGATAGGCTTACTGTCTTTGGGTAATTCTTTCTTATCAAACTTAGGCAGTTTTACTTCTATGTCACTCATGCCTACTTCTGCAATTTGTAAACACTGTAGAGCAAGTTTAGTAATTACGTCATCGGGTGTGTTCAACCATTGAAACAGTTTACGCATTTTATAACTTAACTGTCTGCCTGGAACCCAACTTGCTTTGAAGCCACAGTTGAAACAATGATAACTTATACCACCTTCACCGTTATTGATTAGTCCGCCACGTTGTCTTTTGTCAGCATTGGTTCCGTTGTGTACACAACAAGGTGCATTGAAAGAAGTCCAACCACTTGGAGTAGTTTTCTTCTTAGACGGTAGATGTAACTGTAGTGTTTCGAATACAATGCTCATAATACTATTATAGTATATTATGAGCGAAAAGTCAACTAATTTCGGACTAATACTTTATCAATTGTTCCAGAATTTGTTGTTGTATATTTGGTCCTCAAATATGAAAACACACCATTAAAATTAACTGGAGTAGGTTCAGTTGGATTAGTTAAACTTACAGATGTAATGTCTACCCAATTACTTGGATTTTGATTTTCCAAACTACCTTGGATAGTTACTGTACCTGTAAAGTCAGTTGAGTATATCGCCGCAGTGTGCAAAGCATCATTGCCGTTCAGTGCCGCTTCACCAGGTACTGATTCACTGTTGTATTCAACTGGGTCAGAGTTTTGAACTTCTGTGAAAGACGTAACGGAGTATGCTTCTTTCGGACCAGGGAATGCTTCGCCGTGCAACTCGATGGTACCAATCATCTCAAAGTGGCTGTTAGCATAAGTGATTACTTCACTGTTGTCACTATCCTTAGTCAAGTAAATTGTATAAGTTAGTAACTGATCGTCTAAGTTTAGTAAGTCGTTTGCAGTAATATTAACTTCAAACTGACCTTTATAGTTAGGCGTTGATGTTTCTTTTATTGTTCCTGTTTTAGTAAGCACTTGTGTTTTAGCATGATCGAACGCTGTAAAGTGTGGCGTATAAGTATTAAGTATGCTTATAGGCTTACTGTCATTATTTTTTATTTCAAAGGTCAACTTGTTGTCGATACCTTTAAAAATTTTTAAGTTTTTCTGGTACACTTGTCTTAACTCCGTTGTTGTGCCCGTAGTCACATTTGCTACGAGATTGGTTTTGGCATTGACTAAATATCTGGGTATAAGTTGCATAATACTATTTATTAGAGAATGATGTTAAGAAAAGATATAGAAGATAAATTTCCGTTTTTAAGTGTTGTTACCTATGGTGGCAATGAGTATGTTGGTATAGTCTGTAATCAGGATAATTTTATTACAAGCATGTACGTTTACTCAGAGTTACAAACAGATAGGCACAGAGACTTGTTCTTAGAGATGGGTGAAACATGGTGGTGGGAAAGCAACCGCATGATACCTATCAACATCTTTTTACGCAAAGAGATGGACAAGTTTAGATACTGTTTAGTTAACATGAACAGCAAAGACGTAAAAATTGTTCACGGACCTACAGTGAACTTAAAGAACCTTACACTCAAAAGAGTGAAAAGACGTTCAGTACAATTAGTAAAAAAGCCTAAATAATTATTGTTGGATCTGTTCGCAGAGCAGATTCATGTGGACTACGATTGCTTGTGCATAAGCCATCGCATGTGCCTTCTTAAAGTAATAGGAACCGTCTTCAGGTTTTACCCATACTTCTTGTAGTATCTCTTTCCAAGGCTTGTCCTGTAGATGTCGCTTGGCTGGTCTTATTATTGCTAACGTTGCCGCCAACTGTTGTATGCTTGTTGGCTTCAACTTCTTTAGAAGAGAACTGTGTTCTCCTACGTGAAACAATTTGTTGCTGAATTCTGGAGCGGTGAGTAAATCCCATAATGGTTCCTTTTTCATGAGTTCTAAAAGATGCTGTTCATCTTTTACATCTTTATATATCGAAACATTTAGAAAGTCTAATTTAAAGTAACCTCTATCTTCTGCTGTCTTATGTTCGATCGTAGATAAGTTGTCCACAGGATTGTGTGGAATCTCAGTTGTGTATACACCAGTGTTGTGTTTCTTGCCTGTGTTAAGTTTAGCGACACGATGCTTGATCTTACCAAGCACTACATCTCTATCAGCAAAGTCTATATCTATATCAGGCATTTTATTTTGGCTCTTCTTTGTCCATGCACCATAGCATGAATACGGGTATTACGTAACACGCACATAGAAATAATATTCCGTACAGTATTACCATTTTGGTTTGTACAATGTTTGTATTGTACCATCTCCGGGTATGTAGTATCCTTCTATTTCTCTTTTATTCACCCGCTTCGACAATACTACGGTCGATTTCTTTTTCGACTTCTTTTTCTTTTTTGTCTTCATTTTGTCCCACCAAGTTAGTTGGTTTGTTTATCGGCATACCACTTCTATTGAACCATCTATCATCATCTGTAACATACACATGACTTCTAAACTTTGTCTTGTCAATGTCTTTTAAAGTGATTGCACGTTTATGAATACCACCTTTATACTGTGTGTAATCTCTGTTGATCAATCTCATTGATCCTCCACTTGCAGGACTGCCGTAAAGTCTATCTATACTTTCTCCATCAGGTCCCATATGGTTACTGATTACTTGATAATTGTTGTTATTCATAGTTAATATTATACACGTTTAATTGGTTAAAGTCAATCACAAGTTAGCCTTTTGGGCAATCTCTTTTACCAATTCTACATCAACAGGACTGCGTTTGAATCGTATTGCCCAATGTTGTGGATCCATTACTGCATATACAATCCCAAGTTGTTCATCGTTAAATTTGGATAGCATCTCTTTGCCACTTGCACAATTTAATACAAGCCATGCACTAATCTTACCATCACGTAAATGTTGTGTTACTCTGTTAAGACTTGCGTATCTAAAATAATCATTCCATGGTGCTTCTTGTTCATCTGCCCATTCCATCATAGTTTTGATTGAACGTTCTACTGCTGTTTCAACCCCTTCCTTCTTTAGGATATCAATTGCATACTTTTCATACAGTTCATCTCTACACCAGTGATCAAGTTTAACTCCACTTGTTACTACATAGTCAATATACTTTTCTGGATACAGTGGTCGGACGTTGTTTACAAAAGATCCAAACTTTACAAATGCATTATAGTATTGACTGTCACAGAAGTCTTGATATGTCTTTTCTTTCTTAATGTTTTGACACAGTACATAGAATCTTGTAAAAGCATAATAACCTAACTGTACATGCTTTTCATTCTTTTGCAATGCACGTCTTTTCTTTTCGCACATATGAACTGCAAGAGTCTTTTCTCTTGAGTATGATGTACCGCAGTATGGACATACAAATTTTTTGTCAGACACGTTAGTAACCCCTTGCGTATCTTTTATTTGTATCGTAACCTGCTTCAAGAATTGCTTTTCCGATATCTTTGTAGTCATTTACTTCCTCTAATACTTTTTGATATTTTTGTGCAAACGCTTTATCAATACCTACACCTAACATTGGTGATATACGTTTTTGCAAATATTCATAATACATCATAGGCGTTGGGTGATAATCTAATGTAGGTTCTTCATCTAAGTTACCTAACTTTGCACCTTTGAACGATAAACGGTTATCATGCATCTGCACCATCCAGTTGTACATATCCTTTTCAATCCAGTAATTGTTTTGTAAGATCTTTTTGTACGGTGCCCATTGCGGATCTTGTACTATTTCTTCTCTCATGTCTGTACCAAAGATCATTATAATTCTTGCCTTACAACTTGTTCTTGCAATACCTATTGCGGCGTGTATAGAGTTAAATGTATGCATCATATACGAACGTTCACTCCATAACTTATTCATTACAAAGCCTTTAACAGAATCAGCGGCATTGTCTACAAATATGTTGCCACCTGGATACCAACTCTCTGGCAAGTCTGGATCCCACTTGTGATGATCAAACCTGTGATAGTCAGTCCATTGTATAATAACTGTGTCCTCAGTAGTAAAGTCATGACGTAAACATGCTTCACTGAAGCGTTCCATAATCTGTCTATTACCAGCGCCTCTGTTACCCCAGTTGTAAAATTCTTGATAACTTTGTCCTAAGATGTCTGCCCATGTTGGCCAATGATATCTTGTTAGGCTACAACCAAATGTAAACAGTCTTCCGTTCTTTTTAATTATGGCCATTGAATTCCTCTATAAATTTTTCTATATCTTTTTTCTTATTCATATTAACTAACATCTGTATTTCATCTGCTTTCATGTTAGGAAATATCTTTTCAAGTTCTTTGCCTGTTTTGTTTGTTGCACCTTTTTTCTTTTTGTAACCAATCCATTCATGATATTGAATAGACTTGTTTTCATTAGATGTCATGCATAGCAGTTGCCATAATAGTTTTTGATGTTTAG
>VMHT01176807.1_pt1 | contig 11277 bp, 9 predicted proteins | sample 4693611 | NCBI WGS metagenome assembly VMHT01 (sample SAMN12280063, study PRJNA550983) | marine metagenome | isolation source: seawater sampled from same location over 5 years 0.02-0.2 micron viral filtrate | place: USA: collected off the coast of southern California halfway between the port... ... | reverse complement strand
CCTATTTAACAAAACCTTTTTTTAAGGACGAAGAAGTGCCAAATTACTATTCAATTTTAGTAAAAAAAGGAAGGAATAAATTTATTGAATATTTAAATTCGAATGGTATTTCAACAAATATTTACTATAAAAAACCAATTCATCTTCAGAGTGCAATGAAAAAATACCCTTTTGATGCAAAAAATATGAAAAATACAAACTATGTGTCAAGAAAAATTGTTTCGATTCCATTTTTTCCATTTATGGAAAATAAAGAAAAGCAAAAAATTGTAGAGACAGTCAACAGATTTGAAATAGTATGATTAATGTACTTCTCTTGGGATTAGGTAATATAGGTCAAATACATCTTAGAAATTTAAAAAAAAATAAAGATTTAAAAATATTTATTCACGATATAAATAAAAAATTAAACACAAATTTAAAAGATGCAAATATAAGTCAAGTTGATAATCTAAATAGCTTCCTACATTCGCAAAAAATAGATGTTGGTATAGTTGCAACCTCTACGGAGTCTCATAAAGATTTATCAATACAGTTATTAAAAAATAATATACCGCATCTAATTGAAAAGCCTGTAAGTACTAAAAGTTCAGATTTTGAAGAGATATTTAAAATTGCAAATAATAAAGATATTTTTGTTATGTGTGGTTTTGTAGAAAGATTTCACACCTGTGTTGTCAAAATAAAACAAGAAATAAAAAATCAGAAAATATTATCTTTTAGTTCCTTGAGAAATTCTGTTCCTCCAGATAAAAGTAGAAAACTTGATGATGTCAAATTCGATGTACTAATTCATGATCTCGATCTATTCAATTTTATTGTTAAAGATGCCGATATTAAGAATATAAATATATTTGAAAATGGAGAATTTGCTAATGCAGTATATTCCGACAAAACTTTAGTTGGAAACTTTTCAGCAAACAGAATGTCTCATAAAAAATCAAGAAAAATAAATATAATAACTGACAGGTTTGAATATATTGTTGACTTATTAGAACATAAAATTATAAAAAGTGAACATGTGTACGTAAAAAATATTCAAGATATTGAAAAACCTTTTATAAAAGTAAACGAAAATATTATTAATGTTGAACCAAGTGAATCAATATACAAACAGCAAGAGTTTTTACTAAAAAATTTTAACTATGGATTTGATAAGAGCTTGTATAATTCTTACAAATTTTCTCATTATTCAACATATTCGACATAAATTATTTTTTTTAAAATTGCATAAAGAAAAAATAATAAAATTATGTATATTGCAGGATCTTCTCTTAAGTTAATACTCACTATTTCTATTTCATTTATACCTTTATCATCTAAACTTTGATACGACTCACCCTGTGGTAAATTTGATCCAGAGACTTTGCCTATGCATAGTAAATGATTTTTAGACATTTTTATAATTTCAATAATGAACTCATTTATTTTAAGTTGTTTTAAATTTTGATAATTATTTTTAATAGTTGAAAAGAAATAATTACTTGAAGGTATCTCAAGAACAGAAACTTTCAAGTTACTATTTCTTTGAATTAAATCTATAACTTGTTCTGTATTGTATAAACACGAATAATTCATTGTAGGAATATTTTTATTTGATTCTTGAATATTTAAATTTTGTTTGTTATTTGAATAAAATATAAAGATGATTAAAGATAATGTCAATAAAACAATGATTAAAAAAAATTTAACATTTGAAAGTTCATTTCTATCAATTTTAATTTTATTCACTATTTCTAAATTACTAGATATTTATGGTTTACTTAATTTATTTTACTTATTTTTAATAATTGAACTATTGAACATACTTTTTAAAAGTAAATATAAATCCCAATTTTTCAAACAATTATTTCTTAAATTAAGAATGACAGCATTTATTTCATATTTTTCATCAGCAATAATTGGATTTAAATATAGTACATTTATTTATGATTGGCTGTTAATTGGAGTAGGAGCAAACAAAAAAAAGTTTCCAGAACTATATATTAACGATTATCAGGCAGCAATCGCACATCCCCATATTGGAATTCATTCATTAATTAACAGTATTAACGATCTGTATTACTTTTCGGAAATAATGTTTTTATTTTTTTTAATACAAACACATTTGTTTTGTATAGTTTTTCTTACAATATTTAAAAATTTAAAATTAAAAAATTTCAACAATAACAAAAAATATTTTATTTTATCATCTTCATTTTTAGCTATACCCTACACGAGTGGCTTGCACGCAACTCTTCCCTGGTTTTTGCCACATATATTCGGGTTTGCATTATCTTCTATGGCATTAATTATCTTTCTTTATTCCAAAAAAAGAAGACTAGTATTTTTTGTGCTTTTTTTATTGATATTTATCCATTCTTACTGGTCAGCGTTGACTCCTTTAGTTCTTCTAACGCTTCAATTTATGAAGAAAAAATTATATACTTTAGAATCGTTTTTGTTACTGTGTTTTTTATTGGGACCACTATTTCTACTACCTCCTGGTGATATTTCTATAACTAGTTTCTTTGCATTAGTTAGATCGGATTTTCATTTTATTACTCAGAATCCCCATTTCTTTTGGTTCTCAAGACCCATAACAAACGTAAAAGCCTTTTTTGGATTTTCTGGTTTATATCAGGGTTTTTCAAACCTAATATTATTAATAATCTATTGTTTCAATATTAAAAATATAAAAATATTTTCAAAATCTAGCGAAGTAAATATTTTAAGCATATTGACAATTGGCTCACTTATTTCATTAACTTCAGTATTTTTTCAAGATACTCTTTTTCACGATATATTAATCACTACTAATTTTTTTAGAATAAATTTATTTAATTGGATTTTTTTACCATTGTTATTATCAAAAATTTTAAATAACAAAAATTTTAACTTTCTAATCTACCTTATATTTTTAGGTTTGTATTTTGTTTCATATAGTTTGAATGGCTATATAGGGCTAATCTCTATTGCGATGCTGATTTTGATTTTTCTAGATGCTCCAATAAAACAAAATTTTTATAATTTGAAGCTTCTATTTGTTATTTTTAATTTATTACTGTATTTCACTATTGAGCAATATATTGCATTTTTTAATATTCTGTTTTTTACATGTTTGATAATAAAGCGAAATTTGTTCATTAAAAAAGTTGATTTCCAACCATTGGTATTAACAGCTTTAATTTGCACAAGCTACCTAGGTTTTACACAATTTAATAATGTAAATATTGCAGTCAATAGTTGTTTTGATAAAGATAGTACTGAGTTAATTCAAGAATATGTATTAGTAGAAGAATTGGTGTTGACAAATCCAAATTTAGATTGTTTTAGGAGAGACACAAAAAGGTCCCAAGTGTTTTCATTTGGGTTTCTACCATATAATGTGGAACAAGGAGAATGGTACTTGTACCAAGACGGTGTGATGAAAAATTGGGAAGACTATTCTCACAATACATTAATAGAATTAGCTATTGAAAATAAAAGTTCACACATTCTTATAAAAGAAAGTCATAGAGCAAGTAACGAATTAAAAAAAATATATGATTTTGTAATAATACAAAAATCAATATCTGCAACAAGAGTTGATCTATATTATCTTTTTAGACTGAACTAAAAAGTTGTATTAATTTTTATATTTAATCAAAAATTCACCATTATATAATTCTAAAACCAAAAGATTGTCAAAACTGTAATCCTCAAATGATAAAAGTGGATTGGTTAAGATCAAGTAATGCAAATTATTAGTCTGCATTATATTTTTAAAACTATTCTGGTCAAGCTGGTCAAAATCTTTAAGTTCTTCTCTTCTTTTTAGATAAGTTAGACCCGCTTCATAGCTGTAAGGTCTTGTTGAAATACTAAAATAAGATGGAATTTCACCAAAGTATCTAATTACATCATTACTAGGATCAATTAATACTGGTTTGTCAAAATCAAAGTTTTTTCTTATGTCTTTAAACAATGAATCATTTCTTTGATATTCAATTTTTTCCTGTGAGAAGTTTAAATTGTATTCATTTTTTAGTGTAGATAGGGGCATAAGTGAAATAACAAAAAGAAATATAGAAATAGGCAATAATTTATTCGCATATTTTCTATTTTCATTATTGTGAATCACAATATAAATGAAATAAAAAAGAATTGAATTAAGAAATGGAAAATACAAAAATAAATTTACTATAACAACAAAAAACAAAGCTATTGATAAATTTAAAAGTCTGATTTTTCTGGGTTTAATTATCATAATTATTGCAATTAATCTAAACATGAACATAAAAAAATAATCAGACATTGTAGGATTTAAATTTACAATTGAGAAGTCAATACAAGGCCAATGACTAAAGTAAAACGCAAGTATTAGAAAAAATATTTCATAATTTTGTTTTTCCGATACTTTAATATTTAAGATTGCAAGTAAGCCAATGGCAAACCATAGAGTTTGAATTCTCCAAATATCAAAAGCAACAAACAAATCATTAATAATTGAATTACTTAAAAACAAGCTAATTAATGAAGTAAGAGAAAAAATTGTTTGAACAATAATTACTAAATCAAATGATTTTATTTTGTTTAATTTTTTTAAATAAATAATTGCAATTACCGTGAATACTATTGTTGGGTAGATTTCACTTAAACCTGTGTTAAAAGTGTTGTAACATCTACCTCCCTCTAAGTTGAAAAAGTCAAAGTGTGTTGGTGAAACTTTTTCATGATATTGCAATCTTGCAAGTTTAAATGTATCAATGAAACTAATTCCATTGTTTAAGTAATACGATACAGAAAAGTAAGATGTGAAAAAAATTAAAAATCGTTTTAAAAAAGTGTTTGATAAATTGTAAAAATATAAATTAATTAAAGAAATTAAGGCAAAAATATATAGTCCCCAATATGGGTGAATTACTGAGATGATTAAAATAAAAAAAATATCTTTATATAAGCTCACATCCTCTTGTTTGTAAAGCAGAATGATATAAACTAAAACTAATCCTAGACCTAACTCTTGTGGAGCAAAAACATTTGAAAGTATTACATGCCCAAAAACATTTAGTGATGATGCAAACACAAGTAAAAAATATAACGGTCCTAACTTAAATTTTTTAGATTCTTCATAAAGCAAACACAAAACTAATGAATAAATCATTGATTTACAAATATACAGAAACAGTAATACCTCGAAATATACATTGTTCTGCATTGATATTTTTATCAGATTTACAAACAACAAATGGGGAACTTCTCCGGAATTTAAATAAACATCACCAAGAATTTTTCCGTCTAGTCTTTTAGAGAATAATAAAAAATAGTAATCAAAAGTGTATCCTGAATATACATTTCTGTCTGAAATAAACCTCCATATAAAAACTAATAAAGTAAAGAAATTGAAACTTATTAATCTGTAATTAAAATTATAAAATGAATCATTTCGGAAAGAGTAAAAAGAAAACAGCATACCACTCAAGAATGTAAGAACTATTAATATCAAGTAACTCATCTTTGAATTGCTGAGTAAAAAATAATAAAATGAAGACAATATTATGAAAACAAATAAATATTTACTAAAATTTTTCAACTTTAGTTTTGTGATATTTTTTTCTTCAACAATATTCATAAACTATTTTTATATCTCGGATTATAGCAATGCTACAGATGATTTTTTAAATAAAGTAAATGCTAATTCTTCATGTCTTTCTGTAGGCGAAGTGATTATTAAAAGTAATTTAAATAATATTGACTATAAATTTGAATTAAATACAGAAGAGCTGCCTGGAAGTAACTGGTCAAAACTAATAAAAAAAAATAAGATTACAAATTTTATTAACTGTGTAAATAAAGTAAACGAAATAGTACTAGATGAAAATTACATATATGTTGTTTGGATTTTAGAAGAGTTAGTCCTTTTTCAAATTTTGACATTAATTTATCTTTTAATAATATGCTTTAACAAACTGTTTAAAAATCAATTATTAGAGTAACGCTAATTAATTCACATATTATTATTAGAACAAACAATTTATGGAAAAAAATCTAAAAGAATACAATTCAAGAAATATTTTAGTAACTGGAGGTGCTTCTTTTATTGGTAGTCACCTTGTTGAATTACTTCTAAAATCAGGTGCAAATATATCTGTAATTGACGACATGAGTTCTGGTAAAGCTGAGAATTTATTACAAGTGGATAAAGATATAAATTTAATAATCGGTGATGTTAGAAATCCTGATGTTGTGTCAAAAGAAATGAAAAGAGTGGAAATTGTTTTTAATCTAGCTGCTATGCATGGTGGAAGAGGGTATATTGAAACCCATCCTGTTGAATGCATGAACAATATGCTACTTGATCATATAGTTTTTGAAAATGCAGCTAAGAATGGCGTTGAAACTATCGTTCATGCAAGTTCAGCTTGTGTTTATCCAACAAATCTTCAAGATAAAGAGGAGGATAGGTATCTTTTATCTGAAGAGGACGCAAATTTCGAAGAACCAGGAAAAGCTTTTTCAGATGGTGAATATGGGTGGGCGAAATTAATGGGTGAATTACAATTAAATGCATTTCACAAACAATACGGTATAAACGGTGCTGCAGCAAGAATTTTTACTGCTTATGGTGAAAGAGAAAATGAATCACATGCGGCAATTGCACTAATTGCAAAAGCATTACTAAAACTGGATCCATATCCAATTTGGGGAAATGGACAACAAACTAGAAACTTTACTTATGTAAAAGACACTGCAATGGGCTTGGCGCTAGCTGGAACGCAAACTAAAGGTTTTGAAACTTTAAATGTTGGTACTTCCAGTCACTATACAATAATGGAGTTATGCGAAGTAGTGTTTGATTTCTACCAATGGAGACCTGAAAAGTTTGACTTTCAATTAGACAAGCCTGTTGGAGTAAAAAGTAGAGCATCAGATAATACAAAAATAAAAAAATTATTTGGTTGGGAACCAACTATAAATCTTCAAGAGGGCGTTGTTAAAACAGCAGATTGGTACAAAAATAACATAAATGAAAGCCAGCTAGCTGATTTAGAAGTGAAACTGATGGAACGATGAGTGAAATTGTTCAAGTTACTGTTGTAACTCCTGTTCACAATGAAGGTGCGTCTATACGTACTACACTGGAAGAATTTTTCAAATACTATGAAACCTCTATTTTTGAGATAAAATTTATTGTTTCCGAGGATGGGTCTGTTGATAATAGTGTTAACGAAATAATTGCAGTTGGAGAGAGCTATCCTGTAAAGCTAATTTCAGAACCAACCAGAAAAGGTTATTCAAAAGCAGTAATAGATGGATTAAATCAAGTCAAAACTCCATTGGTTAGCTTTATTGATTCAGATGGTCAGTGTCATCCTAAGGATTTACAAAATTTGTATAGAAAATTTAATGGAAATAATTTGGTTGTGGGTTACAGAAATCCAAGAAGAGATAATTTTATAAGAAAAACAATGTCTCGTGGATTTAAATTTGTTTTCGAAAGATATTTTGATCTTAGGCTCATCGATCCTTCCTGTCCATTTTTTATAACCTCAATTGACAATTTAAAAAAAATCTTGGCAACTCCTAATATTGGGGTTTTAAAACAAGGGTTCTGGTGGGAGTTTTATCAACGTGCAAATAGTCTAGATATAGAAATAGTAGAAGTACCCATAGAGCATAGAGTTAGAGCTGCTGGAGAAACAGTAGTTTATAGGCCAACAAAAGTTCCTGCAATTGCATATGAGCATATCAAAGGACTTAAAACTTTACGAGAAACATTAAAAGATGTCTAAGAAAAAAGTTTTTCTTTTCTAAAAATATAAATAATATAAAGAAAAACTGAAAATTTTAATAAAGCCATAAGTATTGAAAACGTATAGTTAAATGGCATTAAACCAATAATTAAAAACTGAAGTTGATAGATTAAGGAAGCAGAAACTAAAGGCTTTGGTAAATCATTAGTTAAGTAAAACAACAAAACCATAAAAAATATTATTGATCTGTATGTTCCCGCCCAAAAAGTAATAGACATAAAAGATATCGTGAACATAATTACATTCGCATCAAATTTTTTTATTCTTAATGCAAAAAATAGAATAAGTAAATTAAATAGTATTTTAAAAATATTTAATAGAGTTATAAAAAATTCTTCACTTAATAGACCTAGTTCTGTTTTGAGAAAGTCAAACAAAACTAACACTGATGGGTAAATGGATGAATTTTTCAAATAAAATCCTATGTAGTCATTTATCGGAAATAAAGATGGTTTTAAACCAATATTTACCCAGTTTGAAATCAATAGAGTTGAATTAATTAGATCAAAAATATCATTGTTTGTGAAAAAAATTAGATAAGTAAAATTTAACGAAATAAATATAAAAATAGTTTGGAAAATTTTATAACTATCAAACTCTTTTGTAAAGAATAAACCAAACAGGTATTGAGGTTTAAAAGATCCAATAAAGGTCCACAGTAACATAGTGGTAATTGTCTGTTTCTTGGATAAGACACAATAAATCAAAATTGGAATTAAAAAAGAGTCTGTGTTTCCTCTATCTAGTGCATATAAATATGGTGGAGATAAAAGGAATAATAAAAAGACATAAAATTTTTGAAGATTCGTATAATTTTTTAGAATTTTCCAAACACAAACAGCTAGAACTATCAAAGAAAGAAGTAAGTAGGAAAAAGCATAATAGCTTGATCCAAATAATTTAAAAATTTTAAAAAATATTATTGATCCAGGAAAGTAAGGAAAGTTATCTTGAGGTAATCCAAAACTGTAGGGATTGCTTAAATCAAATATCTCTAACTGTAGATATAAATCACTAAATCTCTCTGAAGGATTATATAAGAAATATCCGTATGGATATTCGTAACCTGAATTTGAATAGTAAGCATATATCAAAAAAAAGCTTAAATAAAAAATAGAATAAGTTTTAAAGGTTAATCTTTTAAAATCGTTAAATTTAATAATATTCATATTTTATATATTCAAGTATATAAAAAAATGGGTGTAAAAAATAAAACTTTTTTCAAGTACATCTAACGCACACCTATTTTATAAAATAAAGATGATAATAGATTAATAGTAAGTAAATCAGGCAATAACCACCACCTACTTCCATATTCAGAAGTTAGAATACTGAAAATTATGTTGAGCAGGAAAATTAAAAATATATAGTTAATAAAACGTAACTTTGTAGTTATAGAAAATAAAAATAAAATTGGTAAATAAAGCCATATACCTAATGGTGAAGTTAATTTAAATAAACTTGAAACTATTGGATTTACTAACTGCCCGAAAATTGTATTAGCACTTAATAGAGTTGGCACAGTGCCATCTTTCATAAAAAGTGGGTTATATAAAAAACAATTTTTAAAAAAACAATCTCTTGACCCTTCGCCATATAGCCTTTCGAAATTTTGCATAATAAATTCAAAGTTATTAGAGGTTACTAATAAGCCAATATACTGAACTGGATTATAGTTTTTTACAAATCCATCACCTGCAATATTTGTAGATAGTGTTGTAGAGATAGTAAACAAGTCATTAAATATATAGTTATATGTCATTAATGTAACTAAAACTAAGGACAGGTAACTAATATATTTTTTAAGATAATCTCTGTTTTGATAAATTAGATTTATAAAAAATATGAATATATTTATTATCCCTATTGGCCTTACCAAAAAGCTGATGATTGAAAAAGTAAATGAAGCGTTTGTCTTGTTTGTAAATAGGCTGTATAAAAATAGACTTGTAAAAAATAAATACGGAATCTCACTAATAATGAGAGAAGATAGCTCATAATTGGTTGGAATTAATAGAAAATAGACAGCTCCAAAGTGATAGGACTTTCCAAAAATTGATTTTGTAATAAAAAGTATGAAATAAAAAGATACTGAGAACAAGATAAGATAAACGTACTTCGCATATTCATAAAATATTAGAGATAATAAACCAGAAATGATTGGTTGGCCTATAGGCCACTGAAGTAGGGATTCAGAAGTACAGTTTATTGCGAGTTTTCCACAAGATAGAAGTGTCTCACCCAACTGGGCATAGGTTGTGGAGTCCGGGACTGCAGTCCAAAAATAATTTGGATCAATACTATAAATATTTGTAAACTGAAAAATTATAAAGGCGAACACATAAAATATTGGGGACTGATTAAATTGCAATTTTTTAAAAAATAAAAGTAACAATGCAAATGCATTAAAAAATAACATTAAAAGCCATATTGGCGTCATGGTAAAAATCCAGTTTTTGTAATCAGAGATTACGAGATCAGGATTTTGAATCAACCATGTATTAAAAAATAAATAATTAAGAACAAGGCTTTGTGTAAAAGGAAAGTTCATCTTTGTTTTTTTCAACATTAAATTTATTTCTTAAATCCCACAAGGGTCATGTTTTCAGCCTGTAGGAAAGTTTTATTCGTATAATTGTAAATTTCAAGTAAAGAGTTTAGATTATCCAAACTAATTGTTGTTTCTTTGTCTGTGTGTCTAAACCTTAATTTATCATTTTCAAATAAAAAATAAACAACAGTTGGATTCTCAGTTAATAAATAATCTTTGATTATATATTCGAGATCATATTGATATAAACAACCTCCATAAATTGTTTGATTATCTTTTCCCCCATATAAGCAATAATCTTTTCCCCATGCATTAAGGTAGCTATTTTTAGGAGAATTAAATACAGCACGATCTTGTAAATAAACAATTGCTGGTGGGGAATACGACAAATCAACAAATAGTGAGAATTCTTCTTTCTCACTTTTTAAAATTTCAAAGGCAGATTTAGAATCCTGCACTGCAGTTAGAGGAGCTGTAAGATGAAAAATTAAAGCAGTTGCTAAGATTGTAGATATAGCTAATAATATAAATTTTTGATTATATTTAATACTGTCCAGCCCAAGACCTAAAATTATGAAAATTAATGGAGTTAAAGCAACATCACCTTTTAATGTACCCAGTGGATAAATTTTAAGGAAAAAAAGCAAGACGAAGCTAAATAGAGCAATTATCAAAATGTCATAATCTCTAAAATTTTTCATAAGGTTTAGAAGGGAAATTGCAAATAACAAAATAAAAAGTGTTATAAGTCCTCCATCATAAAAAGATCTAAAGAACATGAGTGAAAGATAGATGTTATTAATTAAAGAATCGGATGTGAAGGATTGGTAAAACTTTATAAAATCACCTTCAAATAATGCTGGTACAATAACTACTAAAAAAATCAAAATTAAAAATAGAAAAAATATAATTGATTTTTTATTTTTATTTTTCAAAAAATCATTAACTTCT
>VMHT01185744.1_pt1 | contig 11281 bp, 36 predicted proteins | sample 4693611 | NCBI WGS metagenome assembly VMHT01 (sample SAMN12280063, study PRJNA550983) | marine metagenome | isolation source: seawater sampled from same location over 5 years 0.02-0.2 micron viral filtrate | place: USA: collected off the coast of southern California halfway between the port... ... | reverse complement strand
GCTTCCCCAACGCATTCAGCTTCCCCGTGAGCCTGGAGACAGAGGATGACTGTTCCGGTGTAAGAGTGTTAGGTTTTGAATGACTCAATGTAATAAAAAATAACAAGCTAAGAACATTCATCAATCACCCTCAAGTTGTTTAGTCTGATGAGCTTCAGGCCGAGGTTCATAAGCACATATGCCCCCACACAATGTCCATACTCTATTTTTTGAATGGAAATTATAATACCGGTTCTTCCGTCCCAAACCCAATCATCAGCCTTTACAAGATCGCCGACTTTCACTAATCACCTCCATCCGCTCCCTAATCTTCCAGGTTTTTAAGGTTCCATTAGAACGCCATACAGTGACGTGCTGTTTATTTATACTGATGACTAAACCAATAACTGCAGTATGATATCGAAATGATCTTTCAAATTTTATCAAATCACCGATTTTCATTTTCGATTACCTCAAAATGTTTAGAATGAATCCATTCAATTTTTCCATCGGAAAATAAGATCATCCATCGGCCTTTATCGTCTGGTTTATTATCCAAAATAATTCCTGTGCAAGAATCCTTAAAAAGAGGATCTTCCAAAATTAAATCTCCTTTCTTTATTTTAATTTTAGAATCAATCTTCTGAAGAATAGTCATTCCAGAGTAGCTCACCATTTGCCCAGTCTTTTATAACCTCTTCCAAAGTATATCCCCTACCCCCGGCTTTTTCACCCCAATCTTGAACCTTTCCTTCAACATCACACTCAAAAACTAAAGTTTCTCCAAGCGAAGTATTTTCGGATACTCGAAAATGTTTATCCTGTATAGGATCATAAACAACCAGAGCCTTACATACTCCAGCTGAATGGAATCCTCTCATTGCTTCAATGGGGATAGGCTCCGTAATATTAATTATTAGCGGTGCAACTGACATATTTTCTCCTCTTTTATTATTGTAAATTCTAATTCATGGTACTGTTGTCTAGACATGGTACCATCAGTCCACATTAAAGTCGCATCCCATAATTCATCTCCATAGTGATGAACTTCTATAACCAAAGCATACCATACGATGAATCGATCTTCTTTATTTGGGCCGCCGTCAACAGCATCAAACTGTATAACATCACCTACTTTCATCAATTAACTCTATATCAAAATCCATGAATGTACAAACAGCGCCATCTACTAGCACGTACACAATTTCTTTTCCGCCGGCTCTTCCATTAAATCCTACAATAAGCCCGCGGTATGCTTTGGTACCCCATGAAACCTTTTTAAAAGTCGTCACTAAATCGCCTATTTTCATCAATCAGCTCTATGTTATCTTCTTCTAATATAAAGAATAGTTCTTGTTTATCGTACAAAACCCAGGCGACGTGTTGGTTAATTTCTATAATTATTCCTCTGTAAAGAAGCGGACCACCAAGATATCCCGCTCTTACCAAGTCACCTACTTTCATTTATTACCTCCAACATTGACTTTGGACAATCTTCAAAGATTCCCGTACTCCAAAAAATAGAAACCCACATACTGGAGCCAAGAACCGCGCTCGTAACCACACCTGCACATCCGCAATGGCTCCATGACGGGTGTCTCAATTTCCATTTAACCAAATCACCTACTTTCACTAATCACCTCAATAGACTCCATATACTCTTTTTCATCCGGATAATCTGATCCCCAATTAACTACAGCAAACTTTTCTGTTGGGTCCCCAAACTTGTTATATCGGATATGGAAGTCGACGATGATACCAAGTCGGCCGGCGAAGGTGTGGAAACCATACAGCTCTAAAGATCTAACTAAATCACCTACTTTCACTAATCACCTCAATATCGTGTTTTCCTATAGTCTTTATCGCTCCATGACTCCACAGGCATTTGATAAAACGAGGAGTGTGATCGATAATAATACCGGTGTCTCCGTCTCTAGCTCTCACCAAATCACCTACTTTCATTAATCAACTCTAAGCATCTTCCGGAATACCAGCCCAAAGAATTCTCGTCTGGCCAGTATACAAGGACAGAGTCTTTTCTCCGGAGCTCATTGCCGTCATGTGTTTCTATTATTATTCCAATATCATGATCACCATAATGTTTTACCAAATCACCGACTTTCATTTATCACCTCAAGCCTATCTTCTCTTGCATCATATACACCAGTTGGGAAGAATACCGTCCACCACGTAACCCAGCCGTAAGGTGCTGTTCTATAACCTGCATCGCTTATAATCGTACCAATTTCTTTTTGAAATTCAAAGTCTTTTGGATACTCATTATTACCATGCCCGGGATTACAACCGGTAAGTTTTACTAAATCACCGACTTTCATTATATACCTCAAATCTCTCCCATCCAAAATCAGAATGAGTTGTGTATCGATCGAAATACTTAACGGGCTCGAGCCAGCGAACCCTACAACTGTTCTTTTCTGGTGTGGAGCTTTCACAGACGCCCAACTTTCCATAAAACCATTTGGCGTATGTTCCTTTACAAACAAACATTACTAAATCACCTACTTTCACTTAGCACCTCAAGATCTTTTGCTGCTTGTTTTAAAACTTTTCCAGTGATGCAATTGATAATTTCCCACTGAGCAAATTTGGAATTATTGTGACGCCACCCATCCCACGTTTTGTGTCTACCAATAATAAGATAGATATCTTCATAGAGGGGAATTTTGAATTTTACCAAATCACCGACTTTCATACTAACACCAGTTGATTACCGGTGAAGCACTTGACAGATGTATCACACAAAACCCAATATAGTCGAAGATGAGGCATACTCTGAGCAAGATGAGATGGCTTAGGAATTAGGGTAATCATGCCGAACTTTCCTTCCTGTTTACATTTACGAAATCTTACCAAATCACCGACTTTCACTGATTGCCTCCAGCTGAAACGTGGGGATAGAATGTTTTTCTCCTCCCCAAAGAACGATCGTGCGTGTATTAGGAAACTCACCGTCTGGTTGGATATAGATACCTACATCATGGCTAAGTGTCTCCCCATAACTTATTCTCACTAAATCCCCCACTTTCATTTCTTCTCCGTCGTAGGCTTCAAAAGTTTAATCGTCATTTATTACCTCTATTAAACTAGATTGACATGTACCTATAGAACCATCGTGAAGCCAAAGAACCTCAGCGTACGCATAAGTTTCGTTTACTCCAGATCCTTTAAAACCCATGAATAGTCCAAATAAAACTAGAGCACCTAATTTTACCTGTACCAAATCACCGACTCTCATTTACCACCTCCAATCCCGATTCATATATTCCACTTCGGACTCCACTAAACCAGAGAACACGGAAAAATTTTTGGAATGCTTTATCCGATTGAACCTCTTCGACGATTACACCATACCGTTCGCACTTTTTTTGTTTTACCAAATCACCGACTTTCACTTACTACCTCTATGTCACAATAGTTTTCCGAACACTGGCGGGAAAGGGTAGAATAAAATACTCTAAATTTTTTAACCCGAATCCCTCCGTTAACTGTCAAATGATCGATACTCAAGATGAGACCAAAAAGATCTCTCTTTAGTCCTTTACCTTGCGGGTGAAACACGCCGGTATATTTTACCAAGTCACCTACTTTCATTTATTATCTCCAAATCAATCGCATCATCATAGCTTATACCACAAGAGGGCCAGCAGACAATATACACCACTTGACCATCAGCACGATACTCAAAAACATCAGTGATAATACCAACCTCTGTTTTCTCATCGCTAGTCAAAATGTCATCGTCATCATCGCACCATTCCTTTGAACGCTTTACTAAATCACCGGTTTTCATTGACCACCTCAAACATTCTTTCACATTGCCTGTGGATTACCAAACCACTAGTGTAGAGTACATGCATTTCAATTGAATCTTTATAAGGACCGACGTAAGTAATAAGTCCGATGTCTCCTCGTCTCGATATTCCAGCAACGGCTCTAACTAAACTACCGACTTTCATTGATCACCTCTAGATTTCTGCTGTCAACCTGAAACTCTCCATCTACGAAGAGAACCACAGCATCAACATCGCCATTGACATCGGTAAAGATGTATTCGATGATACCGATTTCTTTACCGTTATGCATTACCAAATCACCGACTTTCATTTATCACCTCTAGCTCGCCACTGTCTACCTGATATGTGCCGTCTTCAAAGAGAACATCAGCTTCGCCATTATCCCAGAGATGTGTAATGATACCGACATCTTTACCGAAATGTATTACCAAATCACCTACTTTCACTGATCACCTCTAGTTCATCAAGAGGCGAATAGACTACCTCTCCGTTCTCCCACAGAACCATCGCACCGCAGCGGCCATTCCACCGCAGGATAATGCCGGCATAACACTGTCCGGCTAGGCGAGGCCGTGGGGGAATGATGCTTCGCACCAAGTCACCGATATTCATTTATTACCTCAAATGCGCTGGTTGATAGCCGGTGAGTATATCCATTGAGTTGTGGAAACATAATATCATATCGATGCCCTTGGATACGCATGATAAATCCAAATTCATCCTTAATTGTATATTGCATCGGTATTGTACAATCTGTCTTCTTGTCAACCCCTGCAGCTCCTGGCTGCCAAATACATCTTACAAGATCACCGACTTTCATTAAAACCCTCGCAGTCATTAATGAATATCCATCTTTCTTCTGCTCCAAACCAGATAGAGGCGTGGTTGAGACCGTCGTCTTTGTCAAACCAGATTTCGATTACGGTTCCGACACCATATCCATCAATATTTAATAAATCACCGACTTTCATTCACTATCTCCAGCTGTCTTCTAAATTTTGCCCGGATACGGCCATGGGAAAAAAGAACCTTGAAAGCTTTTCCTCTATTGAAGATGTCTTCAATGATAACCCCTATCCAGCCATGTTCAGCATGAATGTTACTTGATACTTTTACGAGATCGCCTACTTTCATTTAGCTAGTTATCCCTTCTTTACGAGCCCACTTGACAAACCGTCTCTTACCATTGTTGGTAACTGTTAATTTTCCACCAACATATTTGATTGCCCCAATCTGAGTGAGCATGACTGCATCGAGCGTATTCATTCGCTTAGGGACACGTTTTTTGTTAATAATGTTGACCATAATGAGAGCTTGATTTTCAGTTAACTTATGCATTTTTTCTCCTTATGCGACCACTTTGAGATATTTACGAGAGACATATATTTCTTTACCGGTTTCCGTGTCCAACAATTTTGTTAAACCGCCGCGCATTCTCCAATTGTAGATTGCTCTGCAGCGTGCTCGAAGGACGGTGTAAATTTTATCTTTATAAAGGAGTACATGTCCTTCATAAGGAACCAACCGAGATTCACCTGCATCATCCAACCCCTTGTAGTAGTCCAGCTTTGAAAGCTTTTCTATCTCTTCTTCCGTGTAAAAGAAGAAACCATCAATGGTACCAAGTTCATCGTTGAGGGCATTAGTCAGGGGATAACGACGGGTGCCGCCATTCTCAACCGTGAAGCAATTCACGTCGAGTTTAACAAGGGCACCTTTTCGCATTTTATCTCCGGGGGTGGGGTTTTTTTTCGAGGGGGTTTTTTTCACTGAGTTTTTTTTAATAACCAACCTCCCTATATATAAAAAATAAACACGTCAGCTAAAAAGTGAACTGCCATCATGGCCATTTTATGGCCTTTTTTCATTTTTTTTCTGCGGCCAACTGCTGGTGGTTCCACCAGAAGCCGGACCACAATACCGAGAGATATGCATTATATCGAGTCCGGTCATACTCGAGCTCGGGAGACAAACTCATAACAGTAGAATGGACTGATTGGTAGGATAAATACCTCGCCATCATTCCACAGGACCTCGATATAGTCAATCGCCTTTCCCCTCCCGGACCGATGCTTCCGGCTGAAGCGATCGATGATTATCCCAAGAATGTCGCCGCCGGCAGACCGTAAACGGATTAAATCTCCGATAATCAGGCCAGGATAATTAAGAGATTTCACTAATAACTCGTAGGTGGGAAAAGACATAATCCCACAGGTAAATTCGATCCTGGTCGGGAAACTGCACTCGAATTACAGACTCACTCACTAGGGTAACCAAACCATAGGCGTATATAGAATACCTGGAATCATTGGAGCTTAACCCAGAATCAAAGACGAGGTCACCAGTCCTTATCACGACACTTCCACGATGGCATCCTTTCGGCACCAGCAATTACCAAGTTCTCCAAAGGAAACAAGGACCCATCCCTGCATGACATGCACTCCATGGTTCGGAACTGACAGGACATCGATATCGCTCTTCACCTCTACAACGACAATGCCGATCTGGTCAAAGTAGTCGCGACTCTTGGTTAGATTTTCAGGCAACAATAGGGACATATCCTTTTTTATCACCTGGACTAAACTACCCTCTTGCATTGGAGTGTTAATATTCATTCTATATACCCCTATAGGATTATAATCTTCTTGGTTAGACTGTACAACCCGTAAATCAAATGCCCGCGAATGCGGGAAACCCCTATCGGGGTTGGGTTGAAGGCGCCACACGCGATCACATCTAAGGGCCAAGAGTGACTTCCAACTTGGGTGTATATGTTCATATTAACACAATCCGGGATCCTTATCTAAGGTAGCGTCGGTAGGCGACAAGGCATTCTCGTCATTAATGCTAACTATTATTACTACCGTACAAAAACAGGAAATGTGCCGAAAATTCCCGGGAAAAATTTTTAGCCAAAAGGCATTTGGGTTTGAAAACCCTCCGAGAAAAAAAATACACCGCCTTAGCAAGGGGTCCGCTCGGGAGGCCCGACTAAGCCGTTTTGGGGCCCGAAAAGGGGGCGCTCAGGGTCAATTTTGGGGGCCTTCGAAGGGGCCCCGTCTATGCGTATTTGGGGGGCGCTCTATAGGCCTATTGCACTTCTGTACAGGCTCCTATTGGAGGCCCCCTTACTGGGTGTGTGTTTTTAGATTATGCCCGCTCGAGTAACATGTAACAGTTATGGTGTTACGGTTCGGCCGTAACAGATATTAGTTACGGTTACGGAACCAGCGGTGGATGGCATGTCCGACATCCGGCCAAATACAGATTATGACGGCTAGGATCCATACCACGACCACCAGTATCTTGATTGCCATCATGCTGCCTGTCTCCGGGGCTCTTTCATCGCGATGACTGTATCACTGTTACTATCCATCCATCCAGGTGCTTGACCGTGAGGGGTGATGACCCAGGCTCTCCGGAGCTTGGTGGGTACCGGTTCCGGCGCATAACCATCGGTGAGGATGATGTAACCATCGAACCGTGAACGATTTTTATTTGCATGCTCTGTAGGAGCAGTGAAACAGGTTCCACCACATCGGGTCCGGTGAGGTACCGGAGTCTTTCCCGGTCGCCACACTGTCTCGCTCTTCTCATCAACTTCCGTATCGAAATGGTAGGTAATAAACTCGACCTTCGATGCCAGGTTCTTAAGCTCTGCAAAGAGGAGTTCCAATTCCCTGTCTCCAACTGAACCGGATTGGTCGATGTAGACTGCGACAGAGGCGGTGTATCCACGCTTGAAGCCACTATGGATACCGGGGTATTTTTTATTTAATCTCATCCGGCTAGCAGATCGATTGGCTCTACGGCTGAAACCACAGAAGCGGCGGAGGATTGTTTCCCACGGTACATCTTTACTAATCATCTCTCGCAGGGTAGTGCGTGTATCACTGCTTACCGTTCCCCACGATCCTTTCTGGTCGCATTCCTTGACGGCATCTTCCACGGCCTGCTTAAGCTTACCTTTGACTAGCTCTTTCTCTTCATCGGTCAGTCCTTCACCCCAGTCACCGTGTTCATCCATCTCGCCGATTCCACCTTCTGCTAGCTGCTGTGCGAGCTTCTTGAGTGCATCTGCTTTTTTCATGGCTTCTTTCATATCTTCCTGCTGCATCCACATCGCGAAGTACTGCTCAGAACTGAGTCCTTTTGGCAGGTTGGCAATGAATTCAGAGATACGAACCTGACGGTCAAAGGCTTCCTGACCGTGGTTCTTAATTATTTCTGCCTGCTTCTCTTTAGTGATCGGCTTAGGAGCGCGACCAGGAATGATTCCGCATTCGGGAAGCACGTCTTCCGGGATGAGCGAGTTAATTGCGCAGTCCGTAGCGTAGTTCCAGATGAGATGAGGTTCATGCTTCCGTTCAGTGCAGTGCTCAAAGACAAGGTGGAGACATTCATGAATCAGCAGACCTTTAATCTTTTTTGGTCCCTCGTCCTTCGCTAGGGATGCAAGGAATTTAGGGTTCCAGTACATACGGACATTGCCATCCCTCACTGCAACACCGGCAGTTGGAATAGCGTCGGTCTGGGTCTTAGTAATACCACGAAGGACCTTCGAGTAGAAGGGCTCGTCAAACATCAACCGGATGAGGTGAGGCTGCAAGTCAAACGCTGCAGCTTCGGCATCTGTGGCCGAGTAGATGGTGAGCGTATCTTGAGCGGTAGTTTCTTTTTTAGATTGGGACAATATAACCTCCTATATATATTATAAGCACGTCAGTTGAAAAGTGAATAGGCAGAGTAACCTTTTTTTATTTATTTCACCTTGCGAGAAGCTTGGACTGCTTTAACCACTTCCTGGCCCATCAGCTTATGGAGCTTCTGGATATTGGAGAGGTTGTTGGTTGCCGATACTCGATTCCAGAGTTGGACCATCAGCTCTCCACCGAGAGACTTACCAAATGCAGCAACGCGTTTAGCGTCTGACACTGTCCATTTGTTGTCCTTACAGTGTTCTGAAAGCTTATCAATAACGGAGTTAATCATACCGGCCTCAGCTTTTTTAATGTCTTTGGCAGTAATCCGACCTTCGAGGACGTCTTCAGCCGTGATGACTGATTCGTATTCTTTAACGAAGGAGGTGAAGGCGATTGCAGCTTCCGTACCAACCATACCCATTGAGAGTGCGTAGAAGCCTTCCGGAACATCCTTACCAGCAGCGGCAGAAGGATTCCAACCGCAGTAGCTGAGTGCCTCATCAAGGCGGTGCCAGGATGCCGGGTTAGGACAGACAGTTCCAGGCTCGACTTTAGAAGGATCTACGCGCCAGTGGGCAGGATTCTGTCGGACGAAGTCGATGAGAATCTTATCAAGACCGGTAGTGTTGGCCCAGTCAATCCAGTCGCCAACGGTAGGTTCGATGTCAGCAACCCAAAAACGACGCAACAGTGCTGGGTCCATGTCATTGACGTCGTACTCAGCACCGTGGTTGATTGCCGCGATGACGCGGGTTTCGGGGTGGAGACGAATCGGGTTACCGTCCTTATCATTACCGAGCTCGCGGTCGAGGACGATCTGGAAGAAACCTTGCATAACACCAGGCATTGAGCGGTTGACTTCGTCCAGCATCAGGACGACCGGCTCTTTAGTTGCGCGGACATACCATGCCGGGAGGCAAAAAGTAGAGACGCCATTCTTTTTCATTGCATCGAGGTCCGGATATCCGATGACGTCGCCTTCCTGCATAGTGGAACCACGAACGTCGATGAAGGGAATACCCAGATCTTCGGCAACGGCGCGAGCAACGTGAGATTTACCAACACCGGTCGGACCGCGCATAAGACATGCGATGTGGGGAGGAAGTTTAGTGGCGAGAAATTTAAAGGTTGAGATGTTCATTATGTCTCCGAACGAGGGGGGAAAAAAACAAGACGTAATTGCCTTACATATATAAAATAATCACGTGAGCACAAAAGTGAATAGCGGGTAGTGCCAAAAAGTGTCCTTTTTAAAAATAATTAATTTTTTATCTCCGACTGCGCAGCCTCTGATCTCGAATGGGCAAGAGGGCAAATTGGGGAGTAACCACGAAGCGTTATTGCGTTACGGAAAGGATAACGAGTGTAACAAGATGTAACGGTGTAACTCCATGTTACGGTTACGGACGCGTGCCTAAGCAAAGGCCGGGTGTTCTGGGCCGAATCCTATTTTTACCCTCTTCAACTCCCATAATTAATTTGGCCCTCCTGCACCGTCATTGACCGTATCCCTCTTGGCCCACTCCAAATGGTCTTTTAGACCTTCTTCAGCTTCCCTCAGTGATATTGACATCCCTCGCATTCCTAATCCTATAGTTGAAGGCTTTAAAGTCATTCTCGTACACTCTGTTAACTAGCTTTAATAGCGATTCTGGATCTATTGGGTCATACTGCCAGTCATACGGCAGTCCAGCCCAGCTATCCTTTTTATCGCCTATATTGGGTATTTCGTCTGGTACGTGTTGTATTACTCCTTCCCATGTCAAGTAGTGCAATATTAGTTTTATGCCATCCTCGTACCGGAATATTCGAGTTCCGTGATCGACGTAATGTTCCATTGGGCGGAAGAAGATGAATGGACGTTCGAAGTCGTGTTGTTCTGCCTTTGGCAGTTTTTCTTTTAGCCAGTCCTCGAATCCTTTCCGGCTTATTCCTTGCATTCGGGCGATCGATTCCAGTCGAGTGTAGGGATTCCTTATTACTGCGAAATTATATCCTATCTCTCCATGTTTCTTCGGCCACTCTCTCCAGATCTTCCAGTGCGCATAATAATATTTATGATGGCCCATACCCATTTCGCTTGATGATAAACGGACGAGGCCATTCTGGTGATCCTCCAATACCTTTTGGATGGTACCACCGCCAGTCTTTGGAATATTAATGAAGAGGATCATTTTTTTATCTGGCTGCTGGGAAATGTAGAGTGGCATGTTTATCCTATCTCCGCGGTCCGGCAAGTAGAGTGGGCTCCAAGGAGCCCGGGATTACTTGCGAAAAGTGGCGAGAAAAACCTCCTAACGGAGGTTAAATAGTAATCTTGGATTCTACCGCGGTGATGAGATCGTCTAGGCCGGCTTCGGAAGCTCCAAGCCGTGATTTAATTTTCGCGATTTGGATTGCCGCCTTAACTGCCTTAAGATCGAGCTTGTCCTTATAATCATCAAAGACGTCCTTTTGCTCTTCGTTAAGAAGTTTCTTCTCATTCTCAATCCTAATCAATTTTTCTACGAGTTCTACCACTAGTTCTTTTGTTGCTGTCATATTCTTTTTTTCTCCTATTTATTTTTTATGTTTTGTAATTCTTCAATAAGGATCCTACCAGCTTGATGAGATTCTACCGGACACAGAAATCCATGACCTACTACATAGTATCCATCCTTTCGCCATTCCACCCTGTAAGCTCCGCTTGTATCAAAAGTCACTCCATCGCTAAAATTTAATTTACTCATCCTTTTTCTCCTTTTTATTATGATTTACACCCCAGAAAATTGAAGCGAAATCTTC
>VMHT01121650.1_pt1 | contig 11281 bp, 6 predicted proteins | sample 4693611 | NCBI WGS metagenome assembly VMHT01 (sample SAMN12280063, study PRJNA550983) | marine metagenome | isolation source: seawater sampled from same location over 5 years 0.02-0.2 micron viral filtrate | place: USA: collected off the coast of southern California halfway between the port... ... | reverse complement strand
GATTATGTCAACTCTTTTAACAAAAAATTCTGTTCAAAGAGATTGTTACGCAATTCACAAAGATTCAGTAGGTCTTGCATTAGCATCTGACATTACGACAAGAATCGATTATGTAGCTCAGAAAGCGAGTCACTTAGTACTGGGTACTATGTCTGGTGGAGCAACAGCAATTGACGTAGACGGAATAGTTAAAGTGGAGGTTACAGAGTAATATCTGTACAACTTCGCAGTTCATTCAAGGCAGGCCCTCTTTAATTTGGGGGCCTGTCTTTTTTTATACCCGATAAATAGTTTACAAAAAAGGAACCACCCATGGCTGAAAGTAAAGTTTCAATATCAAATCAAGCACTAACAAAATGTGGTGCCGCAACAATAAGTTCATTTACAGATGGATCACACGAAGCAAACGTATGTTCAACCATGTATGACAACGTGAGAAACGGCTTATTGTATTATACATTTTGGAATTTTGCTGTAACCAACAAATCTTTAAACAGATTAAATGAAACACCCACGAACACCAAATATCTTTATGTGTTCAGTTTACCGGGTGATGTCATAAGAATTAAAGGATTTTTTGATTCAGACGGAATGTATTCAGAAGATTACAGCATTGAAGGCAGTAAAGTATTTGCTAATGAAAAAACATTATTCATAGAATACGTTGCAAACATTGTGGAAGATGACATGCCTGTATTTTTTATAGAAACATTAATAGCCAAAGTGGCATTAGAAATAAATGAAGCCATAACAGGTGTTGGCACTCTATCAAACAGATTGGCTGGAGACTATGAAGCCAAACTGAGAGCGGCAAGAATAGCAGATGGACAAGAAAATCCACCTCATAACATAGTACCTCCAGGCAGATATGTTGAAGCACATTTAGGTAATACAGGTCTGACCAATAGAAGGTTAAGACACAGTAATACCTAACAATGACAATAAGAAAATATTCGCAAACTAATTTTACACAGGGCCAAGTAGGACCAAACATTTTTGGTCGTAATGACACACCCATTTACAGAGCAGGGTTGGCAGAACTGTCAAACTTCTTGATACTACCACAGGGTGGCATACAAAAAAGAAGAGGATTTCAATTTATTACAGCAGATCCTGACAACAGTACCACACCAGACGGATCAACATCACTTACCACAGCAGGATTTCATGCATCATCGAGATTAATTCCTTTTAAATTCTCAGATGGACAAGAATATGTGTTGATATTTGAACCAGCACACGACAGTGATGCCGCAAAAATACACATCTATTACCAAGATGTAAGACAGAGAGTGCTTACCAACGGATCAGATGGTAATGTTTTTCCAATTACAACTTCAAACATAGCAGACATAAGATTTACACAAAGTTTTGATTACATGATATTGTGTCACAAAGACATAAGACCCATGCAACTTGTGAGAGGTAGTACCAATGACGCTTGGTCAATAGGGTATCTTGCATTTGATCACATACCAACAGCAAACTTTAACTTTGATGCTACATTAACACCAAGTGCCGCAACAGGTACCAACATTAACATGACACTAGCAGGTGGCACATACAGATGGGTTGATGCAGATGCACCCACAGGACACAAAAATATGCACGTGGTAATAAATGGTGGATTGGTAAAATTAAAAACAAGAACCAGTGCCACAGTTATGGTAGCAGATGTAATTTACGATCTTGTGGACACAGAAACAGCAGAAGGACATGAATGGGAAATAGATGCCTTTTCAGATCTTTCTAGTTCGTTGGGTGGTGGACATCCGCGTTCAGTTTCTTTTCACCAGAACAGATTAATATTTGGTGGTACCAGAGACAAACCACAAACATTATTTGGATCACAATCAGGAGACTTTTTTAATTTTGACAGTTTTACAAGAACAGTTACAGAGTCAGGTGGTTCAACAGATGTAACAGGAACAATCACAGATGATGCAAGTATAATTTTTACTATTGCTTCAGACAGTGTCAACGTAATTCAACACCTAGTATCACAACAATCACTTTTTATATTCACATCAGATGGTGAGTTTGACATGTCAGGAGAACCTGTAACTCCCAGCAACGTTCTTGTAAGAAAACAAACATCTTACGGAGTTGACTCGGGTGTAACAACACCAAAGATTGTGGACAACGAAGTATTGTTTGTGGCCAAAGGTGGCAAACAATTAAGAGCATTTGTTTACAACTTTAACACAGATGCATACTCAGCCAAGAACTATTCACTAGTACACCATGACATACTGTCAGGTGCAGACAGAATAGCAGTATTAACCAACTATGCCAACACCAACACCAACTATGTTTTCTGCACAAACTCAGATGGCAGTCTAGGAGTATTGGGTGTAAACACAGAATTTTCTGTTGTGGGTTGGATGAAGTTTACCACAGACGGCAACTTCAAAGATCTTTGCGTGGTTGACGACAGATTATATTCACTGGTACAAAGATTTGACAATGACGGTTCTAGTTTGAACACAGGAGTATTCCTAGAGAAATGGTCAGAAGATGATATATTTTTAGATTCATTCCACACAACAGATTCAACAGGTTCAAGTTTTACAGGAGCACAAGGACTAGAAGGTAGAACTGTAAAAGTTGTAGCCGATGGTTTATTGCATCCAGAAATCAGCGTGGACAACGCTGGTAATTTTACATTATCAAGAACAAGTTCCAGCACACAGATTGGACACAACTATGAAAGCACAGCAAAAACTTTACCAATTGTTTTTAATGCAGGTGGACAAAGCACACTGGGAGAAAAAGTTAGAAAAGTTTTATGTGAACTACAATTACAAAACACAAAAAGTTGCAAGGTAGACAACATTGTTGTACCATTTAGATCGTTTGGCACGTCGTTGTTAAATCAAGGCATAGATGGATTTTCAGGACAAAAACGTGTTAGATTAAGCGGATATGCAACAACACCTCAAACCACTTTCAAAAGTGACGAGCCACTACCATGTACCTTGTTAAGTATGACTAATGAAGTTAAATTTGCAGGTGGCAAACTCCAAGACGCTGGTTAAACAACCAGTCAGGCATCCACTAAATTTTGAACACTACGAATATGTTATTAATAATTGCAGAGATGTGGATCTGCAAGAGATCACATTGATGGGTTATACCAGAAACAGATTAATTAGAAAGTTTGATGAACTTGAAGATGGAGTAACAGGATCTTACCACAACATACCTTTCCTGGCCGCAGGCACACACGTGATAGACAATGAAGTATGGTATTGGTTTATTGGCACTCCGTTGGCAAATGATTTTTTCTTTCGTATATCAGGAGAAGCAGAAAAACTAATCAGAAATAGTATGACAAAACATCCTAATAAAAAACACCTTGTGCAAGTATGGAGCAGGCACACGCAGAGTGTAAAATGGTTAAATATGTTAAAGTTTAACAAAATTGACCGTTATTTTCAAGGTCATGAAGAAATTTTTATAGTTGAGAGGAAACGAAACTAACCATGTGTGCACCAAAAAATCAATTAATTAAAACAGCATTAATAGGAGCGGCAATCTACGCAACAGGTGGAGCGGCCGCATCGTCATTATTAACCACATCCGGTGGCTCACTAGCCGCGGCAAGTACAACAGCGGCAACCACAGCATCAACTACTTCAACACTTTCAACATTGGCAAATGTGGCAAGATATGCTTTGCCGGCAATTACAACAGCAGGCAATATCTACCAAGGTTATATGCAATCTGCCATGTTGACACAAAAAGCAGGATTTATAGATTTTGAAATAGCAACAACCAAAGAAGCATCTGCTTTAAGAAAAGCAAAACGAAACAGAGCATTGGCAATTGCCATAGGAAAACAAAACGCAAGATTTGGATTAACCGGCACAACATTAGAAGGATCACCGGGAGATGTATTATCGATGACTGCAAGTAATTTTGCAGAAGATCAATACATCGATGATTTTAATACAAGTCAAACAATTTTAAGTAAATCTAACCAGTCAGCAATTTTAAGACAAGAAGCCAAATATGCCAAAGTTGGTGGATATCTAAATGCTGTGTCGTATCTAGGAACTAGGGGATTTGAGGATTTAATCAGTACAAAGATAGATAAAAAAACACTTATAACTGCTAGACCAACAAACGATCAAGGCATTAACGTAGGAGACGCACCGTAATATGAGTAAATTACCACAAGTACCACCTTCAGTGCCAATTATACCAACGTCAAACAGACGTAGAGTAGACATACCAACTTACAGCGGTGGACAACTTACACCAAAAGAAAATTTAACCATGCCAACATTTGGCCAAGGTGCTGTCAACATTGTAAAAAAAATTACAGACCAAACAGCCAAAATAGACACAAACATTGCCAGCGATGTTGCTTTTAAAAAAGGTAAGAATCAGCAGGCAACGAATCAAGAGTATGTTGGTAATGATTTTGCATTTACATTAACAGGACAAGCATACAAGAAAGGTGTTGATGCAACGTTTGTTTCAATGAAAGAGACAGAATTAGAAAATGGATTGAAATTGATGAGGGAAAAATATCTCGAAACTAATGATGTAGATGGATATGTTAAAGCATCGGAAAATTACAAAAACAAATTTATGGAGAATATTCCAGAACAGTTTTTTGGAGATTTCAACACATACTACGATAAATTTGATCAAAGAAATGCTACTGCACTCACAGTATCTAAAAGGTCTCAAGAACTCACAGACGGTAGTTTTAAAATATCTGAACAGTCAAAAACGTTAGCAGAAAGAATATCTGAAAACATAGCATTCCAAGGGATAACAGAGTCGTTAATTGATGATTTGTCTATATTAAACAGAAATAATCTATCACAAAAAGATATTTTTGGTCGAAGTTTAGAAGCACGTACAAAAGAAAGAGCAAATCAAAAAGAAATAATCACAAAAGGTGCCGCAAGGAATGTTTATGATGCAATCAAAAATGATCCAACAGCATACAAAGAATGGCTTAATCAAATAGCAGACGGAAATTGGAATCTAGGTGACCTAGGTGACGAAGAAGTATTTTCCAAAGCATTTCCAGGTGGTGTTAATCTTGATATGGCAGAAAGACAAACGGTAATATCTTATGTTGAAAGTTTGAGAAAACAAGACAAGACAAGCCTAGCGATCGCTTCTGCACAGTTAAAAAATACAGCAACATCAAACAACACTAATTTAACAACAACTGGATGGGACACATTCAGAGACCCGGAAGGCAACATTGATAAATCACGTGCAGTATTTGATTTAGATGCTTGGTTAGCCAATGATGGTGATGCCGCAGTTGGCATTGAGTTACGAAATAAAAATCTTGTAGGCATTTTTGTTGCTGATCAATTGGAATTTGTAAAAACAGACACAACAACAGCAATACCAAGTAGGATCGCGATATTGCGAGCAGAGATACAAAATATCAATGATTTAAAATTATCAGACGGTGAAAAAGCATTTTACATTGACAGCAGGACAGCCGCAATTAAAGCCATGGAAAATGAAATGGAACAAAGAACAACCACATTAAAAAATGGTAATGAAGTTGACAGTTTCATCACACAGAACAGAGTAACTGCTACGGATTTACGTATGTATGATGGTATGGTTGATGTCATGACACAAACTGCTCATTTGAACAACACTTCTTTCTACATGGTCAAGCCAAGCAAGACACAGAGCAAATTAGAATACGGAGCAGTGCAGGTGCATTTTGATAACAAAGACATCAACTCATATATCATTGCCAACAACGACGGGATCAGCAGACAGAGAAGTTTATACTACACCATGTTTAGAACAGGCATCGCTGAAAATAAAGGTGCCACGGATGCGGACTGGGCCAAAGCCAGTTTGAGCGAAAGGGCAAGGAGAGATAGCACCAGTGGAGACACAAAATTGCTGTTCAACATTATAGCAAACTACGACGACATAGGTGAGGCCAACGGACAGAAAGACAAAGAAGAGAAAAACAAATTTTTTGTTGAAATCAGTGAAGGACTGTATGAGTTTGACAATGATTTTGGCAGGGCAAAGAAAGGTGAATTCAACGTGGTTTACGATTACTATCGTAACAGAAAAAACAAGTCCGAGTCTGAAGCGGCCAAACTGGCCAAAGACTACGTGCTAGGTGGTATGATTAGACTTGACACCAACTACGGTGTCACGTATGTTTCACCAAATCATCTAATGGGTGAGTTTGAAGCGTCCGGTGACACGGCAATGAATACAAGTCAAATGGAGAAAGCAAAGAAAGATCTCATAGAACAAATCAACAACACTTACAATAGACCAGAGAGAAGCAGTCTTACAGTAATAGGTAAAAGCATTGACGACTGGGTAGCAGGTGACAGAGACAACTACAAAGTGGTATTAATGGGCAACAGTCTGCGACTGGTAACCAAAGATGTGGGATCAGGATCATTGACAAAATTCACAGTGCTTACCAAAAGACCAAGTGCAGGAAACACATTGTTCTACACAGATTTAAGCATACCAGTAAAAATATCAAAAGAAGAAATCACAGCGTACGAAGATGAATCTCCCACGTGGGAGTATGATGACACCATCAACGGCATGGGCAGTTTCAAAGAACCAAAAACTGCTACTAGATTGAAAGTGATCACAGAGGTAGGATTAGACGAGACTGATGTTACACCAGTTGAGAAAAAAATAACAGAGACGGCTACGCTTGATGACAAAGCAATAGCGTTGTTCAAACACTATGAGAAGAAAGGATATATTGTGCAAGACGAGGTGGAAGGATTTGACGAAGTTGCAGAATTACCACAAGTAAGAATGTTATACGAGGATCCTTTCAGTCAATCGATGTTTCCAACAAATCCTCCAGATCAGGGCATAGCCAACGCAATAAGTTTAGCATTTGCAAAAAACAAAGGACAGGCATGGATGATTGAATGGTTAATGAGTAAAAGTGAATATACTGGGGGTTCGTCAACGGATCATAGAGAGACTGCAAAATTAACTTTGAATTATTGGAAAGATAATTTTGACACAATTAAAAATTTACAAACAGACACAGACACCCCAACGAGGATGGATGTATTACAGGCTTTAATAACAACCATCAAAGATCAACCAACAATAAGATTTGCAAACGACGGTTTTGATTTTGGTTACACAGGAGAGTAATGGCTCTAGAAACAGTAAGACCCGCACAGGTACAAACACCTAAAAACGAACCAAGGACACCAGTAGGAACATTTGAATCGTTAAAGGCTGGTATCAAGTCAGGTTGGGAATACAACACAGTATTCAGCCTCATACCGGATGCCATACAAGGTCAAGAAAAGGCCAACAATCCTTTTGACCAAGTTGATCCGGATTTATACAACGAGGGACATCCTTTCTACATCGAGGACCTGCCCCATGACCAAGGTGTCAGTTACAAACACCTGTATGAAATGTTCACATCAAGACAAGAAGCGGCCAAATATGCACAAATATTCCAAGACGGTGGACTGCTTGATAAAACAGCATTCGTGGCAGGAGCATTTGGCACAGCGGTGCTTGATCCAATCACTTACATACCTGTTCCGTTCCTAAAAGGTGTTACAAGTTTTGGCAAACAAGCGTTGGCCATAGGTGCGTTTAATGCCGCTTTAGAAGTGCCATTGTATCCGTTGGTTAATGAAGCATATCAACAGAGAGGCCTAGGCAAATACGAATATGAAGAATTAGTACAACAAATGGGATTGGCTTTTGTGGCAGGTGGTGGATTAGCAACCGCGATGAGGGGTGGTGGATACGGACTTGCAAAGATACGTGCGGCTAGATTAAAAGCATTAGATCCATTAGAAAGAGAAGTACAGAATCAAAAAGTTCAATATCCTAATTATGATTACGACAACACAGTAAGAGACATGATATCAAAAGACGTGTTGAAAAGAAATCAATTGGATTTTGACAGCATTAGAAAACACACGTTTATGACTAACAGTGTAGAAGATTTTTGGGTTGACACAGCCGGCAGAAGAAAATTTATTGTGGATGATGTTGCTGACAATGATGTAAAAATTACAAGTCAAGCAGATCAAACAAAATTAGTAGAAGGCAAAAGAGACAGCATTTTAAAAATTGCAAAAAGTTTAATAGATAGATCAGATGAATCTAAAGGTGCATTAAGATACATTTTAAAAACTGCAGAAGACGGCAAGTTGTATGATTTAGATCTAGCAAATCTAAAAAAATGGATAGATACAAACATACCGGGTGCCCAGGAAAGATTGACTGCAAAAATTAACTCATCAAAACCATTCTATGATCTTTCAAAATATATTAACAAATCTTTAAAATTCAAAGCAGATCTCGATGCATGGGACAACGTTTTGTATGACAGGGGCAAGACTTTTGAGATAGTGCCTGATCCTGAAAAAGGCATTGACATTGAAAACAACGTTGGTAAATTTTACAAACTGAATCGTGTTGAGTTTGACCCAGCGGTAGAAACAGCAAAAAGTTTTAGGGACAGACAGGAAGTGCGTAGGAAACAATGGGCTAATGAAAAAATTAATGCCAAAGGCCAGAACAAAGAATTGTTTATGTTTGAAGGCAAAGAATACAACATAAGGGCCAAGTTTCCAACAGAAAGCAAGACAGGTTTTCCAGAAAGGGTTTTGGTAACAGACATACAAGAAAAGAAAAGTATACTGTTAAAAGCCAAGGCCAAAGAAAGTATCAGGAGAGAAGCAATGGCCAACGACAAAACAAAGTCAAAAGACACTCCGTTGTACGATCCCGAACACCCAGATCATGATCCAGGAAGATTTGAAAGACAAGAGGCAATAGCCAGCGACAGAAAAATTGGCATAGATAGACACGAATCGTTTAATATTAGACAAGACCTTAAGGCAGAATATGGTGATCCTATAACAGGTTATCAAGCCGCTTCAAGAGAAATGCTAGATATATATGGTGAGCCTGTGTTGACTGAAATTGGATTTCGAAATGTAAACGGAATGTTAATTGATGACGGATTACCAGCAAGACCGTTAACCGCAGGAGAAACTGCAATTAGAAACGATATTTTAGAAAAATATAGAGCAATTGAAAATGACGTTATAAAATACGAAAAAGACACAGCATTGTGTTTAAGGACTAACAACACTAACTTTTAGGAGAAACTATGGCATACAATGATTGTTTGAATATATTAAGAAACGGATATAAAAAAGTTGGAAAACCGTTTGACGAAAAAACAGCAACACAATTTTTAGATGAATACAAAGCAGAACAGAGAAGATTGCAACTGCTAGGTTTTAAAATGGAAGATGCAATTACCCCTAGAGAGATGCCAAAATTTATAACATCATATGTTAATCAACGAGGTGAGGTTATAAAATTTGAACCACCAAAAATGAACTACGAAGACCTGTTCTTCTACAGGTACCAGCAAGAATTGAGTCTGGTGCAAAGGGCCAAAGACATACAAAAAATGACCAGCCTCAAAAAGGCACTGGACATGGAAAAGAATTTTGAACAGAACATGAATGATTTTAGACGTGTATTCAAGGACAAACAGACCGAACATGAGACGCTGTACAAAAAACAGGGTGCGTTTCTAGGTTTGGTAAACATCAAAAAAGATTACAACATATTGGACATGGAAGCAGACGTGGCAGTTGGACAGGTGTACGACACAAACTTCACAAGGAACAGCATGCCGCTAGATATAAGAATACAAAGAAACGCGACCAACACTGATGCAACGTTTGTAAAAAAAACTAGAGAGGTGCTGGATGACCAGGAGTGGTCGGAATGGTTAGAGAATGTGGAAAACAAAAGAAATTTCATCAAGGAATATTCACGTTTGAAAAAATCGTATGACTTAGGTGAGGACATATCTAAAGTGGGTGCCACAGAATCAGGTGACGTGCAGGCAAAAAATTTAGCAGTTGAAGTGTTGAACATCTCTAGAGACACACTGAAAAGATTTGAGGAAACAGGCATAGACACACGTAATTTTAAACCTTTCAACATCAAGATCGTTTGGAGTGAAAGCCAGTTGATCAAGACCGGTAGGAATGCTTTTGTTGATGACGTTGCTCCTAGGATATCCGATGTGATAGGAAAAAATCTTGATGAAAGAAAACAGTTGGCAGGTGAGATATGGGATCACATAGCCAGAGACAAAGGCAGTTGGCATGACGTGGACGCATTTTTGCAAAATTACAAATCTAGGACCGCGGAGGGACTGGAATACGACACATACCATTTGGAATTCAACAGCGGTGATGATTTTATACACATACTAGACACATACAACCCAACCAACAGGGTGTCACACGCTATACTGCGTATGATTGAAACAAATGCAGAACAGTTGGCATTGCGACAGCATTTTGGGGCAGATGTTGAACTAGGAGTTTCAAAAATGATTGCCAGGTGGAAAGAACGTTTTGGTAATAATTATGAGAAAGTCAGCACCTATCACAAAGCCATATTGACCGATGCTGAAGACTACATAAACGGAATCAAAAACCCAGCAATCAGAGATGTGATCGGTACACCGGCTCGTACAATTTCAACAGCAAGGACCATATTGGCAGGTGCCAACTTGGGTGGTGCGGTGATAACATCTTTCTTGGATTTATTGACACAACTTTTTGGAGGTCACAGAATATTTAAAATGACCGGTCTGGATGCACTACGTACAGCGTTTAGGATCAGACCAGAGACATTGGACAAACAGTCACAACAACAACTTGCAAAATATTTTTCAACATTTGGTGAAGGATATATAAATTCACCCGCGGACAGATATGCGTTGCTGGACAGTTTCAGGGATCAACGTGGTCCACAAAGATTTACCAGCGAATGGACGCACAGGGTATTAACATATTCTGGATTGAATAGGTTGACAGAAAGCGGACAACAGGCATCGGGTCTGGTGTATCACAGATACCTGTCCGAATTGGTCAGAGATGTGCAATGGAAAGATCTAGATCCAGAAATAAAAAACAACTTGACAAAATACGGATTGAATGAAACAGATTGGAAATACATCAAGGATCAAGACATATTCACACAGGACGGTGATGTGGACCTCTACAACACAAAATTGCAAGGTGCACAAGGTGAATACAAACTAGACAGCACCATACAGGACAAATGGACAGCAGTGATAAAAGATGCAGTTGACACCATGGTCATTAAACCCAGCGAATTTGACAGACGTGCAACAGCATTGTTCATGAACAAAGATCAAGGGTGGGCAAACCAATTGATTAGATCAATGACCCAGTTCAAAACTCACCTTCTT
>VMHT01079961.1_pt1 | contig 11282 bp, 12 predicted proteins | sample 4693611 | NCBI WGS metagenome assembly VMHT01 (sample SAMN12280063, study PRJNA550983) | marine metagenome | isolation source: seawater sampled from same location over 5 years 0.02-0.2 micron viral filtrate | place: USA: collected off the coast of southern California halfway between the port... ... | reverse complement strand
TGGTGGGCAAGAAGAGACTCGAACTCTTAAGCCTTGCGGCACTGGTTTCTAAGACCAGCGCGTATACCAATTCCGCCACTTGCCCAATTAATAATCGTTGTTTTATATAACAATTTAATTTTTAGTTAAACGATAAAGTCTTGAATAAATTATTAAATAAATAAATAATAAGATGAAAAACCAATACCTGCTTAATTGAGTATCATTTAAAAAATACAACCCAGGAGTAATTAGAATTAAGTATAGAGAATTTATTATAATTGAATTTAGATAATTGCTTTTATTTTTTTTGTAAACTCTTGAAATTTTGTAAAAACTTAACATGTGTAGATGTTTTTCATCAGGGTAAATTGGAGATTTTTTTTGAATTAATTTTCTAAAAAATGAAAAAAATACTTCAAAAAAAAGGTAAAATAAAAGTGTGCAAAAGAAAAATGATGAAATATTTGGATTTAAATTGTTGGTGATTATAGTGTTTAGACCAGCCAAAGCTCCCATAATATAGGCTCCGCTATCACCTAAAAAAATTTTTGCGTTTGGGAAATTAAACAATAAAAATGATAAAAGAATTATAATTTGAGAAATAAGCAAAATTGAAAATTCTAAATTTTGATTATTCATGTTAATATAAGTTAATATAATATTTATAATAATTAGATTTATAGTTAACAATCCATTAAAGCCATCAATTAAATTAGCGCCGTTTATTACAAATAAAAAACATAACAATATAAATATTGAAGAAAACAAATGACTGGACATAAATGATGATAAGAATGGAACATCAATATTGAAAATCTTTATCGGTAAAAAATGTATTATAATAAAAAGCAGAAATACCATTAACAGCAATCTTTTGGATGGTTTTATATTAATTCTTAAATCATCTAAAAAACCTACTAGAAACACTGAGTAACTGATTAAAATATAGTTATATAAAACCTCAGCATACAATAAGTAATAAATATAAAAAAAAATACTTAAAGAAATAATAGCAGCTATCCCTCCGCTTCGGGTAACTGGAGTATCATGGAAAGCTTGGGGTTTTGAGAAATCTTTATCAAGTAAAGCGCCACCTCTTATTCTATGTGAATATTTACTAATAAGTAAAAAAATAAAAAAACTTATTAAAGCAAAAATAGACAAAAAACTTGCTTCAATTGACTCTGTGCCCATTTGTTTTTTTTCCTTTGTTGTTTGTTTTAAATATATAAATTCCAAAAAGTATTACAACTAATGATACTATAACTTTCCAAGTGATTATTTCGTCCATAAGAAAATAACCAAAAAATATTCCAAAAATTGGTATTAAATATGCTACCTGAGTTTGAAAAACTAATCCATTTACAGTTAAAATTCTAAATCTTATTAACCAAGCGAACCCTGTTGCGATTACTCCTAAATACATCAATGAAAGAGTCGAGGCTAAAGTTGGAGAAGACTCCCACGGTGTTTCAATCATTAATGAGAAAGGAAGAAGAAAAATAACTGACCATAAAGTCGTGGATGTTGTGACGTTTTCATTTTTTTTATTTTTTAATTTTAATGTTAATAAGCCTCCAATGCAGTAAAATGTTGAACCCAAAATAGTGATCAATGCGTAGATATAATTTTCGCTATTTATAATTACTTTGTCAAAAAATAATAATATTATTCCACTAAAACCAATTAAAACACCTAGTGATTTTAAATAAGATAGTTTTTCATCTTTCGTAAAAAAATGTGCAAGTATTGATCCACTTAAAGGGGTTGTGCTCATTAATATCGCTGCAAGATAACTATTAATTTTTGCAGTGCCTATGGCAATTAAAACGAAAGGTATTGCAATATTACAAAGTCCAATCAAAGCGAACCAACTCCAATTTTTACTAAAAGCCTCAATTTTTACACCAGTGATTTTACAAAGAATTAATAAAGGGATACTCGCAAAAATAACTCTTACTAAAGCAAGTGTAATTGGGTCGTAAGAGTATGTAGCTATCTTTATATTAAAAAAAGATGAGCCCCAAATTACAGCTAATAAGATTAATAATGATAAATCAAAAGTGTTTGCTTCTCTCATTTAAAGCCTAGAGTGTGGATATGTGATAAATGCATAGCTGATATATATATTTAATTATACTATAAAAAACATCCTTATATATGTTCGCAACGATTAAACATAATTTAAAAGGAGCAAAATGAGTTCAAAAGATGTTTTAAAGCTTATAAAAGATAAACAAGTTGAATTTGTAGACTTAAGATTTACTGACCCTAAGGGAAAACTTCAACATCTAACTATGGACTCGACTGTTGTTGACGAAGATATGTTAAACAATGGTGTATTTTTTGATGGATCTTCAATAGCTGGCTGGAAAGCTATTAACGAGTCAGATATGATTTTAAAACCAGACTTAGCAAGACCTATTATTGATCCTTTTAACTCTCACACAACGGTAAATATATTTTGCGATATTTTAGACGCAGTTAAAAAAGATCCTTATGGAAGAGACCCAAGAGGAACTGCAAAAAAAGCAGAAGAATATCTGAAAAAATCTGGAATTGGAGACAAGTCATACTTTGGACCTGAACCAGAATTTTTTGTTTTTGATGATGTAAGATTTAAAAATGACATGAACGAAACGAGTTTTAGCATTGATAGCTCAGAGGGTCCTTACAATACTGGCAAAAAATATGAAAATGGTAATATGGGACATAGACCAGGAATTAAAGGTGGTTACTTTCCTGTACCGCCAGTTGATAGCGCTCAAGACATGCGAGGTGAATATTTAAAAGCTCTTAAAGACATGGGTGTAAAAGTTGAGAAACACCACCACGAGGTAGCACCAAGTCAACATGAATTAGGTATGTACTTTGGTACTTTAACAAACATGGCAGATAATGTTCAACTTTATAAATATGCTGTTCAAATGGTAACTCATTCTTTTGGAAAAACAGCTACGTTTATGCCTAAACCAGTAAAAGGAGACAATGGTTCAGGAATGCACTGTCACCAATCTATCTGGAAAGGCAACACACCATTATTTATGGGTAAAGAATACGCAGGTTTATCTAAAGAAGCATTATACTATATAGGTGGAATTTTAAAACATGCAAAAGCAATTAACGCTTTTGCTAACTCTACAACGAATAGTTATAAAAGATTAGTGCCTGGTTTTGAAGCACCTGTACTATTAGCGTATTCATCAAGAAATAGATCAGCAAGTTGTAGAATTCCTTTCTCTACTAGTAAAAATGGTAAGAGAGTTGAGGTAAGATTTCCAGATGCCGCTGGTAATCCTTACTTAACTTTTGCATCAATGCTGATGGCTGGAATAGATGGAATTAAAAATAAAATAGATCCAGGCAAGGCTTTCGATCAAGATTTATACTCTTTATCTGAAGATGAAGTAAAAAAACTTCCTACAGTTTGTGGTTCTTTAAGAGAGGCAATGCAAAGTCTTGATAAAGATAGAAAATTCTTAACTGAAGGTGGAGTGTTTACCGATGATCAGATCGATGCTTACATTGAGTTAAAGTTCCAAGAAATCTATAAATTTGAGCATACACCACATCCAATTGAATTTGAGATGTATTATAGCGGCTAAACTTTAAAAGATTCGCCGCAACCGCAACGCTCAGTTTCGTTTGGATTCTTAAAAATGAATTGAGAGGAAAATTTTTCTTTCTTGTAATCCATTTCTGTTCCTAAAAGATACATAATTGCTTTTGGATCAATCAGAACCTTTACACCCTTTTCCTCTATAACTTCTTCATTAGGTTTAATATCTTTTGCATATTCCATCACATAAGACATTCCCGCACAACCTCCTGACTTAACACCAACTCTTACACCAATAGCTTTATCTTTTGCCTTAGACATAATTTCTTTAATTCTTTCTGCTGCATTTGTACTTAATTTAATTACTTGTTCGCTCATAAATTTAATTCTAATTTCGCTGCCTCTGACATCATATCTTTAGTCCAAGGTGGACTCCATACTAATTTTAAGTCAACATCAGAAACTTCTTCAATTTTTAATACATTATCTTTTACCATTTTAGGCAAACTTTCAGCAACAGGACAGTTTGGTGAAGTCAAAGTCATTTCTATATTTACTTTTTTTTCATCACTGATTTCTATTTTGTAAATAAGCCCAAGTTCATAAATATTAACTGGTATTTCAGGATCATAAATCTTTTTAATTTCTGCAACTATTTTGTTTTTTAGTTCACTCATTTTTTCTCTACTGCTGACAAACAGGTATGCCAAGCCATTGTTGCGCATTTAACCCTCATTGGAAACTCTTGCACTCCAGACAAAGATGAAATTGTTGTTATCTGATCCTCCGAAAGACTGTTAATTGTAATTTTTGCTTTATTCTTAATCATGTTAAGAAAATCTTCATTTATTTTCTTCAAAAAAGATAAATCTTTTCCTTTTACTGTTTCAGTCAAAATAGATGCTGATGCTAATGAGATTGCGCAACCTTCTCCCTCAAAACTTAAATCTTCAATTTCTTTATCTTTATTAAGCTTTAAATAAATATGAACTTTGTCACCACATAAAGGATTATGAGCTTTTGCATCGTTGGTATATCCATCGCACTTACCTTTGTTTCTAGGATTCTTACCATGGTCCAAAATTATTTCTTGATATAACTCTTTTAAATCCATTTAATTTTGAAATACTTTCTGACAATTTTTAATTGAATCTGATAATTTGTCTATGTCTTCTTTGTCATTATAAACTCCAATAGAGGCTCTTGCTGTTGCTGGTATACCAAGCTTATCATGTAATATTTGACAACAATGATGTCCCGCTCTAATTGCTACACCATCATCATCTAAAATAGTTGCAATGTCGTGAGGGTGAATACCTTTTAAAGTAAAGCACAAAACCGACCCTCTTTCTTTTGGATCTCCAATAATATTTACAGAATTATTTTTTCTTAATTTTTCTAATCCGTATTGCAAAATTTCATTTTCATGAGACGCTATTTTTTTGATACCTATGTCTTCAATAAAATTTAATGCTTCTGCGAATGCAACTACTTCTGCTGTTTGCATTGTTCCAGCTTCAAATTTTGTATATGCATCAGCAAAAGTAATTTTATCTTTTTTTACTTCATTAATCATTCCTCCTCCGCCTTGATATGGAGGTAAGTCATCAACCCATTTTTTTTTCATATACAATACACCTAGACCATTTGGACCATACATTTTGTGGCAAGATATTGCGTAAAAATCACATCCTATTTTCTGCATATCAATTTCAGAATGAGGTGCACCTTGTGTCCCATCAATTAAAACTGGAATATTTTTTTCTTTTGCAAGATCTACAATTTTTGTAATTGGTAAAATTGCTCCAGTAACATTTGAAATGTGGGTGATTGCAATAATTTTTGTTTTATTTGTTATAAGTTTTTTTATTTCCTCTATTTCAACATCACCATTTTCATTAACTTTAGCAAATTTTATAACTGCGCCTTTATCAGTTCTTAAATAGTTCCAAGGCACATAATTAGAGTGATGTTCTAACTCTGTAATTAATACTTCGTCTCCTTCTTTTATGTATTTTTTTCCATAGGACGATGCTACTAAGTTTATTGCTTCTGTTGCGCCTTTAGTAAATATAATTTCTTCTCTGTGTTTAGCATTTAAATATTTTTGGATTTTATCTCTTGTAGCCTCAAATCTATTGGTTGCTTTTACTGCTAGAGTATGGACACTTCTTCCAACATTAGAATATTCTGTTTCATAAAAGCTTGAAATTTTATCTATTACAACTTTTGGTTTTTGTGATGAATTCGCACTATCCAAATAAACTAAAGGCTTACCATTAATTTTTTGTTTAAAAATTGGAAATTCTTTTTTTATATTTTTAATATCCATTAATTTGTCTTCCTATCTTTTCTATTAAAAATTTCTTTAAATTATCTTCAGGTAATTTCTCTAAAATCTCTGATAAAAAACCATTAATCAGCATTTGATAAGCTTTCTTTTCAGAAATCCCTCTCGATTTTAAGTAATGAATTGAATCTAAATCTATGCTTCCTGATGTAGAACCGTGAGAACATTTCACATCGTCTGCGTAAATTTCTAATTCTGGTTTTGCATCAAATTCTGCATCATCATTAAGTAATAAAGCTTTACTTAATTGATATGCATCAGTTTTTTGAGCTTCTTGCTTAACAAAAATTTTTCCTTGGTAAACTCCTCTGCTTTGATCATTTAATACATTTTTAATTTTTTGATAGCTTTGACAGTTTTTAGAATTATGATTTAAGCTACTTTTAATTTCTTGATGTTCATCGCTGCTAAGACTAAGAGCTGAAAAAATTGAACTTTTAGCATGTTCTTCGTTCAAATTAATTTCTATATCCATCTTGTTAAATTTAAGCCCAGTAGAAAGAATATAATTATCTAAAGTAGTATTATGCTGTAAATCACTTTTTTGATAGTTATGAAAATAACAATTACATCTATTCTTATTTATAAAAATATTTTTTAAACTAGAGTCTTTTTTTAGTTTTAAGCAGTCAAAAGAATTAACAAAAAAATTATTTTTAGAGTTAGTACATGTATAATTGAGAATTGTTATTTCTGAATTTTCATTAAGAATTAATGAATTTTTATAACTTATAATTTGTTCCTTAATGCTTTCGGAAAAGTGATTGTAGACAACTAACGGCTTTCTAAACTTATAATTTTTTGATATTTCCAGACAATAGCCGCCTGAAGCCAGTGCATTATTAAGTAGATTTAAAGAATTTTGATTTCTTACGGATAATTTTTTTTTATAGTCGTACTCTTTAATGGAAACCTTGTTTTTGTCCTCAAACTTAAATTCATTTGATACAAGTTTTCCATCTAATACAAATAAATAATTATGATCAAACTCTTTGATTAACTCAAATTTTTTTTCTTTTAATGAGACATAATCGTTGGTGATATTGGTAAAATTTTTATTTAGTATTGTATTAAGATCAGTAAATTTCCACGCTTCTTCTCTTTTATTTGGAAACCCATTTTTATCGAATAAATCTAATTCTTTATTTCTAAATTCTTTTTCCTCTGAAGAAAGACCTATAATGTTGTCAACTTTGAAATCGTAGAAATTTTTCATTTAAATAAAATTCGCGTAACCAGTTTTCTCTAACTCAACTCCAAGATCTGCATTACCAGTCTTAACAATTTTTCCTTTAGATAAAACATGAATGAAATCTGGCTTTATATAATCTAATAGCCTCTGATAATGAGTTATGATTAAGAAAGCATTTTCTTTATTTTTATATGAGTTAACTCCGTCAGCAACAATTCTTAAGGCATCTATATCTAAACCTGAGTCAGTCTCATCTAAAATTGAAAGTTTTGGCTGAAGTATTTTCATTTGTAAGATCTCGTTTTTTTTCTTTTCGCCTCCTGAAAACCCAACGTTTAATTGACGTGATAAAAATTTCTCATCAATTCCAAGCTCGGATGATTTCTCTTTAACTATTTTCAAAAAACTTAGTGTGTCTAATTCTTTTTCGCCTCTGGCTTTTCTTATTGAATTAAGAGACGTCCTTAAAAAAACATTAGTATTTACTCCTGGTATTTCTAATGGATATTGAAAAGCTAAGAATATTCCTTTTTGAGCCCTTTCTTCAGTTGATAGTTCGCTAAGATTTTCGCCGTTGTATTTTATTTCTCCTTTTGTCTCATAGCCATTCTTGCCAGATAGAACATTTGCTAATGTACTTTTTCCGGAACCATTTGGTCCCATTATTGCGTGAACTTCGCCTGGTTTAATATCAAGATTTAAGCCATTTAAAATATGCTTATTATCGACTTTAGCTTCTAAGTTTTTAATATTTAACATTATCCTACACTACCCTCTAAGCTTATTGCCACAAGTTTTTGTGCTTCAACGGCAAATTCCATAGGTAGTTGCTGTAAAACTTCTTTACAAAAACCATTTACAATTAAACTAACTGCCTCCTCTTGATCTAATCCTCTTTGATTGCAATAATAAAGTTGCTCTTCATTTATTTTTGTTGTTGTTGCTTCGTGTTCTATTGTTGAAGTAGAATTATTATTCTTAATATAAGGAATAGTGTGAGCTCCACATTTATTACCCATTAATAACGAGTCACATTGAGTATAATTTCTAGAGTTACTTGCTTTATTTTTAATTTCTACTAGGCCTCTGTACATATTATCTGCTTTTCCAGCGGAAATACCTTTTGAAATTATTTTACTTTTAGTATTTCTTCCCAAATGTATCATCTTCGTCCCGGTATCGGCTTTTTGATGATTGTTGGTGATTGCAATAGAATAGAACTCTCCAACAGAGTTATCTCCTTGCAAAATACAACTAGGATATTTCCATGTTATAGCTGAACCAGTTTCAACTTGTGTCCAAGAAATTTTTGAATTTTTTCCTCTACAAGCTCCTCTTTTGGTCACAAAATTATAAATTCCACCTACACCATTTTCATCTCCAGGATACCAATTTTGCACAGTTGAATATTTTATTTCAGCATCATCTAAGGCAACAAGTTCAACATTGGCTGCATGAAGTTGGTTCTCATCTCTCATAGGAGCTGTGCACCCTTCTAAATAACTAACGTAGCTTCCTTTATCTGCAATAATTAAAGTTCTCTCAAACTGACCAGTTTCTGATGCATTAATTCTAAAATATGTTGAAAGTTCCATTGGGCATCTTGTATTCGGTGGGATGTAAACAAATGAGCCATCTGTAAATACAGCTGAATTCAAAGTAGCGAAGTAATGATCACTTAATGGAATTACAGAACCAAGATACTTCTTTACTAAATCTGGATGTTTTTGAATAGCTTCAGATATTGAGCAAAAAATTATTCCTTTTTTTGTTAATTCATCCTTAAAAGTTGTTGCAACTGAAACTGAATCAAAAACAGCATCGACGGCTATTCCATTTAATCTTTTTTGTTCGTCAAGAGGAATGCCAAGTTTTTTATATGTCTCTAAGATTTTAGGATCTATTTCATCTAAATTTTTAGGTTTATCTGATGTACCTTTGGGTGCAGAATAATAATACAAATCTTGATAATTAATTTTTGGATATTTGGGTTTCTGCCAATTAGGTTCTTTTAGAGCTTTTAACCTATTAAAAGCCTTTAGCCTCCACTCTAACATCCATTTTGGCTCTTTTTTAATATTTGAAATAAATTTAATTGTCTCCTCATTCAAACCCTTTGGTGCTCTAATATTTTCTACATCGGTAGTAAAACCGTATTTATATTCTTGAGAATTTTTTAAATCTTCTGTCTTCATTTGCTTAAAATTTGACCTTTTTTAATTAAATCTTGTAATTTTACTTTTTCAAAAAAACTATTTATGTGCTGATCAAGCTGATCCCATAGATTATGGGTAATGCACTTCGAAGATCTATTATTGCAACCTTTTTTTGAGTCTTTTTTGCAATTTAAAGTTTTTATTTCTTCATCTACTGCAGAAATTATATTTGAGATTTTTATTTCTTCAGGAGAGGCGTCTAGTATATACCCTCCTTTTGCTCCTCTAACACTTTTTACTAAATTGACTTGCTTAAGTTTAATAAATATTTGTTCTAAATAAGCTACAGAGATATTTTGTCTAATGGAAATATCTGTCAAACTTATAGGTCCTTCATCTTTAAATAGAGCGAGGTCTGCCATTGCCATAACAGCATATCTGCCTTTAGTTGTTAATTTCATAATTAAAGCGTGTAATACATTATTTATTTTGTAAATCCTACTAAATTAGTATGAATTAAAAAAAATTATTTGCCGCAGAAAAACATGTTATAAACGATTACTTTTTTTTAAAAATAATAATCATTATCAAGTATGAAACCTAAAAGTTTAGAAATTTTTATACCAGGGCCCGCTGGAAGATTAGAGGCAAAATATTATAAAAATCCAAAGTTTGGTTCCCCAGTGGCAATCGTATTACACCCGCATCCTCAGTATGGTGGAACAATGAATAATAGAATAGTGCAATTAATGTATAATAATTTTTTAGAAAACGGTTTTTCAGTTATAAAAGTAAATTTTAGAGGTGTTGGAAAAAGCGACGGTGTTTTCGATAACGGTCAAGGTGAGTTATCAGATGCGGCTGCAGCGCTTGATTGGATTGAAAGACAAAACTTAGATTATAGTCAATGTTGGGTTTCCGGTTTTTCATTTGGCTCCTTGATTTGCATGCAATTGATAATGAGAAGGCCTGAAGTAAATAATTTTATTGCAATTTCTCCGCAACCTAATGTTTATGATTTTTCTTTTCTTGCACCGTGTCCAACTTCTGGCCAGGTTATTTACAGTGATCAAGATGAATTAGTAACCGCAGAGAGCATTAAAGATTTAGATGAAAGAATAAAAAATCAAAAAGGTGTAGAAGTAATTTTTTCTAAAATAAAAAACTCTAATCATTTTTTTAAAAATAAAGAAAAAGAATTATCAGGGGAAATAAAAAAATACTTAAAAGAAAAAACTGCGTTAATTAATTAGAGATACATATCCCACCGGTAGATGGTTCTTTGCACCCAGTAGTACTTGGAAAAGATATCGGAAGTCTCATCATAGATCTGACTGCTAAGAATGCAAAAGCTTGTGACTCTATGAAATCACCGTTTATATTATAAGCATCAATTAATTCTAAATTAATGGTACTATGTAAATTTTCTTTAATTTTTTTTAATAAAACTTTATTTTTTCTTCCTCCACCGCAAATAAAAACTTCTTTTATTTTTTGATTTGAGTTTGTTATTGTAGAGGATAGTTCTTGCCCAATTATACTTGCTGTAAAATCTGTAAGAGTTGTTACTCCATCCTCAAGTGATAATCCTCTTGCAAATGAAATATCAAAATCATTAGTGTCAAAAGATATTTTTTTTTTACTTTCTCTATTCGCATAAAGTTCTTGTGCTTGCTCAAAAATAATTTCATTTTTTGTTCCGCTTAAAGCTAATACTCCATCTTCATCAAACTTTTTATTAGAATTATTTCTGACCCAAGCATCGATTAAACAATTTCCTGGTCCAAGATCTTTGCTAAAAAGTTCATTAAAATTATTTTTTTCTTTTATAATTGTTATGTTGGAAATTCCTCCAATATTAAGAAAACAAGCTGGGAGGTCGATTTTGTTTTGCAAAACTATTAAATGGTGAAATACGGGAGTTAACGGCGCACCTTGTCCTCCATTCAAAATATCATTACTTCTAAAGTCATATACAATTTTTTTTTTTGTTAATTGACTTAGAAGTTTTCCGTTACCTAATTGTCTTGAAATTTTTTCTTT
>VMHT01005282.1_pt1 | contig 11282 bp, 12 predicted proteins | sample 4693611 | NCBI WGS metagenome assembly VMHT01 (sample SAMN12280063, study PRJNA550983) | marine metagenome | isolation source: seawater sampled from same location over 5 years 0.02-0.2 micron viral filtrate | place: USA: collected off the coast of southern California halfway between the port... ... | reverse complement strand
GCAGATGATGCAGGTAAAGCAAGTATATTAAAAACTTTAGGTGGCTATGGTATAGACATCTGGAAAACAATTAGAACAACATAAGGATAACAAATGGGAAGTGTAGCAAAGGCAGTAAAAAAAGTAACTAAAGTAGTTAAGAAACCAATTAGTAAAATTACTAAAGGTATTGCTAAAGGTATTGTTAAAGTAGGAAAAGCTACAATGCGTGGTGTTGCAAAGGTACAAAATAAATTAGGACCATTAGGTTCTATTGCTATGGCTATTGCTATGCCTTATGCTATGAGTGGATTAAGTAATATTATAGGAAGTGTAGGGCAAGGTGCTTTACATGGTGGAATGAACTCAGGATTACTTGGGTCATCAAATGTATTTCTTAGAAGTATAGGACAAGTAGGTAATGCTATTAGAACAGGTTATCAAGCAACAACAGGTTTTGTTAGTAACACATTTAGTACTATTACTAAATCAATTACTAAAGGTTTTTCTAATATGGGTAAAGGAAATAATTTATGGAGTAAAGTTTCTAATGGTGCTAAAAGTTTATTTCAAAAGTCAAGAGCTGCAGTACAAAAATTTAAACCTTTTACTTCTAAAGGTGGTAGTGTAGATGTACAAGGATTTGGATATAGTCCTCATAGTGATTTTGTAACAACTTCAATGTCAAATGAAAGAGCTAATGCTTTATTAAAATTAGGAGTTGAAAAAGGAGGTATTTCAGCTGACCAACTTGTAGGACAATCTTTTGGTAAAACAGGATGGTTAACAAAAGCTAATCCTATGGATAAAGCAGTTGCTGATGCAATTAACTCTACATATGAAACTAATATAATGTCAGGATTTGATTCTTCTGCAAAAAAAGCATTCTTAGATTATAAGACTGCTGCTGATGCAAGTGGACAAAGTTATAATTATCAAAACATAGATAGAATGATGAAAGATAATTTAATTAATAATAGTACAGCAGATGGTGCATCATATAGTTTTGATTTTGCTAAGTCTGGTGATTATAATATGAGAGCTGGTGGTGGTGGTCAAGGTACTTATGAATTTAATGGTAATAAAACTTTTAAAGCTAACAATGGTAAATCTTCTTATATTAAAAAGAAAGCTGCTACAGGTACTACTGCTGATAAAGTAATGAGTTATGTTAATAAAGCTTTACTTGCTCCAGATAAAATAGAGATACCAGATATACAAATGAATTTAATGGGTGATATGACACAACAAACAGATGGTTCTACAGGTTATAGTGGTACAAATATACATGGTTCTAGTGGTGGTTCTTTATTAGATAATGTATATTCAAATGCACAAAAAGAAAAAATTATGAATTATTACAAACATATGAATATTATAGGAAGTCACTAATGAGTTTATATAAAAACATTAATGCTCGTAAAAAAGCTGGTACATCAAGACCAAAAAATAAAACAACTATAACAAAGAAAGCTTATGCTAATATGAAAGCAGGTTTTCCTAAAAAGAAAAAAACATAATGGCTGATAAAATAAAACAAAATCAATTTGATGAACAGGGTGTTAATCCTTTTAATGCTCCAATACCAGGTGAAAGTTTAACTGCTGCACCTGATATGCCTAAAGCATGGGAACAACCTTCTCAATATACAGACCAAAGCAAAGCTATGGAAGCTGTTTACATGGAATTAACTGAAGAAGATACTTTAAGAAAATTAATTAATATGATTAATGATGGTACACCTTTAGACCAAATAGCACAAGTTACTTTATATAAAGGTTATACTGAAGGAAAGTTTTCTCCAGATTTAATGTTAATGTTAATTGAACCTACATTATATTTATTAATTGCTATTGCTGATTATGCAGAAATAAAAGATTATATATTATATAATGAAGAAGTAGATGATGAACAAGATACAGAATTACCACCTGATGATATTACTCCAGAAGATATTGATGGTGATGGTATTCCTGATGAAGAGTCAGCAGTATCAAAAGGTGAAGCACCTAAGAAAGAAAGTTTAGGTGAAAGTTTATTAGCTAGAGTAGAAGGCGAACTACCAGCAAAAGTAAAAGAAATTAAGGAGGAAGAATAATGGGTTGGTTAACTGATGTAGGAAACATAGCAGTAGGTGCTATTGAAAGAGATAGAGAGATAACTAAAGAAGACCTAGCTATTCGTGCAGAAAATTTACAAGCTAATAGACAAATACTTATTAATCAAAAACAAAAAAAATATGATAAAGAATTAGAAAATTTTTATAAAGAAAAAGATAAGTATGATAATATTAATAAGATGAATAATATGTTTGCTAATAATGAAATTGACAAAGGTACATATGCAGCATTTGCTTTATCATCTTCTATTCCAAATTGGGATAGTTTACCTAAAGATAAGAAAACTGATTTAATTGATAACTTTGATGGTAAAACTATTGATTATAAATTAACAGGTTCAGTAGAAGAAATAAATAAAAAAGCAGCAGCAGCTCAAACTTTAATTAATAATGAAACATCAGCAGCTATTAAAGATGCTAAAGGAAATAGTTTCTTAATTAATCAAATACTTAATAGAAAAGAAACACAAGAAAAAGATTTATATAAAGCTATTGAATCTAAACTTAATGCTGCCGAAGCAGTTAAGATGACTGAAACAAGCTCAGAAAATTCTGGACTTGAAGTTAAGATGGATGGTAACAAAACTGGTGATTTAAATTGGAAAAAATTTATAAAGAAAAATCCAGATTGGATTAAAAGATATAATAATTTAAAAGATAAAATAGTATATAAAAGTGCATCACAAAATAATAACTTTTTAAATTTTATAACAACAAGTGATATTATGGGTGCTTCTTCTGAAGGTAATTTTAAATTAAAAAATAATGATACTGAGATTGAAGGACTAAATGATTCAGCTAGAGCAATGTTAAAAACTTATGAGATGGTTTATAATAGTGTTGTAAATGATTTTTATGCAAAAGAGTTAGCTGCTAATAATGTTGATATAACTCAGTTAGATAACTTTGTTAGTTTAGCTGAAGTTAATAAAAAAGTACAAAACATTATTGAAGAAAGAGGATTTAGAGTTGACCTTGGTGATGGATATGGTGATGGTAAACAAGTAGACTTTGTTGGTATTGTTCCTTTAAATGTTGTAGATAGAAATGGTGGTTTTGAATTAGATAGTGGAGCAACTAAATATTTAAATATGCAATATGTTAAAAATGAATATCAAACATTTTTAGAAACTGAAGCAGAAAAATTACTTAATGCACCAAAAGCAAAACAAAGATTTGAAGAATCTACTAATAAAAAAGCAGCAGCTATGGCTGTAGTTCAATCTTCAATTGAAACTGGTGGTAAGTATAATCAAATGTTTAAAGATAGTTTAAAGGTTGATAGAGATGACCCTAATACTCCTGAGAATGAAAACATAACACAACATCCTAAAGTAATAGCTGATGAAAAAATGGCTAATGAAGGAAATTCTGTAGGTTCTGTTGTTAAAATAGTTGATGATGGAAAAGGTAATATGGTATTTAGACCTAATGATAAAGGTAAATATAAAGGTATTAGAATTATGAAAGATGGAACAGGATTTAAACAAAAACAACCTAATGGACTTTGGGGTACTGTTACATGGCAATCTATAAAAGATGGTAATTTAGTTAATAAACTTTCTCCATTAATGAAATTAAAATATGAGCAATGGTTAGCAGGAAATACAGAACAAGCAGGAAAATCAGTAACATCAAATAATATCAATAGTGTTGAGAACGACCAAATATTTGCTAATATGGTAAGTGAAATAGAAGCTGATATTACAGGTAAAAAAACTAGAAAATAGGAGGTTAGATGTCATCAGAAAGTTTACTGTTTGATAATAACCAGACTCAAACAAACAATTCCCAAATACAATCCGATAACGAAAATAATTTTTTATTTCCTATTACAGGAAGTGAAGAACAAGATAATGAAATTGAATTAACTACAGAACCTGTAGAACCTGTTGTTAATAATGAATCAACAGAATCAGATACTAATATTGAAAGTATATCAAGTGAAGATAATGAATCTTTTTTATTTCCTACTTCAGGAATAGATGAAGAAGTTTCTACTTTAGATAAATTAGAATATGGTTGGGATAAAAACCAATGGGTTGTTGGTAATATGTGGAAGACAGGTTCTAATTATATTGAATCTTTATTTGATTCTGATAAATCTTTTCAAGAAGTAACTTTAGAAAATGAAGCTGAAAGATTAGCTAAGTTTGAAGAAGAACATTGGAAAATGTTAGATGGTAAAAATGATGGAGTGTATACTTTTATAGGTGAAGCTGCATCTTTTGTTACAGACCCTTATTATCTTGCAGGTTATTTTTTTGGTAGAGGAATGTTAGCTAGTCCTTTATCATCAGCTATGTTAAATGGTGCATTAATTGGTGGTGATAATCTATTTGAACAATTAGCAAAAACAGGTACTGTTGATTATACTCAACTTTCTAAAGCAGCAGGAACTGGTGCAGCTATAGGAGCAGTAATGCCTTATGGTGGTAAACTACTTCAAAAATATTTACCTAATGCAATGAAATCTAAAGTAGATGAAGTTACTGCTTTTATGGATAAGAAAATTGCTAAAGTAAATGGAGTCACACCACAAGAACTTGCTACAATTAGAACAGCAGCTAAATCTAGTAATGTACAAAAAGTTACAAATAAATTAGATGACTTAGTAACAAGTAAATCATGGCAATCAACTAGCAGTAATCAAGCTGCATTATTAAATCAAGCAGAAAAAAGATTTATTGATTTAAGAAGTAAACTTTCTAAAGATGCTTTTGATATTAATAAAAGAAGAAAAGATATATTAAAACCAATAAAAGATTTAACTAAAAAAAATGTTGGTAGTAAAACTTATTATGAAAATGTTATTAGACCTGTTAAAGATGCAGCTAAAGCTGAAGGTAAAAAAATATTAGATATAAGATTACAAATTAAAGAAGCTAATAAAGCTTGGGTAAAACAAAGTGCTGATATAAAAGCTAGAACATTTAAAAGACTTGAAAGATATTATAAATTAGAAGGTGAAAGAACTGCAGCAATTATAGCAGAGTTAGATAGAACTGCTGGACTTGGTACTAAAGTTTTAAAATCTGTTTTATCAAATCTTACTAGACCTTTAGTAGGTGCTGGTATTGGAGCTGCTGCAAATGTAAGCTCAGGTGCTTTAGGATTTGATGTTGAAGATGATTTTTGGGGATGGGTAACTGCAGGTGCTGCATTAGGTTTTGGACAAAAAGCTATTCAAAAAAGTATTAAAATTCCTTTAGGTCAAAAAGATGTATATGGTAAAGTAATTGAAAACCATGCAACAAGATTTGCTTTTCAAAAATTAAGAGAATTAACAGCAGGTACTGTTGCTACAAAATTAAATTCATTTGGTGGTTCTACTCAAAAAATAGCTAGATTATTATTTAGACAAGTAGATGATACTATGTCTAATAAATCTGTTATTGCTCAAGCTGATTCTATGGATACTTACTTCCTTAGAAAAGCTAATAACATGATAGCAAACTCTACACCAGAAATGCAATCTCAAGCAGTATCAATTATTAGAGGTAATAAAGCATTAGGAAAAGTTGCTAGTAAAGAAGTTTTAGATTTAGCAACTAACTTACAAAGTTGGATGGATGAATTTAAAATTCTATATAACAAAGCTGGTTTCTTTTCTCCTAAAGAATTAGATAATTATTTTCCTAGAGTATTAAATTGGGAAGTTATTAATTCTAATAGACCAGCAGCAGAAAAAATCTTTACTCAAATATTTAAAGATAATTATAAAATGAGTACTGAAAAAGCTAGAAAATCTGCATTAGATTATTTAACAAAAAGTGAAGGACCTGGTATTTCATCTGTTGTAAATCAAAGAGCTTGGAATAATATTGTAAGAGGTTCACAAAAAGGAACTCTTAGACCACAAGGTAGAGATGGAACAATAGCTGATAGTGTTAGAAGAAAAGCAGGTGATGAAGATTTAATTTATACTCCTGTATCAGACCATATTACTAAACAAAGAAGTTTACAAGGTAAGTTTGAAATGGTTGAAGATGTATTAGAAAAAAATGGATTTTTAATAAATGATTTAAATATTATACTTCCTAAGATAGTTAAAGATTCTACAAAGTCAATTGCTTTTGCTAGAACTTTTGGAAAAAATGGACAGTTATTAAAACCAATGCTTGAGCAAATAAAACAAAAGTATGATGACTTAACTTTAACTCAAGGTAATAAAATCGGATTTGGTGCTACAAGACAAAGTGCTGCTGAACATGAAACAGGTTTAGTAATAGATTCTATTGATGCTTACTTTGATAGATTTGGTAATATGAATGTTGGAAAAGCATGGACAAATAGTATAGGTTTACTTACTATGATGAGTAATTTAAATATGCTAGGTAGAGTTACTATATCATCATTAGGTGATATTATTCAACCTTTTCAAAATTCTAGAACATGGACTGCAGCTATAAGAGGTATGGCTAAAACTAATTTATTTAAAGCTTCATGGGAAAAAGGATTAGCTAGAAATTTAAATTATGATTTTACAAATGAAATGTCAAGGTCATTAGCAAAATCTGCTGCAAGTGATGGAAAAGAATTAATGTTAAGTGGTGCTTGGCAAGGTAAATGGGGTGTTAAAAATGTAGCTAATCCACAATTTGTTAATAACTTAGCATTCAAAGGATTAGGATTAGAATGGTTAACTGGTTATGCTAGAAGGTTTGCTTATAATGCTGGTGCTTCTGATGCATATTTATTATCAAGAAAATATTTTCAAGCAGTTAGTAAGAATGGTGCTAATAGTAGACAAGCAAAAGTATTACAAAAAGAATTATTAGAAACATATGAGTTAACAGCTAATAAAGCTATGACTATTGGTAAAGGTAAAACTTTTAATACAGCAATTAAAAATGATAAAGCTAAACAATTTTTAAATGAGTCTGGATTAAAAGCTTCAAATAGAGATGCTTTAATTCCTCAAGTAGATAATAGATTATTATTTACACAAAGTAAAGACCCTAGAATAAGAATGTTAGGACAATTTTTATCATGGTCACAAGCTAAATCTGCACAAACAAATAAAATTTTACAAAGAGTAGAAAGTGGTGATGTAAGAACTTTAATAAAACTATTAGCTTCTATTCCTGTTTTTTCTGGGATTCAACAGTTAAGAGAGTATGCAAAATATGGAGATGTTATAACTGATGCAGAATTTAATGGTGGAGAATTAACTGCTAAAGCATATCAATTATCTGGTATGCCAGGATGGTTAAGTGATTTAGCATTTAATAGATTTGTAGGACCAGGTGCTAAACAAAGTCCTTTTTATGTTTTTGCTCCAGCTTTAAATATGTTAACAAATGTAGGTGATGTTGGTATTGATTGGTTAACAGGAAAAAAAGATACAGCATGGCAAAATTTAGATAAAAGAATATTACCTTTACCTAACTGGAGAAACTGGGTTAGAAAAATGTGGTTTCCAAAAGGTATATCAACAGGTAAATCAAGTGGTAGTAGTACGAAAGCATCTTTTAGATATGGTGGTGTTGTTAGAAAAAAATTTAATGAAGGAGATTATGCAACATCAGATATGGGATATGTTTCTTCTATTAAAGAAATTAAAAAAGATTTAAATGAAAAACCTAAAGTTGCAGTTGAAAATATAAACAATGAAATATTAAATGATGAAGTACCTAATCAAACTGTAGAAACTAAAAAAGATATTATTCCTAAAAAGAAACCAGCATATGGTGATGGTGAGTTTATAAATTATATAAAAAAAGTAGAGAATGACCCATTAAGATTAGGACTTACTAAAAAAGTAATACATAAATCTGCAGAAGGTGGTAATGATACTGTAGCTTATGGACATAAACTTACTGATAAAGAAAAAGAAACAGGAATGGTTTATGGATATGATATAAATAATTTAAGTAAAGAACAACAAAATGATATTTTAATAAGAGATTTACAAAAAGCTGATAAAGAATTAACCAGAGTTTATGGTGATGCTTATTTAAAATTAGATAAAAGAAAAAAACAAATGCTTATAGACTTTCAATTTAATATGGGTAGTGGTGGTGTTGAAAAATTTAAAAATTTTAGAGATGGATTATTTAATAACGATGAAACTAAAATGGAAAAAGAATATGAAAGAGGATATACAAATGAAAAAGATAAATTTATAAAACTTGATGATAGAAATAATCAATTTTATAATTTCTTTTTTAAGAAAAAATTTAATATAGGTGGTTTAGCTGCTAAAGGTTTAACTAAAATTGCAGAAAAAACTTTTGTTAATAGAGGTAAGACAGCAATTACAAGTACCAAAGGTACATACACAAAAGCAAATAAAATATTTAATGATTTAAAAAAAGAAAAAATCCATGACTTTGGTTCAGGTAAAGGTGTTGGTTCAAATGAATTTAAAAATAAAATAGTAACAAGTCATGAACCTTTCGTACCATCAGAAGAAATTATAAAAGCAAAAGGTAAATTACCTAATTACAAAACAGCAGATGAAGTTATTTTAAATGATGGATTAAAATCTAAAGATGGAATAGTAAATCTTAATGTATTAAATGTTATAGAAAGTCCAGCAGACAGAATAAAAGTTGTAGACCAGATAGGTAAACTATTAAATGATGATGGTGTTGCAATTATAACTACAAGAAGTGCTAAAGATGTAATTAATCAAGCTAAAAAATCTAAGAATGCTAAAGAATATTTAGATGGTTGGTTATTTGGTAAAGGAAAATCTTTAACTTTTCAAAAAGGTTTTGGACAAAAAGAATTAGAAGATTATATTAAAGCTATTTTAGGTAAAAATTTTAAAGTAGAAAAAATACCTAGTAAATATGATATAAAAACAACTGGAATATTAATCAAAAAATTAAAGGAGGAATTAGTATAATGCCATTTGAAATGATAACAATGCTAGGGTCTACAGTACTTGGTGGAGTAATGAGTATATGGTCTCAAAGCATTAAAGCAAAACAAGCAGAACAAAAGATGCTCATACAAAGAGCAGAAGTACAACAACAAGGTTTTAAAGAAGCAAGAGAATATGACAACAAAGGTTTTCAATGGACTAGAAGAATCATAGCATTAGTAGCTGTGTTTGCTATAGTACTATTGCCAAAACTAATGCCTGTACTATCACCAGATACAAGTGTGATTGTAGGTTATTTAGAATTTAAACCTGCTTTCTTCTTCTTACCTGAAAAAGAAGTAATGAAGTGGATAACATTATCATCTAATAGTTTAGTAATAACACCATTAGATACTAACTTAGTATCAGCTATTATAGGTTTATACTTTGGTGGTTCATTGGTTAAGAAGTAAGATGATAACAATAACAATATTAACATTGCTAATAGGAGTAATATTATAATTTACATATGAGGTGCATTTATGAATTATTATTTTACAGGTACATTAATTATATTGCTTGTCTTAATGGCACTTTTCTTAGAACCAGGATATAGATGATTGATAGATTTTTATATGCTTTCTTTGGAAAACTAGATATACTTTGTGGTTGGATAGATAAATTATTTGCACCTAGATGTAAATGTAAAAGGAAAAAAAATGAAAGTAAGTGAAAAAACAAATGTAAGTATGCCTATCAAAAACATGATAGGTATTGTAATAGCTGTAGCTATGGGTGTGTTTGCATATACAGAAGTGACTGCGAGATTGACCAGTCTAGAGACATCAAGAGAATTATTTCAAGCAGACTTACTTAAGAAGTCAGAGCAGAAACCTACAGACCAAGAACAGTTTATGTTAATAGAAGCTTTGTTTGAAGATGTAGAAAAATTAATTGAGAATCAAGAACAAAACATGACTAACAAAGTTAACATAGAATTTTTAACTAAGCAATTAGAAAAAGCATTGAAAGATGTTGAAAATTTAAAAGATAAAGTAAGAGCAAATGGAACGACTCACTAGAAAACTTTTTGAACATATATCTAAGATAGAAAAGAAAGCTAAAGAAATGAATTTAGTAAAAAATTTAAAGAAAGAAGTAGAGACTGGTAAGAATGGTACTCAGAAATATGTTATTAAAGAAGGAGAGAACAAAGGAAAAACAATATGACAGAGATGGTGATAGCTTTATTGATGATTGTAAATGGAGAGATAAAAGAACATAGAATACAAGAGTCTATGTCTAAATGTCTTAAAGGTAAAAGAATTGCTATGCGTAGTAATACTGGTAATAATGTAGAATATCAATGTATTAAATCAATGGCAGAAACAGAAATTTACATGGGTGAAAAATCAATTAAAAAATTAATATTAAAATAATGAAGATAGCTTTATTTATGATTTTATGTTCTGGTGTAGCAAACTCTTGCCTTGAACCTTATAAGTTTAATACTTATGATTCTTTTTATGAATGTATGGAAGCTGGTTATACAGAATCTTTTAATAAAAATTTACAAATAGGACCAGAAGAAGTTGATGAATACAAAATGTATATTAAATTTATTTGTACTCCTGCAGAAGGATTACCAACTTAAGAATGAAAAACATCTGAAGCAATCTTTTCTAAATCTTCAGATAGTAAACTAAATTTAGAATCACATTCCCTTAACAAAGCTTTAATCACACCAGCATTTTCTTTTTTAAAATGTGTTGTTATTTTATCCATAGGATATTTAGACAACTCAGTTATAAATTGTCCTTGATTATTAATCAATAATTTGAAACTCATTAAGTGAGCTTCTTTTCTTTTAACTCTTTTCTTTTGTTTAAGTTTTCGATTGGTCTTCATGCTTCTTTCTTAGTAAGTCAACAAGGAAATCATCATCTCCTTTTTCAGCATTTAATTTAGTTAGAGGTTCTTGACCTTCAACATAAGTTTCTATTGTTTTAATTCTTACTGGATTAACCATGAAGACAGGAAATCTTTTATTGTCTAGAGATTTAACCATAAAGAAACCATCTTCAGCCATACCAAATGTATCTATATTTTTAATATCAATATCATCTGAACCTATTAAACAAATTCTTAAATGATATTTTCCTACTTTAGGTTCAACAGCTTTACCATTAAGTCCTACTATTTTATTCATATCTCTGTCCTTACTATATGTTTTCTTACTGCTCTAACTAATTCTTCTATCTTATCTATACAAGCAATTAAATCTTTATCAGTAATATAATGTTGTTTATCTTTTAATTTATCATATTCTTTTAAAGTTATAGTGACAGTACTTTGTTCATTTTCATATGT
>VMHT01216187.1_pt1 | contig 11289 bp, 14 predicted proteins | sample 4693611 | NCBI WGS metagenome assembly VMHT01 (sample SAMN12280063, study PRJNA550983) | marine metagenome | isolation source: seawater sampled from same location over 5 years 0.02-0.2 micron viral filtrate | place: USA: collected off the coast of southern California halfway between the port... ... | reverse complement strand
AATTACAATCCATTAAACAAACAGCTATTGACTGCAAAGAGTTGCTGATAGAGCGTCAGCGTTTAGAACAAATGGTTAAAGAGCTACAAGACAATGGATCAATCGAAAAAGAAAAAGACTACTCAGGAGGATTTGCAGAAAGATTCTCAAAATAAGCCAAGCGGTTTGATATACTGGGACGACTATGACTTTGATAATCAGGACAATACGGCTGGTTACTTAAACATAAATATATGCACCCGTAGCTCAGCTGGATAGAGCATCTGCCTTCTAAGCAGACGGTCACAGGTTCGAGTCCTGTCGGGTGTACCAATTAAATTAAATGTCCGTACTAGTAGACATAGAAGGTTATGAAACTAAAGGGATTAAGATCGACCCTAACGGCACGGAGGGAGCTCACGTCGAATCGAGTGGGCTATTTATTGTCCTACCAAAAAAACCGAAGCGATCTGAGATACTCTTCCATGAGCAACCAAAAAAGTTGCAGCTGTGGAGACGCCTACCTATGCCCGAAGAGTTGCAGAGGATTCGAAGTATGGATGAGTGGTTCGAGAAACCTGCCGAGTTTCGATCAAAGTTTCGTCTATATATCGAGAAAGAGTTTCAACGTAGGCGGGACGGTGTGTGGTTTTACAACAATGGGGTCCCTACGTATATTACAGGGAGACACTATATGTTTCTACAGTGGTCTAAAATTGATATCGGATACCCATCATACCTTGCTTTCCAAAGAGAAATCTTTCTTCACATGGCTGCTTGCGAAGTTGATCCCCGTTGTTTCGGTCAGCTTTATACTAAGTGTCGTCGTTCTGGCTACACTAATATATGCTCTGCTGTCCTTGTGGACGAGGCTAGTCAAGTTAAAGAGAAGCTCCTGGGTATTCAGTCAAAGACTGGTAAAGACGCGCAAGAAAATATTTTCATGAAAAAGGTGGTTGCGATCTTCCGCAGCTACCCTTTCTTTTTCAAGCCCATCCAGGACGGTACCACTAACCCACGCATGGAGCTAGCCTTCCGTGAGCCTTCGAAGCGTATCACGAAAAACAACAAGACTTCTTTCAGGGGCGACGCGCTTAACACAGTAATCAACTGGAAGAATACCACCAACAACGCATACGACGGAGAAAAGCTGCACATACTTTATCTCGATGAGGCTGGCAAGTGGGAGAAGCCTACAGATATCCGTGAAGCATGGAGGATAGAAAGAACTTGCCTCATCGTTGGTAGAAAGATCGTAGGCAAGGCTATCGTGGGTAGCACCGTTAACCCAATGAACAAGGGCGGCAACGAGTACAAAGGTTTGTGGTATGACTCCGACCCCAACGAAAGAAATAGCAACGATAGAACTAGGTCGGGTCTGTACAGAATATTTATCCCAGCTTACGATGCACTAGAGGGTTTCTTTGATCAGTACGGAAACCCAGTCATAGAAGATCCAGAGCAAGAGGTAGAGGGAATCGAGGGAGACTTCATTGCCATCGGTAGTAAGACGTATTTAAAAAATGAACGCAGGTCATTCAAGGACAACCCCTCTGAACTAAACGAGGTGACGAGGCAGTTCCCGTTCACGGAGGACGAGGCGTTCAGGGATAGTATCCAAGGTAGTCTATTTAATATCGGAAAGATCTATCAACAGATTGAGCACAACGAGGAGTTATTTCCAGACCCAGTAATCAAAGGAAACTTCACCTGGAAGGAGAAGGATAAAGAAGTAGTGTTCTCTCCTACACCTAACGGCAGATTCAGGGTTTGCTGGATGCCAGACCCTCCCGATAGAAATATCATAAAAATTCACAGGGGTAAAAAGATAGCTCCATTTAGTGAGTATGGTTGCGGCGGCGTTGACTCCTATGACTTAGACGCAACAGTAGACGGCAGGGGATCGAAGGGAGCGCTACACATGTACAACAAGTTCAGTCTAAACCGCCCTCCAAACATGTTTGTGGTGGAGTACGCCTCTCGCCCAGACCTTGCCAGCATCTTTTACGAAGACGTTCTGATGTGCGCTTTTTACTATGGCTACCCGCTACTTGTAGAGAATAACAAGTACGGTATTGTAAGATACTTTGAATCAAGAGGTTACGACGGTTACTTAATGGACCGCCCCAAGCACCTGCTCAGTAGTTCTTCACACGTCAATGTTAAAACAAAAGGGATACCATCTAACTCTCAGGACGTCATTCAGTCACACGCTCAGTCCATAGAAAAATACATCCACGAACACGTAGGTATAGATCACGAAAGCGGAGAAGTTGGGAAGATGTATTTTAACAGGACGCTAGAGGACTGGATTGGATTCAAGATAGACAAGAGAACTAAGTTTGACTTGACAATTAGCTCAGGATTAGCGCTTTTGGCTGCTCAAAAATCAAAAGAAAAAGAACGGGCTAACTTCCAGGAGAGGGTGTTTTTTAGGAAATATAAGGTCTAGCCCGTATTTGTTATATTTGCAAAATACGCCTATAGTGCTATCAACAAATGAATTACACAAACGACAAGCGTAAAAGCTCCTTTCCCGATCCTCTTGCTGATACAGAGACTAAAAAAAGCAACCCTTACGGGTTGCAGTATGCGAAAGCGATTGAGTCTCAGTGGGGAAAGATGACAAGCGCAACCTCGTTGTATGGCAGAAGAAATGTCATTTTTGAAAGGAGCAGGGATTACGCAAACGGCACGCAGGATACGAACATCTACAAAAAGCTTTTAAGATCTTTGTCTCCTAATGATGGAGACGGCACTCTTCTTAATCTTGACTACACTCCAGTTCCCATCCTTCCAAAGTTTGTTAGGGTTGTGGCAAATAAAATATTGTCTCGAAACCCGTATCCAAATCTTGAAGCTGTTGATCCGCTTTCTTCTTCAGAAAAGAACAATAAAAAAAGATCCATAGAGCTTCAGGTAGAAGCAAAAAAACAATTACAGCAACTGAAAGAAAATACAGGTATGGTTGTTGGAGAAGATCCAGACAAACTTCCTGATAGTCTTGAAGAAGCTGAAATTCTTTTAGGGACAAACGTAAAAACTGATGCTGAGATCGCAGCTCAGATCGGAACTAACATGACCCTTTCTTGGAACTCGTTCAATGATAATGTGTTTCGAAGATGCGTAAACGATTTGGTTGCGCTAGGGATGTCTGTCGTGAAAAGAAGCAACGATCCAAACGAGGGCATTAAAACCGAGTATGTAGATCCAACTTCATTTATTCATAGCTACACAGAAGACCCTGGCTTCAATGATATGATGTATGCTGGTCATATTAAAACCATTTCTATACAGGAGCTAAAGAGGCTAGCTGGACATGAGCTAGAGGAAGAGGTTTTTGAGAAGATTGCTAAGTCTGCGAAAAACAAAGATGGCAATGACCCCAACGCTTACAGCAGAAAGTCATACAACAAAAGAGCTATGCGTCAAGAATACGGCTATGACGAATACATGGTTGATGTTCTTGATTTTGAGTTTATATCTGTTGATTGCATTCACTTCGAGGAGAAAGAAAACAGGTTTGGGAACGTCAACTTCTTCATGAAGGGGTTTGATTACGAAGAAAAGCAAGGCAGCGTGTTTGATAGGACTCCACGTAAAATGGAAATCTCTACTGTATATAGCGGGTCTTACGTCATGGGTGGTTCTGACATCCTGTTTAATTATGGGATGATGAAAAACATCCCAAAGAATATTCATGATCTTTCAAAATGTAGGCTGTCATACTCTGTTGTGGCAACCAACATGAGAAACATGATGCCTAAATCTATGGTGGATAGCTGTACTGGCTTCGCTGATATGTTGCAGCTGACACACCTAAAGATTCAGCAGGCCATTGCCAAGGCAAAGCCTGATGGATTGATCATTGATATTGAAGGGCTAGAAAATGTTCAGCTTGGGAAGGGTGGAGAGTTACAGCCTTTGGACCTGCATGACATTTACGAACAGACTGGTGTCTTCTACTACAGGAGCAAGAATCCAGAAGGTGGATTCCAGAACCCGCCCGTAAGAGAAATTGGTAACAGCATCCGAAACATCAACGAATTGATTGGTTTATACAACCACTATCTGCGAATGATCCGTGACACTACGGGTATCAACGAGATGATGGATGCATCCACACCAAAGGGTGATACGCTCGTAGGTGTTCAGCAGCAGGCGATTGCAGCTGGGAACAACGCTATCTATGATATTACTAATGCCTCTATGATTCTTTACAAGAAGGTTTGCGAGGACATTGTAAAGTGTATGCAAATTCTACCTCAAGATTGCGTCTTGTATAGACATTACGAAAATGCCATAGGGAAAGAAAACATGTCTGTTCTTTCTTCATTTAGCGACTTGCCGATGTACAACTTCGGTGTTCAAGTTGTAAAAGAAATGGAGGATCAGGACAGGGTTTACCTAGAGCAAAACATCCAGATGTCTATTCAGCAAAAAGAACTTGACATTGAAGATGCTATCGCTATAAGAAACATGAAGGATGTAAACCAAGCTGAGCGCCTTTTAGTTGTCCGCCGCAAAAAGCGTATGGCTAAGATGCAAGAGATGGCTATGCAGAATTCACAGATGCAAGCGCAGTCAGCTCAACAGGCTGCTCAGGCTGCCTCTCAAGCCAAGATGCAAGAGATGCAGATGGAAGCGCAGCTGGAAGCTCAGCAGCTTCAGCTTAAGGCTCAACTGGAGGGTCAGCTCGAACAGGTAAAGCATCAGTTCAGAAAAGAAATTGAGCTGATCAAGGCTCAGGCTACCCTAGGGTTCAAGACGGATGAGCAAGAGTTCAAGGAAAAGCTAGAAGTTTTGAAAGAAGATCGAAAAGACGAAAGAGTTAAAAAGCAATCTTCAGAGCAAAGCAAGTTGATTTCTCAAAGACAGGGTACGCGAGGAGAACTTCCAGAGGCTTCTGATAGCGTAGACAATATTGTAAACTCATTATTAGGTTGATATGGCTAGTAGCGTAAATTTAGACGTGGCGGAAAAATTAGATATCACCTGCAGAAGAGGTGATACCTTTTCTTTAACATTGACCTTGAAGGATTCAAGCGGAACCGCCTTGCAGCTTAGTACTCTGGGCTATGAATTTTTGATGGACATTAAAACATTTCCCCAGAGATCTAGATCTAGTTCTGATAAAAGAGAGGTCGTAGCCTCTAGTAGTTTATCTCCATCGTCTTCAGACTCAAAGCTGTTGACGGATGATCAAAAATCTGCGTTGAGCAATGGGTTTGAGTTTACAGATATTTCAGACAGCGGAACGGTAAAGCTCACCGCTTCCTCTAACACCATGTCAAACCTTCCTGTTGGGGTTTTTACCTATGACATCCAACAGAAGGTTGGGGATGTAGTGACAACAATCTTGAGGGGGTCCTTTAAGGTAAACGAAGATATTTCTAGATAGTATGGCTATAACAGTTACTTCTAGCGGTGGAAACTCTATCACCACTACGGAAACTGGTGGCACTACGATTACCGTAAATGAATCTTCTAGTTCCGTAACAGTTACCCCTCCTGCCTCTAGCTCCATAACCGTAACAGAAAAGGGGATCAAGGGTGACACAGGCTCTACGGGCGCTACGGGCGCAACAGGCGCAACAGGTGCTACAGGGTCTACAGGCGCTCAGGGTCCGCAAGGAATCCAGGGCCCAGCGGGTAATGATGGGGCTGATGGAGGAACAAACATTGTTTCTGATACATCGCCCCAGCTAGGTGGCAACCTTGATGTAAACGGAAATGATATTGTTAGCACTTCTAACGGCGACATAGATCTTGATCCTAACGGTACGGGTAAGGTTGTATTTAAAGGCAACTCTGACAAGGGTGCTGGTCAGTTTGTTTTAAACTGTGAGCAGAACAGTCATGGCATTGTAATTAAGGGACCGCCCCACTCCGCAGGAGCTTCTTACACTTTGACGCTTCCAAACACAGACGGAAGTGCAAATGAAGTTTTGAAGACTGACGGCAGCGGCAACTTAGACTGGGTTGCCCAAACTACAGATACCAACACTCAAAACACAACCACGCTATCTTTTGTAGATAGCTCTGATGACATCATTCTTAGAAACACTACGGGTGGTGCGGGTTCTGGGACCGACGATATCAAGTTTGTAGCTGGGTCTAATATAACTCTGACTCACACAGACGCGGACAATATTACTATAGCATCTACAGACACTAATACTCAGCTTTCTACTGAGCAAGTTCAAGACATAGCTGGTCCTTTAGTCGCTACTGGCGGAACAAAAACAGGGATTAGCGTTACCTATGATGATGCTAATGGCAACATGGATTTTGTTGTTGCCTCTGACCTGAATACTTCTGGTAACGCTGGTACAGCTACAGCACTTGCCACAGCAAGAGCAATCAATGGGGTAGATTTTGACGGAACCGCTGCAATTACCGTTCCCGCAGCTGGGTCTACTTTGACTGATACTGTCCCAGTTTCAAAGGGTGGAACCAACGCAACTTCCTTTACAGACAAAGCTGTAATCATTACGCAGGATAGCGGAACGGATACGCTAGCTGCTGCCGCCATGACTACAAATGGGTCGTTACTTATAGGCGGTAGTAGTGGTCCAGCCGTAGCGACGCTAACCGCTGGTAGCAATATTAGTATTACAAACGCTGATGGTGGTATCACTATTGCTTCTACAGCTTCTGGTGGCGATGGTAGCGGAGACATTGAGGGCGTTACAGCAGGCACTGGACTTTCTGGTGGGGGGAGCTCAGGTAGCGTAACGTTAAATGTAGAGGCCGCTCAAACAGGCATCACTTCTGTTGTGAACTCTAGCTTAGAGATTGGTAGAGATGCGGACAACAGAATTAAGTTCGGGACTGACAATCAAATCATATTTGAGGTCAGTGGTGGCGATAATGTAATCATGAAGGCTTCTGGTGAGATAGAAGCTACTAAGTTTGACGGGGCTCTTGAGGGGAATGCTGATACAGCGACAGCTTTGGCTACCGCCAGGAACATTGGGGGTGTTAGCTTTGATGGGACTGGTAATATTAACTTGCCAGGTGTAAATACTGGTGGTAATCAGGACACATCTGGTAATGCTGCTACTGCAACAGCATTGGCTACTGCTAGAAATATTGGAGGCGTTAGTTTTGACGGCACTGGCAATATAGACCTGCCAGGCGTCAATAGCGCAGGAAACCAGAATACTTCAGGTACGGCTGCCATTGCTACTACCGTTACGGTAAGCGACAATGAAAGCACTGACGAAGAAAACGTAATAACCTTTGTTGCTGGAGCAGCAGGCAGCGGTAACGTGGGGCTAGAAGCAGATGGCGATTTAACGTACAATCCTTCTTCAGGCACTGTAACTGCACCTCAATTAAGCGTTACCGAAAATAAATTTACTAAAACATCAAACACTGATCATAGTCGTCAAGGTGATGTGGTATTCTTTGGTGGAACTATTAGTATGACCAGAGGGGATCTTTACTACTTTAATTCTTCTGGAAACTGGGCTCAAGCAGATGCTGATGCAGTTGCTACTTCTGGTCCTTGTTTGTTGGCTATAGCCCAGGGGACAGCTTCAGATACCAATGGAATGTTATTGAGAGGTATATACACCATGGACTCTAATGCTATTGACGGGACAGAAGCAACTGGAGATGAACTTTATGTAAGCACTACCGCAGGTCACGTAACAAACACAGCGCCATCTGGCAATGGAGATATCGTCAGGATTATTGGGTATTGTTTGGATGGAACCAACGGACAGATTTGGTTTAATCCTTCTAGTGACTTCATTGAGATTACCGCCTAATGTCTGTAAGTAAGGTAAACGCTATAGCGCTTTCTTCTGTATCAAAGATTAATGATGTAGCAAAAGCAAGCATAGCAAAATTTTCTAGCGTCACAGTTCCTGCTGCTTCAGCAGGTAGCTTCGACATTATAACTACAAATCTAGTTCAATATTTAGACGCTGGAAACTCAAGCAGTTACAGCGGGAGTGGAACAACTTGGTCAGATCTTACTGCTAGTGGAGTTAATGGTACTCTGGTAAATTCTCCAACACATTCTTCATCAGAAGGAGGGGGCTCGTTTCTTTTTGACTCTGTAGATGAATATGTGAAGTTCCCTTATGATGACGCTGCACCTATTAGAATCGGTGAAGATTCAGGTGAGGTAAACTTGATTAGTACTGGAGCTGGGACTAGGACTTACGGAGACGTAGATACGGACGGTGGTATTACATTTTACCTTTGGGCAAAGCTAGATCCATCGGGGGCTAACGCATCGAAGCATCTGGGAGTAACCACTAACGGAACTCTTACCACGACTGGTAACTCAGGCTCTAATGCTTATAGGGCGTATCAAGGAGCAGAGGTTATTTATGTGCGTGATGGTAGAGTTATATGTTATTGTTTCGGAGCTGGAGGAATCAACAACAGCAACCAAAGGTTAGATTTAAGAACTCCCGCTTCTTTTCATACCTCTACCATTGGAGCCTCTCTAGGTGATTGGATAAATATTTGCGTTGTGATAGAAGATGACAAAAGTGTGAGTGGACCGTCTGGTGGAAGATCCTACACTGGAAGTATTTACATCAATGGAACGAAGGCTACTGGTTCTAACATACAAAACTCGACAAACGGTTATGGAAGTGGGTTGGGTTATAGGATGAAGTACAACAGCAGTCAAACAGATAAGTTTGATGGTGGTGCAGCACTCAGAAGAGGGGTGTTCAGCGGAGGCTATTTTGCTGAGTGGGCTGTGTATAACGACATTTTAACAGACTCAGAAGTTCTGTCTAATTTTAACAACACGAAATCTAGATACGGTTACTAATGCACACAGAAAATAGACATTACATAATCTTTGAAGCCTCTGAAATCAATACAATAGACTTCTCGCAAGTTGTAGAAGATTCTGCATTAACCGTTAGAAGAAACCTTGCGGGCACTCACGCTTTAGTAAAGTACGATGGCGAAGCGCCGAGCTCAATTGTTTCTTTGACTACGAAAAGCCAAGAGTATGAATATTCAGAAATCATGGATTTGCTTTCGGGAGACGAATGGACTCCTAGTGAGGATGATTTAGATATCTGACTTTTTTATTTTTATTACCTTTGCTAGATGTCTAACACCAGAGTAAAAAACCTTCTTAAGAAACATGGATTATCTGGGGTAAACAAACCCAAGAGAACTCCACAGCATCCTAAGAAGTCTCACATAGTGTTAGCGAAAGAAGGAAACAAAGTAAAGCTTATACGTTACGGTCAGCAAGGTGCGAAGACAGCGGGTAAGCCAAAAGCTGGAGAAAGCGACAGAATGAAGAAGAAGAGAGCCAGCTTCAAGGCTAGACACAGACGCAATATCGCAAAGGGCAAGATGAGTGCAGCGTACTGGGCTAATAGATCTAAGTGGTAATGAAAGCTGTCAAGTATAAGAAGGGCGGGAAGTTCACTGTAACAAGCCGCAAGATGTCTATCGATCCCCCGAAGGGCTTTCACTGGATGGAGGAAGGAGGTAGATACTATCTCATGAAGGGCGACTACGTTCCACATCCTGGTGCCGTGAAGAAGGCTACGTTCAAAATGGCTGACCACCCAAAGAAGAAGTAATGGCAAAGAATCCAGCACAACAAGCAGCGATCGCTATTGCTATGAAGAAGGCAGGTAAGAAACCTAAGTCTTCCAAGAAAGGAATGAAGTTCAACCCGAAGTATACTCGTGGTAGCGCTGACGTAGGGAAGAGAAAGCAGCTAATGGCACAGATTAGCGAGATATACAAAAAGCACAGAGGGACAAAAGCCAAAAGACAAAAGAAGGGCTTCCCCCCTGCTGTAGCCGCTAGGCTTAAAAGGCTCATGGCGCAAAGAGATAAGATATAAACCTTTAAAAAATATAACTATGGATCACGGTAAGAAAAAAATGATGATGGGCGGAAAGATGAAAGTCAAAAAGATGCCAGGCGGTGGCATGATGAAGAAGCCTATGATGATGAAGCATGGAGGCAAGCACAAGATGCCTATGTACATGTACGGAGGTAAGACCTTTAAGGATGGCGGCAGCTTGATGCAGGCTTTGTTGAAGGACCCAGCCCAGAGAGCCAAAGCCAAGAAAATGCTCGGAATGTAATGAAGGTCAAGAAGCTAAAAAAAGGTGGGATGGCTGGTCTTAGCGCTGCACAAAAACAAGTGTATCGCCGAGGCCTTGCCGCCTACATGTCTTCTGGTAACAGGCCCAAAGTATCTCAACATGCTTGGGCCATGGCTAGGGTGAAGAGTGACTTCGGTAAGAAGGAGGCAGCGAAGATCAGAGCTGGTAAAGGCAAGAAAAAATAATGCTTATATTTGCATTCATATAACTAAGAATAATGGCTACAACCACTGCAACAATCACACTTTCGAGCGCTGACCTGACTGGTGACGCTCTTGCGCTGTCCACAACGGCTACATTAACAAAAGCGGGCACCCTTACTGGGCTGGACCAGACTACTGGCGTAGGTAGAAAAACAACCAGTTCTACTTCACTGTATAACTTGTTTGAAGGCAACGAATACACCGCTGCGAGGGCTCACAAGCTTTACATCAAGAACACTAGCACCGTAGCCACAGAGTACGCTACAATTTCTATTGGCGATTCTGGTGGCACCCCAGAAGAAATCGGAAGATTGTATGCTGGTGATTGGATGTTCATTCCTTGGTCTGCACACGATGCAGCGAATGACATTTGCGTCACACCCAGCGTGAGCACAGCGTTTACTATTGAGTACGCACTGATCTTCGAAGCATAATGGCAACAGTAACGGCAGCATTTACACTTAATAGTAACGATGTGCTAACAAGCGCATTGGCCTTGTCTGTGAACTCGGTTATTTCTTGTGACTCTGGCAGCTTGATCAGAGCCAAGGTGAAGGGTACAGCTGCTGATACTGATGATAGGCTATTGTACAAGGCGAATCAGAAAAATGACAGAGCCTATCTGTTTATCAGAAACCTAGAGGCAGAGCTGGAGAACTATATCTACGTCAGAAACGAAACAGATTCTAACACCGCACTTGTAGCCAAAATCGGCGGTGGAGAGTTTGCGTTTATTCCTATTGCCCCAGACAAAACATACGAAGCTATCGCTACAAAGGTTGACTCAATCATTGAGTACGGCGTCTTTGGTAACGACAACTCAGCAGTTCAACTCGGATAATAAATAAGACATGCCATTTAATTCTGTTACAATAACTCCAACCTTAGACACCTCTGCATACGCAGATGGTGACGTCTTGTTTGCTGGCACTGAGCTAAAAATGCCGCACAGGAACTGTAAGCTTTTGAGTGTACAAGCGGTTTGGGATGAC